>Ga0080004_1162556_pt1 | contig 30096 bp, 35 predicted proteins | sample WasSprMetagenome_FD_69207 | JGI IMG/M metagenome (GOLD analysis project Ga0080004, IMG submission 69207) | Sulfidic aquatic microbial communities from Washburn Spring, Yellowstone National Park, USA - WS (SPADES assembly) (version 2) | ecosystem: Environmental > Aquatic > Thermal springs > Hot... | reverse complement strand
GCATTCCCGCTTTATGATTTCCCAATTTAATCCTGATTCAGCAAGTACCCGCATATCGCTCAGGTCAGCTTCCCTTTCCGTGACGGCCTTGAAAAGGAAGATGTCTTCTCTTGAGGCTAAGAAGACTGTTAGGAACTTCTTTTAAAGAGGAGATTGGATCTGGATTCCATTTCATCTGAGAAACTCAAGGCTCGGCAAACAGTTTGCAAGAAAATATCCCATCTGAACCCATCTTTATTTTCCAAGATTATATTTGCAGCCATCTTTTTGTACGGTCTGGAAATTTCAATAAAACCAGGCTCATAGTATCCAATTTCCTTTAAAGCCCTTATTAATTCATCAAATTCGAAGGATGATTTCAATACAACGTCAATGTCTTTAGTTGCTTCTTTGAGACCATAATGTATGAGACATAAACCACCAATAGTAAACAGGTTTACCGGCTTTGATACTTTTAATGCCAATTTATCGAGCTCATTTAATATGTATTCTCTGTTAAACGATGCCTTTTGCACTAAACTTTCACCCCGTACTCATCAGCCTTTGCAACAAATTCTTCCCATGTGGGAAACATCAAACCTCTTCTCACACCTTTAGTTTCCAAGAACTGAAACATAGCATTGACTAAAAGACTTAACTCCAGCCTCTGAGCTTCTTTCAGCAAATATTCCTTATCGATTTTTCTCCATTGCTTCTTCAAAAGAAGCAAGCTATAAAGCGTATAGCGCGGATTATCCCTATCAATCAATAAGGTATGAAGAATTGCATCCTCCACACGAATTCTCTTTTTATTAGATGAGTAAAAATAGATGCTAAAATCTGTCATTAAAGGAAGACTAAACTCATCAAAAAGTGAAATTGCCGTTTTCAGAAATCCTTTCTGGGAAATATTAATATCTTTGGGTAAACGAATCAAACATTCTAATGCGCGCGCGCATTGATCATAGAAACTTTTGCAAATGCGCTGGACGCAGGAGCAACCAATGTAGACATTTATGTAGATGAAAATCACTATCAAATTAAAGACAATGGAAAGGGAATGAGCGCTTATGAATTTAAGGAATATCACAACGTTGCCTCTTTAACGAAAGTCAAGGGAGAAGGCGGAATTGGCTTTGCTGGTGTTGGCGCCAAAATTTACTTAGATCGCGCTGAACATATAATTACTGAAACCAAATCCAGGGATTTTTATGGTGCAAGTAAGTGGGGATTTGTTGAAAATAATCCAGTTCCTCAATGGGAAATAATACCTCCAACAGGAAACATTACCAATACCGGAACAATTGTAAAAGTAAAGTTGAATCCAGAAGATAGTGGAAAATTAACAAAAAATGCGATTATTGAAGTCTTAAGAGACAATTATAACGCAGTTTTGTCGGGATATTATTGTGTAAGAGAAGTCAAAGTTAATGGTGAAAAAGTTGAACCGTGGAAGCCCCAAGAAGTCGTTAAAAAACATGATTTTACCATTAAAATCGGAAGGCACACTGTAAAAGGGTTTTTCATTAAATCAAAGTGTTCTTTGCCAGATGAATTTCAAGGTATTTCGGTTGTGGTTTGCGGAAAAACTGTTCTCAAACAAGAATGGTTCAAACAATTTGCCCTCTCGAGCGACACTATTACGGGCTTAATTATTGCGGATCATTTAATAGAGATTGTGACTACCTCTAAAACACAACTTGTAAGAACGTCTATGCTCTGGAAGAAATTTCACGCGAAAATAAGTATTGAATTCTCAAAATGGTTAGAAGAAATAGGAGCCAAGCCAGCTCTACCTGAGGTTTCGTCAGATATAAGCAGAATCGTCAAGGAACTTGAGAGGAGCATAAACAATCTTTTAACGAACACCCCTGAACTTTTAAACTTAGCTAATAGTATTTTTCAAAATATTATGAAAAGATCAACCGTTATCAAAAGCGATGTTGGAGGAGTTATGGGCGAGGAAGCTGAAGGGTTACAAAAAATATCAGGCACATTAACCGGACCAAGTCAGGGGGCTGGTGTTGAAACAATAGGTCCAGAAGAAGGAACTGGAATAATTGAAAGCGATCTTGGGGATATAAAGGCTGAAAGAGTGAGAAGACGAATGAAAAGCGGTGTAAAAATCGGCTTTTTCGAAAAACCAGACGATCAAAATGAAGGGTGGATAGACCCTGCATCCCAAACCATTACGATAAATGCTGGGCACCCAGCTTATAAGATTGCATGTGGTTTAAGTATAGAAGGACAGGTGTTCAGCGTGTGGGTTTATCACGTTTTGCGGGTTGTTATTAAAGTTCTGTCTAAGGAAGCTGAAGAAAATTCAGAAGTTGTCGAAAATAAGATCTTACTGCAATGGTTCAATCATTCAATTGATGAGCAGACAAAGCAGCAAATTGGCGTATTTTTCCCTATAAGCGGTGGAGAAACTAATACCTAGTTTATCTTCAAAAGGTGAGTCCTATGGTGAGGCCCGTGATTCCGTTCGTTATACACAAGATAAGGGATCCAGATAATGTGGAAAGGTTTCGTTTAGTTCTATCCTTTGAGGATGTCATGCATCAACCAGCGTTAAGTAAAGAGATGATTGAAATCCAAGAAGCCTATACAAAGCTTATAGAAGACTGCAAAGCCCAACTTAAAAAACTCGAATCTAGCCGTAAAACACGTGGCGATCCTCTGTTAAAATGGCGCTTGGCGGATACTTTATATGGATTTATACGGTCAGTTGAAAACCGCGGCTATTATTTCGCCAACTTTTCTTCGGCTCTTTCTAGAGACTTGGGAATTTCCGTGCGGCAAGTAAATTATCTTATTGAATTTATTCGGACTTTTCCTAAGAAAGAACAAGTACATCCAGAAATAAGCTGGGACAAATACAAAGAGATCTTGGACATAAAAAGTAGTCCCCTTCAGGAGATAGTTATCAAAAAACTACTCAAAGGTGAATTAAAAACAAGAGAAGATATCAGAAAATTCAAAAGGGAACTTTAACCGCGAAGGTAGCTTAAACAGAATATGGCATCAATCAATTTTTGACGAGGAGTATGTCCCATGTTCTGTCATGTAAAAACTTAGGTTTTTTAAATCTACTTTCTCAAGGTATACTTTTTGATTTCTAATTCTTACTTTTACACTTTCTAAGCCCCTTTTCTTTAACCTTGACTTTAATGCTGTACAAACAATTATCGGATTCCTACCAAAATTTTTAACTTCAACACATCTGAGACCTGATTCTATAAATTCGTCAATTATTTCATCATAGACGCTATGTCTTCTCTTTCTTCTAGGAGGTATTTGTAAAACTGGCTCTATGAAACGAAATCTCTTTTCTTTGGTTTCTGTCGTATCCATTTTATCTCTCACTATCATTTGTAATGAGCGTTCATAATAATTAATGAATTTTACATGATTTTATTTTTATGAAAGCTCAATACTGATTGATACTACTATGGCTATGATGAAATAGTTAATAGAGCAGATAGAGTTGAACAACGCTATAAAAAAGCATTTATTTATGACTGTGTCTTTAATTTTTGATAGTCTTTTTTTATTAACTTTGTGCCAAGAGAAATTATTAATGAAGGAAATCGACAAAATAAGAAGAAGTGAATGACTATGAAAAGTATTATCGCGTGATAAAGAAATTTCGGAAGAAAAGTGGCGAATGCTATGATTTTTGTGAAAAGGTTATGGGCTTTAAGAGAACCAGACAGAAAATTTCTATTTTAAACTCATTTGTTGTTGTTAAGGCGCGCCCTATTTTATGGATTTTATGGATTTTGAATTCGTAATTTTTTTGTAGGTGATACCACAACTAATACGAAACGCGTAGAAGTGAAAAAATGAATCAAGATAAACCTAGGATTTCAGGTACAGCTGTTTATTTTCCAGAAGACTTAACTGTTGAAACATTTCGTGAAAGCGACGGCCTTTTCATGCCCGATTTTACATTCGCAAAGTTTGCAGAAAGCACTGGCGAGGCACTCAATCTAGAGCACATAAGCAATATGGAAGAAAATTGCAATATACCAATTGAACATCATACACCAAGATGGAAAGAAAACATCCGTTCAGGCAGAAGCATAAAGTTAAATTTTATCCAATTAATGAAAGTGATGGGGAGTTTCACTATTGCCAACCTTTCTCGAAGATTTTGCATGTCTAGTTAACAATAAAAAGGACTGTTTGAAGGATAAAATTTTAACTGGTAAGCCTAACTGGTTAGAAAAAGATTTTAGAAAATATGTATCTACTCACTGGATCTTTTTGAGGGAATTAAGCGAGTTTTCCGTTAGCCCAAGTGAGTTCGATGTGTTGGCTGTTGATTCGAGTGTTTATACGAATTTACTTTCTAATGGCGGGGTGTTCTATATTATTAGGTCTTTAGCCGTCCAGGAGGATGTTGTTGGCAAGAGGATACAGTCTGATGTGATTTTTAGCAGGGATAAAATGTCTCGTATTCGTGAGCTTATTACGGCGAAGATGGAGATGTTGGAGTTTGAGGTTGCTCTTGAGGCTTTGAAGGGTGGTTTCGATGGAGATGCAATCTTGTTGGATGGATCTCTTTATGGAAGGGTTTCCCATGTTCCTATAGAGTATAAGGTTGAAGAGGAACGTGATGTTCTACTGCATTATTTTAGGGTTTATAAGGCGCTGCTTGATGCCTGTTCCAGATCGGGTGTTCTTTTGGTTGGAGTAAGCAAGGAGAGTAGGTCGACTTTTTATCGCGATTATTTGCTGAGTTTAATATTTGATGAAAAGTTGAAGAAGTTAGATGTTGAAGAAAGTGATAAGAAGCGATTAAGAGAGATATTTTTTCAAGTTCTTGATGTGGAAAGGCTTGCGTTTGGAAAGTTTTCCAAGCTTAAGGAGAAATACGAGGATAAATTGGAAGGTATTGAATTGATTTTTAGAGAGTTGGCGTCTTCAAGACCTGATTATCAATTAATCATGAACTATGTTTCTTCAACTGGATATATGCGTCCATTATGGTTAGGCCCATCTATTAGAATGGCAAGACGCTTAAAAGAGTATTATAAAAATCCAAAAGAATCCGTTAAGAAATATTTTCCAAGGTTAACGATGGAAAAAGGCGAAGATTTTATCCGTTGGGCTTCAGAGATTCTCAAGAGCATAGTTGAGTTTCCAAGTTTTGTTTCGTTTTACATTTTGCTGGACCTGAGGGATTCGCCTATACGTGTTGATATGCCATATTATGGTAAGTTGCTTTTTGAGGTTGGCTGGCCTGAGCCTGTTGAGTTGGATATTAGTGAATTGTTGAAAATTATGGTTACGGGTTATTGTGGTTTGAATGCTTATAATCTTTGGCTTAAGAATGCTGATGAGAAGGTTAGGTTGAGGCGGAAGGTTGTGGATGATATTTATTTTCCATATTTGGAAAAGTTGTTTGGGGAGAAAATAATTCGTGGGAGGAGTTATAGGCGTGTTAAATACCCTTAAGGAAATTGGCATAATTGTTGGCGAGGCCAGTCCAAGCGAGTTCTATTTCACTTCTAAACCGGAAGATATGCCTTCGAGATGGGAATATGTAGTTGTTTCTTCGTTGGAGGATGTTAGCGGTGTTTTGAAGGAAGTTACAGTTATAGCTCAAGTGCAAGGGGTAGTATCAGCGAGCCAAGCGTTAACGAAGGAGCTTGATTTTGACATTAGCAAGAAGCTTGTAGAGGCTGGAATTGCTGATAAAAAGGTTTGGTGTAAAGCCCGAATTTTAGGTTATTTAACTGAAACGGGTGACGTACTTCAGCCGAGAAAAGCTGTTACTCCTGGAAAGCCCGTTTATATGGCACCACAAGATCTCTTGGAAAAATTTTATTCTTTCTCAGAGGATGAGGCTATCCATGTTGGCAATTTAATTACAAGAAGTGATGTCCCGGTATATCTTTCTCTAAAGGGTTTTAGAAGGCACCTTGCAATAATAGCCCAGACTGGAGCTGGAAAAAGCTATTTAGCTGGCGTTCTTGCTGATGCGCTTCTCGCGAAAGGCGCAACCGTGATAATGTTAGACCCGCACGCAGACTACGTTTTTCTTTCGAGAACAAGCGATGGAAAAAGGCATGAGCTTTCAGACAATGTTGTTGTGCTTCGGAACCCAGCGAGTACAGGGCGATATTCAGCTGAAGAAGTTGGAAAAGTTGAGCCTTACGAGGTTTGCTTCTCTGATCTTGACTTTGACGAAGTATGCCTCATTGCACGAATAAGCCCTACCTATGTGAACATAAGGAGCGGACTTGAATATGCCATTTCAAATCTAAAGGAAAATAGAAAGATTTTCGCGCCTCGAGATGTTTTGGAAGAGTTGCAGCGGGCAGATATGTGGGAGGTCGATGAAAAGGTAAAGTCTGGAGCCCGTTCCGCCCAAAAATATATCAAGCGTGTAATAGGGATGAAGGTTTTCACAAATGTTTCTACGTCTATCGATAGGATGTTAAAGCCTATGCAATTATCTGTTGTTGATCTCTCTGGGCTTGAAGATGAAGTTTCCGATTACATCGCATATAAAATTCTTTCAGAGATTTACGATAAGGCTGCCAGCGGAGATTTCAAATATCCCATATTTATTTTTGTTGAAGAAGCTCATCGTTTCATTCCGCCTGACAGAAAGACTTACTCAAGCGAAGTTATTAGAAAGATTTCTGCCGAGGGGCGGAAATTCGGCATATTCCTAATTCTCATAACCCAGAGACCTTCAAAGATTCACCCTGATGCATTAAGCCAATGTAATAGCCAAATAATAATGAGAATAACTAACCCTGAAGATCAGAGGGCAGTTTCAGTAAGCTCTGAGCGTATAAGCCGCGATCTTCTTGACGATTTGCCTGGGCTTAATGTTGGCGAAGCTGTTATCGTTGGAGAAATGACTAGGGCTCCAGTCATGGTTAAAGTTAAGAAGCGGCGAACTCGAGAAGGCGGAGCAGACATAGACATTGTAGGTAAGTTAAAGGAGGCTTTAGCTGTTGGAAGCGAAAGTAAAGGAGAGAAGGAAATTCAAAAGCTGAGGGATGAACTAAAGGGAATTTACAGCTGATGGTGATTATAAATGGTTAGAGTTGCCCATGTTGCAGATACCCATCTCGGTTTTAGGCAGTATAATCTTGACGAACGGGAGCAGGACATTTATGATGTTATGGATGAAATAGCTAACAAAATCCTTGAGGAACGGGCAGATATAGTTGTTCACACAGGCGATCTATTTGATTCACCGAGGCCTACCGCTCAAGCATACTACGCCTTTAAAAGGTTTCTCGCCAAGCTTGAGGGTAAGACAAAGGTGTTTTCGATATTAGGCGATCATGATACGCCTAAGCGTCGGGGCATGCCTCCGCAAAGACTATTCGATGATAGGATACAGATTTTAGGCCTAGTCGGCGGAGAACATCAAATATTGCATTTAAATGGGCAGGACGTTTTAGTTGCAGGAATATCCCATGTTGGACGCCGATATAGAGATTTGCTTATTGAAGAGTTGAAGAAGATTGATTCTGTCGCTGCCAGTTATCCAGTGAGCATAGTAGCTCTACACCAGGCTATTGACAGATTTTTTGGGCTTGAAGAAGCTTTTGAGTTAAGGATGGATGAGTTGCCAAGGAATTTCAAGTATTATGCTATGGGGCACCTTCATAACAAGGTGCAAGCATCCTTTGGCAATGGAATGCTTGCCTATTCTGGCTCCACTGAAATTATTAGAAGTAACGAGATTAGCGAATGGGAAAAGTATGGTAAGGGCTTTTACATTGTAGACCTTGACGGCAGTAAAGTAAGCATTAGAGAAATTAACCTCGAAAATGTTAGGCCACAGTTAAAGGTTAAAATGAACTATGCTGATTTCGACCAGCAACTTAAAAGATTTGCCGATTCCCTTGCAAGCTATGCGAAACCTCCAATAGCGCACATAGTTGTTGAAGGAAGGGAAGTTGACAGGCAGAAGGTTCAGCAAGCATTGAATGAGGCTTTATCCGGAAAAGTATTGCATTATCGATCCCAGATTGTTGAGGAGTCTGAAAAGAGGCTTGTTGAACTGAAGCCGGGAGAAGTTAACATAAATGTGCTTTTAAAAGAGTATTTGAAAGACGAAAAAATAGCGGAGTTCGGCTACGAACTCTTCAGGGTTTTAAGGTTCGGAGATGTTGAAGAAGCGAAAAATATTGCGGAGGAATATTTCCGGAGGATGAAACAGAGTGCTGTTAAAGAAGGTTAATCTTGAAAATTTCATTTCACATAAAAGCAGCGAGCTGGAGTTTGATTACGGAATAAACGTTATTACCGGTCCTAATGGGGCGGGAAAAACCTCAATTTTAGACGCTGTAAGCTTTGGACTTTTCAATGTTCACAGTAGAGGAAAGAATGAAAATCTTGTTCACAGAGGAGCTGAAAAATCAAAGGTCGTTGTGGAGTTCAACGAAGGCGGAATAGATTATGCGGTTGAGTGGGACATTGACCGAAAAAGAAAACAGGCGAAAGGTGTCCTATTTAAACTTAAAAATGGTGAAAAATCCATTATTGCCAGAGGTGGCGGACGAGTAATAACTTCAGAGGTTGAAAAAATCACAGGCTTGGATCAGACCCTTTTCATGCAATCCATTTATGTTCAACAGGGAGAAATTGAAAAGCTTGTCACCACAACTCCTGCGGATAGAAAACAGATAATCTCAAAGCTGCTTGGCATTGAACACCTTGAAAAGGCTTACCAGCACATGAGAGAAGTGATTAACGAATATCAAAAAATCGCTTCTAAATTAAGCGGAGAACTTGCAAGAAAGCCTGAAGTCGAAAACCGAATCCAAAGCTTAAGATCAGGAGTGGAAAGTTTAAATGCGAAACTTAAAGAGGAAAATAATAGGCTTAGCGAAATTGAAAGCGAACTTGAAATCCTTGAAGCCAAGCTGAAAGAACTTGATCAAAAAAAGGAAACCTTTGTTGAGCTGAACTCTCAAAAAGCTGTTTTGGAAACTAAAATCTCGAGTTTAGACGAAAACTTGAAGAGAAAAGAAGCTGAGCTGACAGAAGCTGAAAAGGCCTTCGCTAAAGTGGAGTCACTTAAAGAGAGTGTGGCAAAACTTCCTTTGATGGAGAATTATCTGGACCTACTGAGGAAAGTGATTGAGAAAGAGAAAGACAAGGCTTCCGAGCAACAAAAACTTGAACGTGTAGAAGGCTTAAATGAATCATTGAAAAAGAATGAGGAATCTTATAACGCCTACCTCGCAAAGAGTGCACTTCTTAAGCAAAAGAGAGAAAAAAGGAAAAATTACGAAGGATCGAGAGAAGAACTTACAAGGGTAGAAAAGCAGCTTCGAACCGACTTAAAGAAACGAGATAGAAAACTAAAGGACATTTCACAAAAGTTGGAGGAATACTCGCAGATTCTCGGAGGGAAAGTCACTCAAGAAAACGTTGATTCGGTTCTGGCAACCAAGAAAGGCGAATTTGAAAAATTGAGGAGCGAGTTAGAGGAAAAGGCTGACAAAATAAAACAAGAAATTGGAACAGTTAAAGGACAGATTAAGGATATTGAGTTTAAATTATCCAAAATATCTGAGGCTGATGTATGCCCCATTTGTGGACGGGAATTAACTCCTGAACATAAGGCAATGCTTCAACAAGAATTTGAGAAAATTCGTAGCGAAAGTTGCGAAAAAATCGGTGAGCTCGAAAGAGAACTCAAAAATGCTGATGCTGAAAAGAAAAAGTACGAAAAAAGCCTTGAAAAATTGGCTCTAATTGATTCAAGGAAAATTGAGGATATTGCAGGCGAGATTGAGGAGTTAGATGCGAACATTCTTCAGGAACAGTCTGAGATAGACGAGCTGAAGCGTAAAGCTGCAGCGTTAAAGGAAATTGACGATGAAATAACGAATCTTGAAAGGGAAATTGATGAAATTAAGGATGCTTATCAGGATTATGAAGCGGCGAAACGTGAAATTACAAAATGGCCATCAAAAGAAGAAATTGAAGCTAACCTTGACAGAATCAACAAAGAGATTAATGCAGTTTCGAAGGAAATTGAAGCATTGATAGTTAAACTTGGATACAGACCGGAAAATCCTGAGCAGGAATTGGCGGATCTGCGGAGTAAAAAAGCCGAGTTTGATAGGAATGAACCGTTGGCAAAAAAGAAGGATTCTCTACATGGTGAAGTGCAGGGTTTAAAACAGGAATTAGCTGATAAAAAGTCTGCTCTTGAAAAGGTTTTGGCTGAAATCAACCAACTTGCGTACGACGAGAATCTTCATAAGGAACAACAAAAAGCATTTGAAAGCAAGGGGCAGGAAAAAACCAAGGTAGCCGCAGAAATTGTCAGATTAGAAACTGAGATCAAGAATAAAAATGAGGAAAAGGAAAAGTGCGAAATTGAGTTGAAGAAGCTTTTAGAAAAAGAAAAGGAAAAAGCCACGGTTGAAGAGTTCATCAAAATTCTTGAAAGCATTAGAGGTGCCTTCCACAAAGATGGGCTTCAAAGGCTGATTAGAGCGAGGTCAAGGCCCATATTAGAGAAGATGACGAGGGATTTCTTTGAAAGGTTTAACTTGGAATTTTCGGATGTTCAAATCGATGACGACTATGACATTTCGGTTATAGGACCTGCTGGTGTCCAAACCATGCGCGCGCGCGCAGATAAGCGGTGGCGAAAGGGTTGCGCTTGCAATAGCCCTAAGATTGGCGATAGCTCGATTATTGTCAGGTAAGGTCGAAACCATAATTATGGATGAGCCTACGACCCATCTGGACGAGGAAAGGCGGAAAGAACTCGTTAATATCCTAAATTCCTTCTTCAGAGAAGGTGGCAGAATTATCCCGCAGATGATTGTCATAACTCATCATCATGAAATTGAGGACGTAGCAGACGTGATATATAACGTAAACAAAAAAGAGGGCTACTCAACGGTTGAAACAGGAGCTATGTCATAAAGTTTTTGCAAAATCGAAACCCATTTGAAATACTAATGTGAGAATTTTTCGCGCAATTGGTTGGTTTTCTATTATTTCTGCGTATTTTTTGATATCCTCTAGGGACTTTCTTAACTTTGAAAGCGCTTCGCTGGAATTCTTTTCTGTTATTTCAAAGGGTGACGTTATTTTTCCATCTTTGACATCCGCATAAAGTCCTTTGATTTTCATCTGCTGTTTTTCCTGAATTTCTGGAAATCCCTTTCCTCGTTTAATCAGCTCTTTCAATTGGTTTTCAAACTCTGGTTTTCTGGATACGAACTGTTTCAATTGGTTTATCGTAGTGACGGATAAAACCCATGAAAGAAGCAATTTTATTAAATGTTCCCGTCGATTTGCGGATATTTGTTTTTGCAGTAGGTTCATATCTTCTTTGGATATTAGGTCGTATGAAGCAAGGAGGAATAATAGCGATTTGACAAGTTCATCCTCGCCGAGTATGCAAAAGGCCAACGCATGACCATAGCTTTTAAGCTCTATGAGTTTCGCCGCATCCTTTGCGTATTGTTCCGCGTTTTGGAGGCTTTTAATATGGACGGTTTTATAGACATTATTAGCGGCTGCAATTATTTAATTACCTCATTTCATTGCGTATGCAAGTTCTTTTTTGGGGGATTCACCTGGTGAGAGTATGTGGAGCCAGTCGTTTACTCTTTTTCTGTATTCTATGGCTATGTCCATGATTGTTTTTAGTTCTGTTTTGTCGATTGATTTGTTTGGATTTACGAGTTTTAGTAGTCCGCTTGCTATGCGTTTTACGGCTCGTTCGTCTCTTATGGTATAGTCGCCTATTAGTTCTATTTCTTGGTCGATTATGTGAGTGTAGTTTTGTTTTCTGAGTTCATGCATTGTTTCGCAGAAGTAGTCTGAGGCTATGCCGTATCCGCGTGATAGGTGGCGTGTGGACATGCTTATTTTTGGTAGTTCCCAGCCTGGGATAATGCCATTGATTCTCTCGATGAGTTTCGCCGGGTCGTTTTCTCTTATGTCGTTTGGTAATACGTATGTAAATTCCTCTACTGGTCTATAGGCGCTTTCTTCTGCTTCAACTTTGATGTTGCCCATTAGCATGAGCGCGCAGGTGCTTGTGACTCTTTTTGGTCCTCTTTCGTAATGTCCGCTTTCCATATAGTCTGCCAGTTTGCCCATCATTTCGTTGGGGTTTGTGAATTTGACTTTGCTGATTTCATCGAGGATTATGGCGTCTTTTGTTGCCAATTCGCCCAGTTCCCTGCGAGCTATGTTGTAGAAGAGGGTTGCCGCGCTTATGTTTCCGCCAGCAAAAATTCTGGTGTAGTAGGATGCGTTTCTGTAGAGGTAGGTTTTGCCTGTTTGTTTGGGGCCGAATTCCATGAGGTTTGTGTTGTTTTCGACGAGGGGGATTAGGCGTGTTAGGAAGATTAGTTTTTGTCTTTGGTTGTAGCGTTCGTGGTTTAGGCCTACTGTGTTTAGGATTAGGTCTATCCATTCTTCGAAGGTGAAGTATTCGCGGGCTTCTTGGAATATTTTTGGGTCTATGGTTGTGCATTGGAAGGGGACGAAGTCTTGTATAACGACAGGGGTCATGGTTGGTGGGGCTGTGTCTGGAGAATATGATAGTGTGGCGAGCCCCCACATTCCTGCCATGAGTAGGTTTGGGTTTTTGTCGAGGACGTCAAGGCTTATCATGCAGTCTTTTAGGTTTAGGTTTTGGAGGTGGGCTCTGTATGTGCCAAGTTCTACGTCTGTCGTTACTTTTATTTCGTCTATTATTGTTGTTTTGCCGGTGGTCATTATTTCTGAGAGGATTTTGTCTCTTTCTCTTGCTTCGTGGTAGTATTTTGCTACGAATTTGGAGAGTTCTGGGGCGTAGTTGTCTTCGCCGTATTTTTCTATGAATTGCGAAGCCAAATATTCGGTTACATATCTTGGAAGCATGAAGAATTCTTGTTTATTGGCTATGCGCTTGTCTGTTGCGAGATCGGCAAAAACCCTTTTCGCTTTGTTAAAAACTTCACTCATCCTTTTTCACCAAGCAACTCATCAAGCTTGGATGTTAAAATCTGATTTTTTCTGAACCTCTTACGTTCTTTAACATGGAGAGTAAATTTACCTTTTGCCACTTTTGTTTTAGCGATTATTTTGTATGGAATTTCATATTCGCCTGTTGGAAGCGGCGGAGTTTGAACTCTAAGGTTATCTTTTTCTTTGCTGGTTTCTAATTCCACTTTTCTATCTGGTAACTGCAACTCTATTTTAACCGTATCCTTCAAGGGATTGGAAACAGCCACTTCAAAGCTACCTGCAACATTGGGACTAGCGACAGCGTTTAGAAAGTCTACCGTTACCTCCATAGATTCCTCTTCGACAATTTCCTCCTCAATTTCTTCGCCTTCTAAGATTTTTAGTGCATTTTTGATTTCTTTCAGTTCTTCGCTGGTTAAGCCGTAGAGTTCTGCAACTGTGTTATCAATTTCCTCCTCAATTTTTGAAAGTTCAGTTACATTATTTTTAAAAGCAAATTCGTGAGCTTTTTTGGATAACCTGACCAATTCCATATGTAAATTGTTTCTTCTATCAAAAGGTGGCACTTTAACATAATCTAATACATGCGGGTCTGGATGTAAATGAATGTAGGATGTGACGCATCTCGAAATTGTCGAGTTAAGAATAGCGCAAATGTAGTGTGCTTCGTTTTCGTTTTCTAAAGGAACATAAACACATGTATAATCAGGTATGATAGGTTTATCTCTTAAATAGGGATCTGTGAAATTGCTAACAACCACGGCATCCACCTTAGTTCCGACCTCTTTCCACATAACCTTGAAAGGCGCAAATGTATGGTTATCTACTCGATAAACAAAAAAGAAAGGCGCATTTTTCCCAAATTGTCTATAATTTGCCCCATTTATAATTTCTTTTTTAAAATTATACAGAAAAGAATAAGCTCTTGGAAATCGAGTTTTCGCAATTGTTTCATTAAATATCTTTCCAGTTTTAGAATTATAGAGAAGTATTGCATAAAACGACTCTCTCATTTGAAATGCCCATCTTTTCAAATCTCTACCAAACAATACACGATAAAGCACATCTGACTCTACTTTTTCACTTAACTCCCTTGAAATCCTAACCTTAGCTCTCTTCCAAGAGACGTTTTTTACCAATACATCGTCATCAATCAAATCCAGCACTTGAACAATGAAAGCTTCCCGAGGCGTTAATCCCGCCCCTTCATGGGCTGTGTAAGCTGCGCGTCCTATTGCACTTTTTAGTCTTGCAAGCATCCCTTTCTTTAATGCTATCCACGGAGAGCTTATGTGGTTTAAAATAGGTTCTGCATGCAATTCGATACGTCTGGTTTTTGCCAAGACCTCTTCGAGCGACGATGATTGATCTACACTCATTTTTCATTCACGCACCCATTTGATATATTGAACAGGGAACTCCGTTTCTTCCCCTTTCTTTGCTATAAACAAGGCAGTTCTGTTTTGAGCACCTTCGAAAGGCAGTAAATCTACTAAATCGTGAATTTTTATAACCTTTACAGGAGTTTGATCTGGCAAAACGAACTTTCTGAAATTTTCTCCAGCTATTGATACGAATACTGTTTGTGTTATCAGAAAACCGAAGAGACCTGTGGATTTTAAAAACCTATGCATCCCCACGTAACTAAAGAGCATAGATAAGTCCATCTTAACTTGTGCTTGCAACTTATTTGGAATTATTTTATACTGCTGGTATAGGCTTTTTACAGCTTCCCTATACTCATTTGGTAGATTTTCCCATGCAACCCAAGGGGGATTTCCTATAACATAATTAAACTTTCCTTGAGAGCTTATGAGTGTGAGGGGAGCAAAAGCGTTCTTAATTATCGCTGTCCAGACATGATTTTTACCTTCCTCCTCAAGCCTTAAGAAAGTTTTATAAAGACTTCCTACAAGACGCAACTCTTCATCTTTTAAGTTGAGTTCATCTTTAACCATTCTTTGGAACTCCTCGAGTTTGAACCTAAGCCTAATATATCTATCCACAGCCTCAAGTAGCCTACTTAGTATGCCTCTATCGACTATAGTCTTTGGCAATTCAAAGACCCCTACATATGTTCTTATTGCATATGAAGTTCCCGTTAGGGTAGTTTTTGTTTCTACAAGTAAAGAATCGGCAAGGTAAACTGGTATCTCTATAGGGCCTTTTGCATGCTCAAAAAGATCGGCGATAGATAATAAGTAGTTTGTTCTGGCCGCTAAAACAGCAAGCGGATTTAGATCAAAACCAACAACATTCCGCAAGATGTAGCTAATTAAAATATCTTTTAGGTAATGTCCTTCGGCATACTCTCTAAATCTTTTTATCGTCAATATAAGGAAGGTTCCAGAACCGCATGCAGGATCTAATACGCTCAAATTGAGAGGAGCTATTGGATCATTTTTTTCACTTGCATATTTTTCGAAGCTCTCGACAGTCAGCCCTATTTCATTTAGAAGCAATTCTGCAAGCCAATCAGGCGTGTAGTATTCGCCTAAATCATGTCTAATCTTTTTGGGCACCAAGTTTTGGTATAGTCTTTTTAACAAGTCTCTGGTGTACTCTGGTTCAAGCACAGGTGTAGCTGGTTCATAATCAGCCAATCGTTTAGCTAAATCAGCAATCTTATTCGCTGTCTCCTGATCCAACTCTTCTAAATACCAAGAGAAATAATCGCCCTCAATAAAATTCGTAATATTCAGAAACTTCCTAAAAACGCCCCCACTTTCCAAATCTTCTAAAGCCCTCTTAAAAGCATCCAAACCCTTCATGTTCGCATCCTCAAGCTCAGCCACATAAGACTTCAACCATTTACCAGCACCAAAAAGATAAGCCACCTCAGCAGCCAAAAGCTTCATCACTAACGCATAATAAGTATGCACAGCAAAAAGCAACGCACTATAATCAACTTTTCCCGTTAAACCATACTCCGCCTCCAAACCCTTCAGCTTTTCAGGACTATAAGCGCAAACCTGCGAAAACAACCTTTTCCAATCGTTAAACAAAGCCTCAACCTTAGGGCTTTTAGAACCTACGACCTTATTATAAAAAGTATTCACCATGCTGACTGCAATATCGCTCTTCGGACCAAAGTCCCTAAGCAACTCGTCCACAGCCAACTTCTTCCGCCTAAGCCCCCTAATCGCCTCAACAAGCCTCAAAACAGTCTCTCGATTCAAATCATAAGGACCCCTCAAAACCCAATCCTTACTCTTCTCATCATAACGAACAAACGCAATACGGTCAGCCAAAATCACACCCAAAAACAACTTAAACCTACCCTCAACCTCCGCCTCCTTCCGAATATAACCAATCAACTGCTCCTTAGCCCTCGCAACATCAGCCTCCCTCAACAACTTCCCAGGAGCCTTATACTCAATAATCACATGACCATACAAAGCATCACTACGCCCACCAGAAACAAAAGTATACTCATAACGCCCAGGCGTAATCCCCAACTTAGAAATAACCTCACCTTCCAAAATCGCAGAAGCCTTAATCCTAAGCTCTTCCTCATTCCCAGCCGTAGCCGCAGCATGCTTAAGCCCAACCAGAACCTTATCAACATCAATTTCTCCAAATGAAGCCATACCCATAGTCCCTCACAAACACCAATCACCTACAAGTTTAAAATATAATCGCCTACAAAAATATTTAAGCACTCACAAAACATACTTGCAATGAATAAAAATGTCCAGCCTTTATAAAATTAAGCCGGACGGCGAATTACTGGAAATAGAAAGAGCCCCATTCTCTGACGAACCAAAAGAACTAGAAAACTTCGTAATGAAAAACGAAAGAATCCTCGGCAACATAGTTCTACTAAATCGGCAAGTTAAACTGCCAGACGACAATAGGATAGACATATGGGGTTTAGACACACTTGAACTTCGCCCAGTAATAGTTGAACTTAAGAATGTAATTACTGGAATCGAAATAATCCCTCAGATATTACCATACTATAGCTTCGTAAAATCTCATCCAGACTCACTAAAATTTAGAGCTTTATCAGACGAGAAGTTTATGTCAAAATTGGCATCACTAGAAATAGATCGAGAAAAACTAGATAAAGGTTTAGAAGGCGATCCAAAAGTAATCCTCGTGGCGCCTAGATTTAAAAAGGAGCTATTAGATGTAGTAGACTATCTCAATTTCGATATCGAGCTTGTAGAAATATACAGATACAAAACTGATGTAGGTGAATTTTTAGTAATTGTGAATAAACCCCAATCAACAGCACCTGCAAAAGCAACAGTCAAGGTTATGGAAGAATGGAATTGGGAAAAATATCAAAAGGAAGGGGTTTCAGAAAAGAAAATCGAAATAGCCAAAGGAATAAAAGATCAATTAGACATTATAGTTGAAAGAGAAAAAATTCCAATAGAGCCAATTTTTAGGAAACTCTACATACCCTATCAAAGTGGCAGAAGCAACGTATTCTGGATCGATTTAGGATACACCTCTTGGACCACCGGAGATATTCTTATAACTTTCTATTTAGATAAAAAACCCTATCTAGAGGCAGAAGGCATTAAAATCGAACACACAAAAACAAAGTGGAACGAAGAATACAATTTATGGAGCATCTTCTTCAATAAAGCCGTCGATTTATCCCCATTAATCCCATTAATCAAGAAATCCTACGAATATGTAACTGGGCAGAAATTGTAGTAAGGCTTGTTTGCGCCTCTCTTACTAATAATCATGTCCCTTTAAACTTTATGCTGAAAACCTCTTTGGGACAGAGAGTCTACAACAATAAAATTTCTGTCTAGTTCTCTTTTGCAAGGTATTTTTTCAAAGCTTCCTCTACAATAATGCTTAGAGCCCCTTTTTTATTGCCATACTTGGTTCGGATTATTTCTCGAAGTTTCTTCTCAACCTCGTCTGTTAAGGTTACGATGATTTTGCCCATCTAACACCACTTCTAGAAATCTAAAGTAATCTTTAAATATAAGCGTTAGAATACTTAAGATATCCAAAGATATGCTAAGATAATCGGTGATACGACTTTGTTCACGCCAAAAAATGAGCCAAATAACATGAAAGAGCTTACGAAATCTGTCGAAATATCAACCGATCCGCTACAGGATATGACGCAAAGCCCAAGTTTGGACTCTCTTCAAAACATGTTAGACCAGATATGTTCTCGAATTGCAGAACAATTTAACCTATATAATCAAAATGGAAAAATCCGAAAAGGCACTATCATCGAAGCGATAGCAGGATCTACATGCATTACATGTGCAAATCAAAGACTCTCTAACCAAAAAGCAACAAACAAAGTTGACGCACTGTATAAAGAATGTCACACTTTAGCAGTCAGCATTTTAGTTGAAGAGCTTTATCGCCTCCTTAACACGAGGGGCTATAAAGTTATGATTTCAGCTGAGGCAGAGTTAGAGTATGGAAAAGCAGACATTCTAATTACAGTAACAAATTATGGCTTAAACCTAAAGGGTAAAACAAAAGAACTTCTAATTGAAGTTAAAACTGGAAACTCAGTTTCGCTGACCCAAATTTTTAGATATCTCTTAGACTCTCGGAGTGATACTATAATTGTTTGGAGAATTAGAAAGCGTCAAGTCTTGGTTTTCGATGCACAGAAAATCAAGCCTTTACTTACGGAGTTTATAAGGATGATCTGTTTAAGGGCTGATAGGTTACTATCTTCTCAACAAACACAATCATGCCATCATGCAAAGGAATCAAACTATCAAGCATCGCAAGATGAACTCGAAAGAATGTTTGAAGAGTTTTCCAGCGCGCTGATAGAAACTTTGCCTACAATCTTACAAACGACTCTCGAACAATTGGAAATAGTTATCTCAAGTGAGCAAGGGGAGAACTGTGAACGAAAGGAATGAATCTAAGAAGGCCGGGGATGGGAATAATAATATCATTTTTGCCGCAATTTATGCTAGAACATCTTCACCAAACCAGAAATTCAACTATAGCATAAAGGAGCAAATTAATCAGTGTTGGAAATATTGTAGTGAAAGAAACTGGGTTGTGCGTTATGTTTTTGTTGACGAGTGCCAGAGTGCAAAAGATGTTGAAAGACTCAAGTTTAGAATGATGCTTGAAAGAGCAAAAGAGAAAGAGTTCAACGTCATAGTTTTTTGGAAGCTTGATAGGTTCTGTCGCTCGCTTGTAGATCTCGTAAACATTGAAAGGATGTTGAGAAAATGGGAGGTTGGCTTATGTAGCGTGACAGAATTCATAGACACAACAACACCTGTTGGACGATTCAACTTCCGAAACCTTGCATCTGTAGCTGAGCTTGAACGGGAACTCATAGGAGAAAGAGCTAGACTGGGTCTTTACGCGTTGATGCGAGAACATAAATGGCCTAATCCGCACCCTCCGCTCGGTTACGATAAGAACCAAGAAGGCAAGCTAATAATCAATCTAGGTGAGGCTGAAGTCGTCCGAAGGATCTTCGCTATGTACTTGCAGCATAAATCTATGGATCAAGTTGCGTTTCTATTAAACAAAGAGGGGATTCCAACCAAGAAGGGAAAAGAGTGGACAGCCAGAGCTGTAAAGGACATAATAGCCAACGAACTATACGTCGGGAACTATAATGTTGCTGGTTTAAATGAGAAAGTCGATGAGTATAGGGTATTGGACGACAAAATCTTCTATAGGGCTCAAGAGGTAAGGCTTAGGTTCAACAAAAAAGGTGCTAAGAAGCCTTCCATGCCTCCTAACCGAAAGGCGGCGAAAGTGGAGAAGATTTTGAAGAAATATCGCGAGGCTTTGAGGAGGTTCGGGATTTCTGGGATGATGGAAGAAGGTGATTATTAATGGTTGATGATCAGGTTGTATTCTCGCAAAATCAAGGGTGCCCAAAGTGTGGGAGTCAACATATGAGCAACCTCCCCGACGGACACCTCTTTTGTAAGAGCTGTGGACTCGTAAAAACATTAAGCACATTAGATCATAGCGATACAGATCAAGGAAAATACAAAAAAGTTGAAAATCGGCGTAATATCAAGGGTTTATTAAGCCATAACAAAACGTTACAAGAAACTTCAATAGCAATAAATATGGACAATTGCTTAACAGACATATTCAAAAAGCTCCATATATCTGATGCTGTCGAGAAGAATATTACCCTCACTCTTTATGAAATTACAAGGATCGCAACCAACCTGCATTTCACCAATGAAGTCTTGGTTGAGGCTATCAAAATTTATGAAGCACTAGCCAAAAGATGTGGTTTCAAAGGGAAGCACTTAAGGGCTTTGGGAGCTGCAATAGTTTATGTTTCAAGCAAGAATGTTGGAGTACCGTGTGGTTTGCGAGAAGTAGCTCATGTCGCAAATGTTCCTTCAAGCAAAGTTTTCAGGTGTTATAGATTTATTCTAAAGCAACTGAACTATAATGCTTGTGAAGTGTCGTTCGAGCAGTATCTTCATCGTATTCAAGGACTACTTAGGATGCAGGACATTTCGACTAAAATTGCTAACGAGATTTTGAAGGTGGCTACTCAGGATCGATTCTATAGGGGAAGAAGTTTAACGGGTTTAGCGTCCGCAGCGCTTTACATTGCCTCGATATTAGCTGAAGAGAATAGAACACAGAGGGAGATAGCGGAAGTAACTCGTATAACTGAGGTAACTCTTCGAGCGAGGTATAAAGACCTAATTAAAAGACTGCTCATTGTTGTATCTGTTTGATGAATAGGATAGTTCCAGCTACTCTCTATGCTGTGATTCATCGCCTAAGAATTCGTCTAACTGCACACCAGTTATTTTAAATTTCATTAGTATTTCGTTTGGATTTTTAACGGACTTTAGTACTTTTCTGAATAACTTTAGGCATTTTTCTCGTTTTATTATCCATTCAGCGATTTTCATGAGCTCGCTCATTTTTATCATTTTGCGTTGCCTCTTGCACTTTGGACAGATATACGACTGCCCGTTGTATCCCATGGCTTGATTGCAGATGGGGCAGATGGGAGCTACGTTATCAAAGCATTGAAGTATGTCGAATCCGAAGTAGGTTACTAACTGTTCTATTGGTTTCTTTTTGCGTTGATACTGACTCTTCTTTGCCGCGATAATTTTCTGGACTTCTGCAAACACTTTCTCATCGATAAAAGCAAGGGTGGGATCCTGTACATACGTATCCCCGAACAGCTTCCTAACATTTTCGCCACCAAACGCCGGTTTGCCTATATAAGTAGCGTTTTTCAACATCCGGCCTATGTGCTCTGAATTCAAAGGCTTTTGTAAAAAACCCTTATACTTCATATTCACTGCTTTTGCCACTTTGCCGTAGTCCTTTTGCTCGAGGAAAAGCTGGAATATATCGGTGATGATAGGTCCATATTCCGGAATCTTCTCGATCCATTGGTCTTTTCTTCTATAGCCAAGTGGTATTCTCATGTTCCATTTGTAATCCCTGAAATTATGAATTTTTGAGCTAAGGGCTGCAAAGGTTCGAGCGATATTTTCATCTTGGGAGCGAAAAGAATCAAATGAGGCCGTTATGAAATCCTTAAGGCGTTTTAAATCTAGTTCTTCCTTAAGCGTTACTGTAAGTACGTTATGAGCACGAAGTTGCATCATAAAACCTAAAAGTTCAAAAGACTCCCTGCCAATCCGATCGATGTTACGAACTAGAAACTCATTAATTTCGCCAAGCTCCGCCAATTGAAGAATGGCAGCAAGCTTTCTTCGATTGAACTTTTTACCACTTTTAGCATCAATGAAAAGATAAAGAACGCTAATACCTCTAGATTTGGCTAAGCTTAGAAGTTGCTCCCGCTGAGCCTCCAGACTGTCTCCTTCTCTGGATTGCCGTGGCGTGCTAACCCTTATGTACCCAGCTGCTTTTGCACCGCTGCCAGCTTCCAACTGCACAATTATGTCGATTTCTGGCATCAGTATCTTTAGGGCAATTGGAACCAAACCCGCGGTATCTTCTCCGTCAACTTTCCTACTTTCAGATGATTGGCTTTTCTCTTGTGAAGTATGATTCACTTGTTTCTCAAAATCATGACTGGTACTTGATGACAAAATAAACTCATCAATTCTTGTCTGCCCCTTCGACAAGAGTATTGTTCCAAGTATGATTGGTATAGACCACAATTTATCACAATATAATGGTGACATTATCAAAAGGTATGATATGACGGGTACTCGAAAGTCAACCAAAAATGAGCGTATGATTATGCCAAAAAACTTGCGAAAACTTTTTAGAAAATAAATTATAACTGCAGCCTTGACTAAGCGAATCATACGAAAACTAAAAAGTTTTCGCAAAACTAAAAAGTGCATTTCTAATTCTCATCCTTTAGAAGTTTACTCAGCTTCAACCACAAAGGTAGCCGTGCTAAGAAAACGGTGATGTCCATTTTATCTTCTTCGGATATGAGGATCTCTCTGAGGGCACTGTTTTTGGGAAGTTTTTCAAGTGCGAATTCTTTCAATTTTTTGATGTTTACCATAGTAGGAGGTAGCATTTGTGTCCTCCTTCCTCGATAATTTTTTATCCAAAACACCTCCTTTATTGTCCAATGTGGACAAGGGAGTGAAATTGAAAGGAACAACTTTACTGGATTGTATGAGACAGAATCTAAAAGATCAGTGGGTTACTGCGAATAAGGTAAGGACCTACTGTGCCAGAGCTGGAGGATATACTAGAGAAGTTCTCGATGAAGCTGCAAAAATGGGTTTAATAGAAAGAAAAGAAGAAGTAAAGCCCAAGATTTATTACAAAATTGATCCGCCTCTAGGGCACAGTAATCCAATATGCCCATTTGAACCCTATGTTACTTATGACGAAAGTGTTTGTGTGTCTCTGGAAAAGATAATAGAAGATTGTGTGGAATCAAGATATCATGGCGGGCGCTCAGAGAGTTGTGATTTTCTAGATTATTTTGCAAGAGAAAAGTTTTCACAACTTACTTATACGCCTCTAACAAGAGATTCCGAATTTCGTAATGATTTCCTAAGAGACCTTGAGGAATCCTTTCCATATAGGGAGGGTGGATATAACATGAAGGCTAGCATAGTGGTTTAAAATTTCAATTCAGCTTCCATGGAGTTGTTAGCGGTGAGTCATTTCTTGAATCAAGCGAAATTCATAAGTATGGGTGAAACAAGTTAAATTGGTATCCATTGACATGCTTGCAATGATAGAACATAGTATTTCAAGAGAGTTGCTTTCCTAGTGCTGTCTTATTTAAATCTTTTTGGATTCTATGCAACAGCGTGTTTTTTGCTGGATTTTCTTAATCATGTCCAGTATATCTGCCACGTAACCAAGTGTCTGGTTATAATCTGGAAAAAAGCCACTTGGATGCGCACACAAATTTCTTTTACCTAAAAAACCTTGTAAAACCCTCATTTCACTTTTACTAATCAATTTAAGGTCTTTGCAAGCCTCAATTATCTGATATTCCGAAACTTCTTCCCTGAGCTCATCTAAAGAACTAATATTCCACTTTGGTCTAACAGCTTTCAATTGGCTAAAATTGTCCAAAGCTAAGATGTTTTCGATTAAATCAATTAGCGCAGTCCACGCAAGAATATGAGCAGCCCGATAAAGCTTACTTTCTACGCACCTGAGTGCTTGTCTTAACAATTCATCTTGCTCTAAGCTCAGTTCCTTCAATTCTTTGTATGTCTCATCCAGTAAAACAGTTCTCGAAGGGGCAGCTTCATGAACTGAAAGAATTTTATGAGCCTCAGCTATGAATAAGTTAATGCGACGGACGATGTTTTCAAAGGTCATTCTTCTTCCGACAGCAGATACTTTCTCAACGCCTTGAACAAGTTATCATACACCGTCGAATCTGTTGTGGGAGGTAAATGAAGTTGTATGTTTATGTGCAATTCGGGGATAACACCTTTCTCAGATTTAATGTAAGAAATAGGTTTTTCTGAAACGGCAGGCTTAGGCATCTCGAGTCCAAGTTTTGGAGCCTCCGCTTCGAAATCTGCTAGTTGACATAAATTCGTGAATGTATTTACCATAAGGTCAACCGTAGCCTTTGCTTTTCCGGTTTTAGAACTGAAGAAAGCGTAGAGTGCTTCTCGGTCTTTTCTATTAGCATCTGGATATGTTGCAAATAACTCTTTATATCCTTGCCTTATAGCTTGAGCTAAAACTATTTTTGATTTTGTGGGGTCTTTGTACTGCCTCCAAAATTCAGTTGGAGCTCCAGAACTATCGATAAAATTAATGTACTTCAATATTCTCAGAATGTAGGCGTCATTTCCACTTTTGAACCCAAGAATCTTCAACCATGTAGTGTTTACTTTGTCTGGAACACCAGCTTCTTGGAACTTGTCAAAGTACTCTTTTATTTTGCCAGTAAGGGGTGTGTATGGTATTTCGGACATTTGCTTTCTTTATAAAAGTAAACACGAAACGTATATATCCTTTTTTATATGATAAATCAGAGAACCGTATTTAGAAGAGCTACATATTATATGTAAAGCCTTTTTGAGCTGACAGTTTTAAACGCTAAAGTAAAATCAAAAATCACTCTCAATTTGAAGTCGATTTTCCATCGTTCTACGCTTAAAACGAGCGAAGTTTAAGCGAATTTAATGCGTTGAAGGTGGGGGGGGAGGTTAGGTTTATACTATCGTTTAAAACTGACAAGCGACATTATTCACAAATGGGTTTATCTAGTACTCATACCACTTAAAGATTCTCAGTTAAGGTATTAGTGCTTTATTCATCTTCCGCCAGTTTTTAGTGATCGTATGTACTTAGCTAGTTGACAATAGTAACTGTTTTCAAGCCTTATTTTCGATAAGAGTTTTTCTGCCATTAGGCGTTCGCCTATGTCTCTCTCTTTGTCTTCTCCGAAGTTGGGTCCAGGAATGAACTCTTCGCAGAATCTTACTGAACCGCATCCTTTGCCTAGCAAGCATTTTGGAATGTCCCCGCTGTTTAGTAGTTGTTGGCTTATTCCATACAGGCAGAACCAACATAGAGGATCTGCCATGTAATCCTTGTCAAACAAAACGCGCAGATGCTGGTTCCGCTCCGCCAGTACTAAAATCCTCTTTTTCCCACTTACTCCAAATCCACAGAAGTCATCTGTACCAAAATCTATCTCAAAAGGTGACTCAAAAACGAATTTGTCAGGCGACAGCCACATAATTTTTGAGACTTTATCTTTCATTTTGTTCATCACTTTGCTCACCTATTTTCTATATAAAAGGTCCATAGGCTTCAGTATTTAAGCACTATCAAAAAACTTTTTAAGGCACGCTTATTGTGTTCTGGAAGGGCTTATCTATATGGTCATATGTATTTCTTTTTATGAAGAAGGATACTTTGTTGTATCTTGACGCTGACTTGGTTGAAAGAGCGAAAAGAGAGAACGTTAACATTTCGAGGCTTTCAGAGGATGCGCTTAAAGAAGCGTTGAAGATAACTGTTCCTCCTACTGCTCGTGAACTTGAAAACGTTTATCCATTTCAAGATTTTGAGGCAAAATTTAGAAAAGGCGCATTAAACGTGATTTATGGGGCCCTGCGGCTCTGGAAAATCAACCATTATAAGGTCAATTCTGTTCGCATTTGGCAAACGGCATACATATTTTTCCAAGTCAAAAAACGGGAAAATAACCCTCCAACTGTTTCCAGACCAAGATTCAGTTAGCGTAATAACAAATGAGGAAAACCCGTTAGATGCTGTTAAAGGTTACAGGTGTCTGATTGCAGACGACATTTTTCAGAGAGTGCCCAAGAGCAGGATTTCTGGACTTTGCGAAGAAATGAAGAAACTGGAAATCCAAATCATAATCACCACGTCTATGATATTTGATCTTTCCAAATTCCCCAAAGACACAAACGTAATCTCATTGAAAAGTCCAAAGTTATAAAGAAGTAGCCGGTTTTGTAGAATATGCTTGTAACCTTAGCTAGTCATAGGGATCATTTTTTATTTGATTGTTTAAATTTTGGCAAGGCGTCAATATTTTCACTTCTTTTCGTTGTTTTTTAAGAGGAAAACGAAGTTTTTCGAATAAATAGTAATGTTTATTATCAAAAGTTCAACTCTCAATGCCTTGTCAACGGATAAAACGAAAAATGAGGTTACTGATTAATGGATAAAAAGATATCTAAGAAAATAAGGAAAAGTAAGCGACATGGAGAAATGCTAGAAGATGTAAATTTGGAATTAATGGATACGGACAAAATTATTGGAGATGAAGTAACCACGGAAATGTCTCATGGCACGAAAAGTGTTCAAGATTCAAATAAAATTGAGGAATCAACGGAATTAATTGAAGATGAAGAAAAGTGTCCTCAATGTGGTGGAGTTCTTGTTTTTAAACCTATAAGTGATAATCGAATGGGAGTAGGGAAAACTTACGCTCAAGGAATGACACCGTATAGTGTTTGCTGTGAGGTTGTTTGTTCAAATTGTGCATTGGTAGTTAAAACGATAACCTACAACGTACATTCTTGATATTGTAAAATAAACTACGAACATAAAAAACACAACTGCACATCTGTAACATTGTGAAGATAGGAGGATTTGTATGCGTGTGAAAATTCGAAACACGCTAAAAAGGTGGGATTTTGACCAGATCATGGACTTATTTACACGAAAAAAACTTGACAGCATTGAAATATTTTCGTGCCAGTTGAACCTAGATTTCTTGGATGTCGAGCCATTACAAGTTTCGATTGAAAAAGACGGTTATGCTGTTAACGCGCGATTTCAGTTTCACGAGCCAATAGCACAAGAAATGTTTTATCGCTTGAAAATCGATGAAACTATGAAGAGATTTTTCATAGTGACAATTAAAAGTATCAAAATCTCGATACATCGACAAACGATTGATCTTAAAACATTAGAAAGTGATGTGGGATTTTCATTGAGAACTTTCGAACGAGTTATCAATAGTACATGCGACTACTATGATTATTGGTTAGAAAAAGAATACATTGTTAATTCTGATTCTTTGGATAAGCAAGTAAATTTACGCCTTAAGGAAAAGGAACATCAAAATATGGGTGAAACTCCAAAGCCGTTTGCAATTATTCATGCAAGCAATTTAAAAGAGGCAAGACAGATTGTTGGTGATCTAGATGTTGTTCCCCTCTATAAAGGCTATGATAAGTATTACCCTTTTGAAGGAAAAAAGGAGTATTGGATGTTGCCTAGGAACTTTGTGGTCAAATTACTTAATTGTACAGGAAACAATCTGTGGGTAGAGAACATGTTTGATACTGCGGAAAAAGAGATCTTGAAATATCTTTTTGCTAAGCGTTGGATAAAGAGACAAGTAGTTTACGGAAAGGTTCACTACTATGGTCTTGATGAGCAAACAGAAAGATATCTGAAATCTGCATTGAAGCAAAGATAATACAACACGCATAATATTAAATGTGGCTGCAACACTATTTTTCTCGGCTTTTAGTGTGTCTTAAATGGAATTTCTCAAATGAACTTTTATCTGTAACCCTATATTAAGTAGTTAGTGAGGTTCGAAGTTGCCTGCTCTGGATGAGCTTTTGTTTACAGCTCAAAAACTGTTTAATGAAGGAAATTATTCGCAAGCAGTTGAAGAATACGGAAAAGTCATGGAATTAATATTCATGGAGCTTTGCAGAGAATATTTTCCGCAACTAGCTTATTCCGAAAAAGAGAAGGTTCTAAACTATGAAAAAAGCATTGGCAAGGCACCTGAGAAATTTACGCTCGGTGAATGGGTTGGTTTGTTTAGGCAAACACGTTTTTCCGACTTTATCAAGAATAAAAAAGGAATAACGAGAGATTCGTTGTTCTTTTCCTACGGCATTATCGACGCCTTAGTCGATATACGCAATAGAGCTCTTTGGCTTGACCTTTATCTGTTTCATTCATATATAGAGGAGATTGAAGACAACTTCTTCATTATCTCAGTTGGCAGATTCAAAAATAGTCCGACTCAATTGCTTGCAATAGTAAAAAGTTGCATAAGCATGGGAAAGAAACTTGAAGACGCAGCATCTCACCTCAGAGTAGAAATTGGAAAGTTAGTAGTATCCACAAAAGGAGCGCCACAATCATTCAACTATAAACCATTCTTCACCACTGATGTCATAGCGGAAATGGAAGAACAACATGATTCTATTTTAAGAGTCTTGGCTACCCCCTCATAAATTACTTTGTCTTAATTACGCCTTTCACCGTTAGTCATACCGTTTTAATTCTTTTTCGCATTTCTTCTTATCACAAAAGCGCTCAAGCATCCTTCATTTGCTCATTTGCATGATGAACAAAACTCGGGCGCTCACCCAAGTCTAAGAAACCCGAAGTAAGAAAACTGCTAAAGACTAAAAAGCTTAGAGTATTTATGACAGCACAGAAAAGTTCAACTCAAAGGCGCTAGATGAAAGAAAACATGAATAAAATAGGAGATATTGTTGGAATAATAGTCGCTGTGGTAGTCTTCTTAGTTGGCTTTCTTTTTGCGATTCCAAGTCCAATAGATCTTGCTGTCATAACTGCTGAATCTTTTCGATCCCTGATGCCAAGCGGAACCCCAACACAAATGCTAGAAACTTGGATACTAGCCTTCAGAATATTTGGAATCGTTCTCATACTTGCAGACATAATAGCCTTAATTGCTCTCTTCCGCAGTAAGCTGTAAATTTCTCCTTTCATCAACTTGGTTATTACATGAGTAAGCTATTCTTTGATTAACCAATATCGGTACTATTATGGAGTTTTAAGTTTGATGATTACTTTGCCATTTGGCAAAGCTGCAATATATTCCCATCCTTGCTCCAAGTAGTTTTCAACATCGTCCGTAGATACTACTTTTTGTGTGCAATCGTTTGTTTTTTCTCCCAGAAGCCTTTTCCTAATTATTGTTTGTAGTTCTTCATCGCTAATTGCTGATATATCCATTTTGTCAATTTCTCTTTGTGTGAATCCAGCCACTAAGAGAAGTTGTTTTCTGAAGGCTTGTCTAAGTTTTTCTTCACTTGTTTCCTCAATTTTCTTAGTTTGCAGGTATTCTTGGCTTCTTCTGTATGCTTCTCTCATGTCTTCGATAACGCTGTCTGGGAGTTTACACTTATTCGTCGTATATCTATTCTCAATGTCGCCTTTGTGTCCCATCCAAAACTGCCTATAATCGCGCAGCACCAACCCCTTAGACTCCGCCAACATCAGTTGAGTGTCAAAATAGGCCCTCAAAACATAGGGTCTCCACTTAAAACCAGCCCTTCTTATGGCAGCTCTAATCATGTCGCCAATGTTTGTTGATCTTACGAATGGTTTAGGCGCAACTTTAGGCGTCAGTATTGGTGAGTCTGGCGTGAGTTTCTCGCCCTCTTTCAATCTGCTTTCCAAATAGTCTTTCAAGTATTCGCATCCCTCTTCGCCCAGAAAAGTGAAGTATTGGTGCCCAGCCTTGCTCAACTCTTTGCGAACAACAACCATTGTAGGCACTTTTTCGAAGACCACTCCGCCTTTCTCTATCTTCATTTCTGGCAAGTCTTTAATTCTTAATCCGTCCATCCCTTCATAGTTGCCTAGAGTTTCAATTCTTAAACCGCTATGGGCTAACAAAACACATGCGCTTCTAGCCCTTAAGTCTCCGCACATGAAAATTTTCCTAAGCTCCGGTTGATTTGGGACACGCTCGTCCCTAAGCGTTGGCGTATCGTCTGCATCCTTAATTTTTATCTTAACTTTGACCTCGATCATGTTGAAGGAAAGCCAAGATTTTATGGCTTTTATGCACGATTTGATGTAGCTGCCAGCCTTGCCCTCACGTTCTAACCCAGAAACAAAATCAGCGAGAAGCATACCCAAGTCCTTTTCACTCATTCCAAGAAGGTCTTTAGGCTTAAGATTCAAGCATTTACACGTCGAGCCCAGCCTACGCAAATAGACATCAGCCGTAACCCTTGAACCCCTCGCCACATTCTCATACCACCGCCTGACGTCCGCATCCTTAAGCAAGTAGGAGTAGCTGGCCCTAGCCATAAACCATCAATAATGTTACTGTTTATCGCTCATATAAAGGTTCCGAACCCAAAAGGTGGCGGGCCCGGTGGGATTTGAACCCACGTTCTCCGGCTCCGAAGGCCGGCGCCTTGATCCGTGCTGGGCTACGGACCCTCGATGATATTGTTCTTGAAAGTTCATTAAAAGGTTTCTAGG
>Ga0080004_1118783_pt1 | contig 30106 bp, 30 predicted proteins | sample WasSprMetagenome_FD_69207 | JGI IMG/M metagenome (GOLD analysis project Ga0080004, IMG submission 69207) | Sulfidic aquatic microbial communities from Washburn Spring, Yellowstone National Park, USA - WS (SPADES assembly) (version 2) | ecosystem: Environmental > Aquatic > Thermal springs > Hot... | reverse complement strand
TCTCATCGACTTGCGTCTACTGTGGTGTCCCCCCGCTGGGTTTAAGCATGGTTGTAGGCTTCTCCATGTACCCTCACCTGAAGCCAGGCGACCTGGTTGTGGGTGTCGCAACATGGGCTGGTGGCTTCGGGGTGGGGGATGTAGTGGTCTACTGCACGGGCGTGTTCCACTGCGTTGTCCACAGGGTGGTGGAGGCTGGGGGCGGGTTCGTGGTGGCTAAAGGCTACTACAACCCGGCTCCAGACCCCCCGGTCCCTTTATCCGAGGTGAAGTATAGGGTTGTAGCCTCCATACCCCTGGAGGTATGGCTGCCAGCCCTCCTCCTCTTACTGTCCTCTGCTTTCATCCCCTTATGGGATTTGAGGAGGCTTTTCGAGCCTTTCAACTTGGAGGCCTCTCTATTCGTCTTCTTCATCCTGATATACCTTGTCTTCACAGCCGTATACGTTGTCAGGCAACCGCCTTTCAAGACAGTGCTCTCCGCCCCAACCGTCGAGCTCAAGAGGTATGATTTAAGCGGTGACTACAGGAACCTGACATTGAAGTACACGCTTTTGAACACGAGTTTCACTGGGGTGGAGTCGTGTAGCATTGTCGGGGAGGGGTTTAGTACCGCCTGCCCCCAGGCCGTGATCCAGGGAGGCGAGGTAACCGTCTTCATCCCAGGTTCAGTCTACGAGGAATTGTACTCGGAGGGCTTGAACTACTTCTACGTGAACATAACCCTCAGGCTCGACAAGGGGGTTTTAATCGGGTACTACCCCATCCACTTCACGCTGGAGAGGCCCTACGTTGTTATAGTGAACCACACCCTGATAGTAAACAACACGCTCCCAGTCCCTCTTAGAGGGGTTTCCGTGAACCTGACTTACGTGAACGAGACTTGGAGGGGGCTAACTCATATAATAGAGTCGAGGGAAACCTACCTCAACGTATCCGTCCCCCCTCTAAGCGAGTTCAAGCTAGACTTGTGCGGGCCGCAGACTCATGTATACGTTGTGGTTTCCTATAAGTACAGCGGTGAAAAAGTCGTCTGGGCGGGTAGAGACTATGGGTGCAACCAGACCCGGGCTTAAAGGCAGAGGCAGGCTGGCACTATACGCGTCAGGCCTCTCAACCCTAGCATACGGCCTCCTCCTCATCCTCACGCTAACACTACCATTATACTATGTGACAGGTGTTCTAGAAGGCATAGTCGCCTTCTCTTACTACAGGGTTACATACTACGGCTCGCTGATAGCTGTGGATGAGCTTGACCGCTCAAGCTACATCGCTATAGCGCTAATAATCTCCGCCATCTACATGGCTGTGAGCAGCGTGAACCTTCTGACTGCCCTGATTGAGAGGGAGGATTATTACACTCCTCTCAGGTTATGCTTCACTGGCGGCTTGGTAGCCTTAGTCTCCTCTAGCGTGTTCATGGGCGTCTACACCTACTACTTCGAGAGGGCTGTCTCATCGCTTGAAGTGAATTTAAACCAGGCTACCTCAGCCGGGATTCTAATAATAGGCGGCTCGAAGTTTAACCCCCTACCCTACACATGGCTCCTACTTAACCCCATGCTACAGCTGGCTACAGGACTTATAGCCCTCTTATCCTCGGCGGTCGCGCTCTACCTACACCACACCCGCCAGCATGCTGAGGCCGCCTGAGGTATTCCTCATCGCGGAGACTAGAAGGCTCCAGCTGGAAAACCCTATAACCCTCTGTGAGGAGGACATCCCTGAGAGAAGATGACGCCTATTACTTGTTCGCCCGGGAGGTAGATGGGTTAATACCCCTCACAGTTAGGAGGAATGTTGCAAAAGCTAGGAGGCCTATTACCCTGTTTACCACCACCTCGTTTAAGCCTACTCCTATACCCGAGTAGAGTAGCATGAACCAGCCTGCTTCACAGCAGGCTAGGCCGAGTACTGTCTCCAAAGCTTTATTGCGGTAGGGTAGCTCCTTGTAGAACTCGGTGTTAAGCCACGGTAGCGTAGCCAGCGAAACCCCTGTAAGCCATACTAGTATGCTGTAGCTGAAGTTGAATAACTTGAGTAGTGAGATAATAGGCAGTAAGTTTGTTACAGCCATATAGCCCAATACCAGGCCGAGTCCCCCGAACGCGAACACCACGTTGTTTGCGACTACCGGTATACCCCTGACACCTGTCACACGGGATAGGCTTGCCGGTGCTAGCCTATCAACTGAGAGAGCGTATAGTATTCTAATCGCCGAGAGCCAGATTGTGTAGGCTGTGTTAAGGAACCATAGGAATGCTGCTAAACCCCCAATGATGATTAGTGTTTTATCGCTTGTGAACAATGAGAGGTAGGCGAATAAGCTGGGGGTATGAGGGGGCCGCCGCCCAATCGCCTCAGCTGATCCCGGTAGTTGTAGTAGAGGTAGGAGTATGATGCTATGAAGTCCACGCCCAGCTTCCTCTCCACTATAAACGGCACCAGGACATATAACGCTAGCACAGTGAGGAAGCCGGCGGTGTAGCCTCTAGTGTAGGATTTAGCGGGCTCCCTCACCTCCCCCGCCATGAAGCTAGCCGACTCCAAGCCGGCGTAAGCCCACAGGGATGTGATGAGAAGGCCCATCGTCGCCTCCGTGAAGGGGGCTGGCTTCAACGGGGCGACACCGGTGGCTGCACCCGAGAAAGCAGTGTCCTCCAAGATGCTTGGGGATAGCCCTGTGGCTTTATACCAGTTCTCCAGCAACCGGCTTGTATCGGAGGCGTAGAGGGCTAGCGCGTACGCTATTGTCACAGCTAGTGGGAATAACACTATTGGCGCCAGAACCCACTTCACCCTACTCGCTCTCACCGTGGCTAGGAAGAAGAGTATTAGGAGGATGAGTATTCCAAGGTAGAGCCCCACGATAGGCGTTTTGAGGACTATGCCTAAGTTTGTTAGAAGGGGATCCCCGCTGGATCGCCCCGCCAGCAGTATGTTCGCTGCCAAAGCTCTCAAACCGTAGAAAACCAAGAGGCCCATGGAAAGGAGGCCCCCGCTCGCCACTATGTAGTACCAGATCGCCAAATAAGCTACCACGGGTGAAACCGCCCGGGAAATTAGAACGTAGGGTGCCGCAGCTCTCTGGACGCTGAGGGAGATGTACATGAAGGCGGCGGCGATCGGTATGTAGATGAGGCCTGACGCGAGGTATGCTAGAACATTTGAGCCACCGTAGAAACCTGGCGTCCCTATGAGCTGGATTGCAAAGAAGATGAAGCCTGAGGCCACAGGGTTCGCTACAACCCAGAGGAAGATTTCGAACCAGCTTAAACCGCGTTCAAGAGTGTAAATCCTCCACTTCCTAATCAAGCAAACCCCTTTGATGAATTACGCGTGGAAACTTTAAAAACTAGGTGTCGGGGAGACTATTGTTCAAGAACTCCTCGTACCCCTTCAAGTCTAGGAGGCCGTGCCCGCTCAGGTTGAACAATATCACCGGCTTCTCCCCGCCTCTAATCCCCCTGGCTATGTCGATCACTGCTTTAACGGCGTGGGCGCTCTCGGGTGCTGGGACGATCCCCTGTAGCCTCGCGAACAGCACGCCCGCCTCGAAAACCTCCCTCTGGCTGTAGGCAACCGGCTCAACCAGCCTGTGGTTGACGAGCACGCTGATCGAGGGGGCTACACCATGGTATCTCAGCCCGCCTGCGTGGATGGGCGGGGGTATGAAGTCGTGTCCCAGGGTGTGCATCTTGAGGAGTGGTGTTAGGCCCGCTGTGTCCCCGTAGTCGTATTCATACCTCCCCTTAGTCATTGATGGAACCGCCCTGGGCTCTACTGCTATGAACCTAGCATTGGTCTTGCCCTGGAGCTTGTGCATAATGAATGGGTAGGATAGACCCGCGTAATTGCTCCCACCGCCGACCGCGCCTACAACGAAACCTACGTCCTCTACGCCGACCCCTATCTCCTCCAGCTGCTTGATGGCCTCGAGCCCTATAATCGTCTGGTGGAGTAGGACGTGGTTTAACACGCTTCCAAGACTATACTTGGCGGCACCCCCGCTGTTCACAACGTCCTCGATGGCCTCAGATATAGCTATCCCCAGGCTACCCGGGTGATCCGGGTTCTCCCCGAGTAGCTTCCTCCCGAATGAGGTTATCGTTGAGGGGCTCGGGTGGACTTCAGCCCCGTACGTCTCCATGAGAACCCTCCTCAACGGCTTCTGGTTGTAGCTTGCCCTAACCATGAAGACCCTAACCCTAACACCAACGAGGCTACCGGCCAGCGCTAGGGCGCTACCCCACTGACCCGCACCCGTCTCGGTGCTCAGCCTTTCAACACCCTCCCTCTTATTGAAGAATGCCTGGGCTATAGCTGTGTTGAATTTATGTGACCCTGCTGGTAGCACGCCCTCGTACTTGAAGTATATCCTTGCGCTCGTGCCAAGGTGCTTCTCCAGGTTCCTCGCCCTCAGTAGTGGCGTCGGCCTCCCCACCTGCAGGTAGAACTCTACTAGCTCGTCCGGGATCTTGATGAACCTCTCCTCCGAGAACTCTTGTCTAACAAGCTCCTTCGAGAACAATACCTCGAACATCTCCCTCCTGGCTATACTACCGTCAGGGAGGAGGTATGGGGGTATTTTCTCGGGGAGGTCTGGGACTATGTTGTACCAGGACTTGGGTATGAATTCGGGTTTTTGAGTAGACCTCAACTCCATTCCAACATGATCCCACCTTGAGTCTCTATTTCGACGCCTGCCCCGGTTTAAAAAGCTTTCGCTTTATAGACCCGCAATCCCTATTGGTTGTGTATATGGTGTCCACATGGGTAGATACGGTTTTCTCACGGAGAAGCAGTTCGAGGTTTTAAAGCTGAGGCTCCAGGGGCTTACCCAGGCCGAGGTGGCCTCTAGGCTTGGCATGTCTAGGTCTGCTGTTGCTATAGCTGAGAAAAGAGCGTTGAGGAAGATCAAGCTGTGCGAGGAAACTCTAAGAGTCTACAGGGAGCTGAACGCTGTGAGAATCCTGGTTTTCGATGAGGGCACTAGGCTCGTGGACATACCCGGTGTTATCATGAGCGAGGCGGATAAAGTCGGGTTGAAGCTCAGAGCCAGCTTCGACTACATTTTCGGTCTCATAAGGTTTAAAGCCAGGGGAGGCTACCCTAGGCTGAGGAAGAGGATCAGAGTCTTCTTGATGAGGGACGGCGGGGTCGACGTCGAGGGGTTAGAGTGAGATGGTAGGACTGTGGCCGTAGAAGACACGGTGAAAGATTATTAACCCTCTCCAAGATTAAGAAGAATCTCTGCCTTGCTCGGGAAGGGGGCATGATCGTCTCGAAGGAGGCGCGTGAATTCATCGCCGGCATCCTGGGCTTGTCAACTGGTAAACCGCTTATCGTAGTGAACGACCAGGACGCGTCTGAGATGGGTTTATCGTCGCACTCGAAGGCCTACGTGAGGTCAGGGGAGAAGGCTACATATGCTTCTGTGACAACGACTAGGACAATGGTTTCTAGGGGAAGAGTGCTCGCCTCCCTAGAGCTTGCCGAGAAGCTCGGCTTGAAAGAGGGGTCACCAGTAGCAGTTAAGCCGGCTGGCCTCCCAGCCTCGTATGCAAGCCTCCTCAAGAGGATGAGAGGTGAGAGGCTCACATACAACGAGATGTACTCTATTATAAGAGACGTCGTTGACGGAGCCTACGATGAGGCAGAGATAGCAGCCTTCCTGCTGAGCCAGCAATTTTACGTGCTGGACGAAGACGAGCTATCAAGCCTCATCAAAGCGATGGTTGAGACAGGTGTCAAAGTCAGCTTCGACGAGCCGGTCTTCGACGAACACAGCATCGGGGGAGTACCCGGCAACAGCAAGGTTGCTCTAGTAGCTGTCCCAATAGTAGCATCGTTCGGCCTTCTAATACCTAAGACTAGTAGCAGGGCTATAACAAGCCCGGCGGGGACAGCCGACACAATGGAGGTTTTAGCCAGAGTAGACTTCACAGCCGAGGAGATTAGGGAGGTGGCGAAGAAAACGAGGGGTCTACTAGTCTGGGGAGGCAAGCTCAACTTAGCGCCCGCTGACGATATATTCGTGAACGTGGAGAGGAAGCTGTCAATAGACCCGTGGCACCAGATGGTCGCGAGCATCCTGAGCAAGAAGCTGGCTATGAGTGTTGAATCACTTGTAATAGACATCCCCGTAGGGAAGAAGGCTAAGATAGAGGAGCCCGGGCACGCAGACCAGCTGGCCGGGCTCTTCATAAGGCAGGCTGCTAAGCTGGGTATGAGGATTAAAGTAGCCGTTACCTTCGGGGGGCAACCCATCGGCATGAGCGTTGGGCCAGCCCTCGAGGCTAGAGAGGCGTTGGAAGCGTTGAGCAACAGGAAGGGCTCGAGGAGCCTGGTCGACAAGGCGATCTTGATAGCGGGGTTAACGATGGAGCTGAGCGGGAAGGTACCTCCCGGCCAAGGTGAGAACTATGCTAGAGAGCTGTTCACAAGCGGGAAGGCTTACGAGAAGTTCAAGGAAATCGTCGCGGCGCAAGGCGGCAACCCCAATATAAAGCCCGAGGAGGTGCCCGTGGGCAGGTACACGTACACTTTCAAGTCGCCTCTCGAGGGGGCTGTAACCTACATTGACAACGCCGCTGTCACAATGGTGGCTAGGGCTGCCGGGGCCCCATTCGACAAGGGTGCTGGAGTACTATTCCACGCTAAAGTAGGGTACAGGGTTAACAAAGGCGACCCCTTGTTCACTATATTCAGCAACAGCGAGGGGAGGTTGGAGGAGGCTATATCCCTCGCCTCGAAGTACCCTATGATAACAGTCGAGGGAATGCTCCTGAAAACACTCCCCTAAAACTTATTTGAATCAAAGGAGATTACTATCCCCTAATACCCCGAGGTGTAGTCATGTACGATGTAGTCGTCGTCGGTGCAGGAGTAGGAGGCTTATACTCCTCGCTAGTGCTAGCTTCGAAGGGGTTCAAAGTAGCCCTTGTCGAGAGCAAGCCTAGGGGGAGAATCGGGGATAAGACCTGCGGCGACGCCATCGGCGTCCACCACTTCCAGCACATAGGCCTGCCAATACCCGAGAGCGTTGTAGACCACAGGTATAGGGGCGTCAAGGTCAAGAGCCCCAGCGAGGAGTACGAGCTCATAGTCCCGGGTGAGGGTGTCAGCGTTAACAGGGTTAAGTTCGGTCAGTGGCTGCTGAAAAACGCGTTGGATCACGGCGTGGAGCTCTACGATGAGCACACTCTCGTAGGGTTAGAGTTAAAGGATCAAGGGGTGAGTAGCGTGAAAGTCAAGAGGGTTGGCGGGGGGCTCGTGGAGCTCAAGGCGAGGTACTACATTGACGCAAGCGGCGCCAGGCCATCCTTGAGGACGAAACTACCGGCAGAGTGGCCTATCGCAGAGAGGCCTTATGAGACGGACTTCAACCTCGCCTACAGGGAGGTTGTTGAGGTTGAGAAGCCGGTGGATGAAGCCGATGTACACTACGCTGTAATATACTTGAACACGTCTGTGGCCCCTGGGGGGTACTGGTGGATGTTCCCCAAGGATAGAGGCGGGTCTATCGTGAACGTAGGGCTCGGCGTAATCGGGGGCTCCAGCTACAACCCCAGGCACAACTACGACAAGTACCTGAGGGGGAGGTTCAAGGGAAGGGTGTCGCACGCTGGAGGAGGGATAGTCCCCACTAGGAGGCCCCTGCCAACGATGGTTTGGAGCAACGTTGGGAGTGTGGGCGACGCCGCCTACACGGTGAACCCCGTCCACGGTGGCGGGATCGGATCGACTATGGAGGCCGCCCACATACTGGCCACGCATCTAGCCAACGTGCTGGAGAGCGGTGAGCCCAACACGTATAACATGTGGGAGGTCAACTTGAAGTACCTTGAAACCTACGGCGTGAAGCAGGCTGGGCTAGACGTGCTGAGGATGTTCCTCCAGAGGCTTTCAAACGAGGACTTCGAGTGGATTATAAGGAACAAGCTTGTGGACGGGTCATCCGTCTACGATCTGGGCGTGAAGGGGAGTCTAGGGGAGAAGGTCGTTGGAGCGATAAGCACCATGGTGAAACTACTGGGTAGGCCGAGCCTGCTAGGCGAGCTAAGGGTTCTGAGAATGTACATGAACAAGGTTGAAGGCCTATACAAAGAGGATTACCCGCGGAACCCTGATGAGATAAAAAGGTGGGTTAGCAGGGTTGAAGAACTATTCGACGAGTACGCGAGACTCATAGGCTTCAACAGGGGAGCAAGAGTTAAATGGTAGCTGTTGCAGGCGTAGACTTGAGTGGGAGCGAGCGGAGACCATCCGGTATCGCCATCCTCCACGATGGAGGGCTTTACGTACACAGGCTCTACAGCGATGAGGAGATCTTGAGGAAGCTTCTCGAGTTCAACGTGAAGATTGTAGCAGTTGACTCCCCTCTAGCCCTCAGCTCTTCTTTCAGGGATGTCGATAGATCCGTGATAAAGCTAGGCCTCCGAGTACTACCACCGGGTTGGAGGGGTATGAGGATGCTAGTGGAGAGGGGTATTAAATTGGCTTCCAGCCTCTCAAGCCTCGGGATACTAGTCCTCGAAACACACCCTAGGAGCGCCCTCAAGACGAGTAAGTGCGGTAGCCTAAGCGAGCTGGCTTCAAAGATGGGGTTTTCCCAGCCAGGGAGGTTGAGTAGGGATGAAGAAGACGCGCTTATAGCGGCGTTCGTCAGCTTAAAGTTCCTCCAGGGCGAGGTAATAGAGGTCGAAGGGGCTGACGGGAGGATCTTCCTTTTACCCCCTGTCTGCTGACCGTCTTCATTTCATGGCTGAGACAACCCTGCCGGCGACATAATTTAGAACAGCATTTTTATTGAAGAGGGAGAGGAGCCTCGTCGAGTAGGGTATTTGTATCCTAGCCCCGCTAGCGTACATGTGGCCTCCCCCGCCCAGCTTCAACGCGATCCTCCTCACGTCTATCCTCCTGCTCCGGAGACTTATCTTCCCATCACCCGATGCCACGACAGCTATATCTCCATTGAACCTTGAGAGAAGGAACGCGGCTAGAAAGCTGTTTTCCACGCTGTCGCTCTCGAACGCCGAGACTATCCTCACGCCGTCCACGTCTCTAACCACCACCCCTCCGACATCAGATAGAGCCTTCAGCTCGGCGTCCACGATTTCCTCCACTCTCCTGGTGAAGGCGTTGGCCCAGGCCCTGCCCTTGAATATTTCTCTCATAACCTTCAACCTCCAGGAGTCGCTGTCCCTCCTCTTTATCAACCTAAGGTACCACCCTCCCCTCCAGTGGTCGAATGTCCACAAGTCGCCGGCGCACACGCCTGGTACAAGCTCGTTTTCTATCTCGTAACCCACCCTCCCCTTTGCGAAGTACTTGTATACGACGCCGGTGGCGCAGGTAGAGGTGTCGAGGTAGAGCTTCACCCCAACCCTGTTGAGAGCCCTGACCCACTCCTCCTCCCAGAGGTGGTGGTCGAACCACTCGACAACTATATTCCTAGAGGTGAGCCCAGCTAGCTGTTCAACCAGCTTCGTGAAGCCGGAGGGGTTGATGCCGAGGTCGATTAAGACAAGCCTCTCGACCTCCCGCAGACTCTTCGACTCTTCCTCGAGCAACTCGTGGAGCTTGTATGGCTCTGTGAAATAGATCAGGCTAGGCCACTGCGATAGCGCCAAAGCGTATAACCCAGCGCCGGCTACACCATCCATGTCTGTATGAGTTATAATCCCGTACCCGGTCAAGTAGCCCTCCCCCTTGGGGCGAGGTCTTCGGGTTGCTTTTATAAAAAGACAATCGGGTTCAAACTGGTTTAAACACTAGCTTCTCATAGAATTCCAGTAGATCTCTGACGAACCTAGCTGGTTGGTCGAGATACAACGCGTGGCCAGCGTTATCGTAGAATACCAGCTCGCTCCCCGTTGAGGATGCGAATTCTCTTAGCTCCTCTACATCCACTATATCGTCGTTCTCGCCGTATAGTATCCGGATCCTAGCTCTCGCTTTCCTGTAGTAGTCGAGAACCTCAGACACATTTACAGGCGCAACTAGTAGAAGCCCTGCGACAGGGTTAGACATGGCGTACTTTAATGCGGTGTAGCCTCCCAGGCTAGCACCCACGACCATAGGGGGTGTCTCATCGAAGACAGCCTTATATGCTTTCCTAGCAAAGGCAATATTCTCCTCTATGCTCCTCGTGTGCTTGATACACTTCGAGACCCTGCCGTACGGCATGTCTACCGAGATGTAGGGTATCCTCCTCTTATCCAACTCCTCCATCAACCCTATATCCCGCCACACGTCGCTTGTGAAACTATACCCGTGGAGTAGTAGGATCGGGATGCCGAGTCTCTGCTCGTAGACAACCCTACACCTGTTGTCCCCGTATCCGAACATCTCCTCCCGCATATCCAACCCATTTTCCATTTTTAGACAAACAAGGTAATATCTCTACCGGGAAAAGACTTAATAACGGGAGGCGACATTAGATAGCAAGGGCTTTGCTGAAAATTAGGGTGTTAGACCACCCCTATATCCAAGTCGTCCTAACCACACTTAGAGACAGGAGTATTAAGCAAATCGAGTTCAGGAAGGCCATGGTTAGATTAGGCAGGGCAATGGGCTTCGAGATAACGAGAGACCTCGAGCTCGAGGAGGTTGAAGTCGAGACCCCGCTGGGGGTTAAGACGAGGGGGGTTAGGTTCAAGGACATGGATAAAGTGGTGATCGTGACTGTCTTAAGAGCCGGTATGCCGATGACGGAGGGTCTCATCAAGATATTCTACAATGCTAGGCAGGGTGTCGTCTCAGCTAGGAGGGTTGAGGAGAAAGGCATGTACCCCGACAAGACTTTCGACGTGGAGATCACCTATATCAGGCTGCCCACTATCACCAGAGACGACACGGTGCTAATCGTCGACCCAATGCTCGCCACGGGTTCTACTATAAGAGAGGTCCTCAAGATCATCCTAAGCAAGAGCAGACCGAGGAGAGTGATGATAGTGGGGGCGATCACCACACCTCTCGCTATAGAGAGGATTAGGCCTATAGTCGAGGCGTACAACATTGAGGCCACCATTTACACAGCCTCGATAGATCCAGAGGTCAACGAGAAAGGCTACATTGTGCCGGGGCTCGGTGACGCCGGCGATAGGGCTTTCGGGGAGTAACTGACACAAGATATAGAACGGTGGGGTGTAGTTGAGTAGTAGAGCCCTAGTATTCGACTACGATGGTGTCCTAGCCGAGATCGGGAGTGAATCCCCTCTACCAGGCATCATAAGGGTTCTCGAGGAGCTTAAAGACAGGTACAAAATCCTAATAGCCTCGACGAGAAGCACGGAGTTCCTTGTTAAGCAGGTACCAGTCGCAGACAGTTACATAGGGATTTGCGGTCTCGAGATCCTGGTAAATGGGATGCTGATCTACCCTCTCAAAGCGTTGGACAAGGCTAGGTCAAGCCTTCTCCACAACCTTGCCGGTGCATTGAAGACGAGTTGTCTCAGAGTAGAGTTGAAGAAGAATATGATGGGTTGGACAATGGGGCTAGGAATAAGCTGGAGAAGGTGTGTTGGAAAACCGGTGGATGTGATAGGTGTAGAGGAGAAAGCTGTTGAAGCGGGCTTATACCTCTTTAAATACCAACGCCCATTCCTCGAAATCTACGTTGCCGAGGCCAGTAAAGCCCGCGGGGTCTCCCTGGTGAGGAGGCTCCTTGGGTTAAGCTGGGTCTCCTACTTTGGTGACAGCGAGAGCGATATGGAGGTTTTCCCGGAAGTAGAATACCCTGTTTTCGTTAGGAACGAGTATAATCAGCACATGAGTCCGGGGAATGCGGTCGAGGTTAGACAGGATGACCTAGCAAGCTTTTTGGAGAGGTTGCTCTAGCCGATGGTAACCTCTTCTATCTGGGCATTATTAGCCTCCACAGCCCTCCTCACTTCTATCTCAACCCTGTCCACCATACCCCTTATCTTATCTTTAGACAAAGACTCCATGTAGACCCTTATCTTAGGCTCGGTACCGCTAACCCTGATCAAAATCCACGACCCATCATCATAATCGTATCTCACTCCATCCACCCTGTTCTCTGCAATAGGCTCGCCTAGAAGATTCCTCAAAGAAGCCTCCAAGTCTTGGAAAATCGCTTTCAGCTTATCGGCTGGTTTGATCTTGAAGCTCCTCCTGTCCCAGGGGTAGTCTCTTATACCTCTTTCCTCAAGGATCTTCGCGAATCTCTTACCCTCCTCGACTACAACCTTGCCTATTACAGTAGCCTGGAGGATCCCGTCGACCCAGGGTCCCCACCTAGGGTATATCAGCTTCCAGGGCTCAGCCGCGACTACTACCCCAGGATCCTCCTTGACTCTCTCATGTGTTTTACCGAGGATATACCGATCTACTTTCAAGCCATGTCTCTCCGCCACCTCGTCTATAACCCTGCCTGTGTCAACGCTCACTACAACCCTCCCGCTAGTCCCACGAACCAGCTCGTCGATGAAGAAGGCTATGATCCTGTCCTGCCTGATGAAGCCCTCCTCGACGTCAAGGACGGAGAGCCTGTCCGCGTCGCCGTCGTGGGCTAGTATCACAGCCGGGTTCACGTCAGCGTAGAACTTGAGATACGATTCCAACACGTCTTTCCTAGGCTCCGGTGCCCGGACTGGGAAGAAGCCGTCTGGGTTGGCATTGATGGTGATAGGAGTAGCGCCAATCCTCCTCAGGAGGAGGGGTGTTATAGAGCCTGCTACACCGTTGGCGAGGTCGACGACAACCCTGGGGGCCCATGTCTTCCTCGAGGGTCTAGCAAGCTCGTACAGCTCCTCTATGTAGTCGCCGACCAACTCAGTCTCGTAGGCGAACCCGCCAACCATCTCCCAGTCTAGGGGTTGAACACCTTTATCCACGTATTCTTCTACCAACCTCTCTAAATCCCTTGTAAACTCGAAGCCCCCGGTGTCGTAGAACTTCAACCCGTTGTATTCCGGGGGGTTGTGGCTTGCCGTCACGCTGATCCCGAGGCTCCTCCTCTTCCTAGCAGCGTACCCTGCCAGGGGTGTTGGGGCTAAGCCCAACAGGTACACGTCCACGCCCCCCGACATTAGCCCTGCCGCTGTGCTCAACGCTATTAGAGGGCTCGTTGTCCTAGAGTCGTGGACGATGTACGCTCTCCGGGATAATCCTAGTTTGGAGACGGCTAGACCTATCTTGTAGGCTAGAACAGCGTTGATCTCGCCGGGATACCTCATCCTGATGCCAGCAGTCCCAAATAATCTCAAGTTGACACCGACTTATCCAAATGGTATTACACGATAAATACCTATTTTTTGTATAACGATATCTAAATCCCACCCCTTCAATGGATTAAACCCCACACCCTTGATCGCGCGAGGGGGAGGGGGGTGTAACCTTTAAAAGACCCCCGGGGGGAATTAGTAGATAGGTGACCTTTATGCAGGCTTACGCTCAATATTTGAAGAAGGTGGTAGGGAAACACGTTTACGGCGAGTTGTATGGGTGCGACCCTGATTTACTCAGCAACCCAGACTACCTTGCCAGTGTGGTAGTTGAGGCGGCTAAAGTAGGCAATTTCACGCTCCTCGATTTAAAGACCTGGAAGATTGACCCCGGTGTCACGGTTTTCGCGGTGGTTTTAGAAAGCCATATCTCAATCCATACATGGCCCGAGTTATCCTTCGCCACAGTCGACGTCTACACGTGCGGCGAGAAAAGCAACCCTGAAGCGGCTTTCAACTATATTGTGAGGGCATTGAAGGCCAAGAGGTATACGATGAGGACTACCCCTAGAGACTACGAGGAGGGTTAATGAGTAGGATAGGGGTTGTTGGAGGGGGGCCAGCGGGGCTACTAGTAGCCTCTTTGACAAGAGATCATGAAGTAGTAGTCTTCGAGGAGCACCCTAGAGTCGGCTTACCAAGGCATTGCACGAGTCTTGTAGGCCGGTACACAGCCAGTTTCTTCTCCGAACTCCTGACGAGCAGGATCGCGGGGCGGGGATACAAGAGGTTTATCTTCCACACGAGTCTAGGAGACTACGCTGTTGAGTTCCGTGAAGAGATAGCTTTCTACTTGAGGAGGCCCCTACTCGAGGAGAAGCTAGCAGAGAAAGCCGAATCCCTAGGGCACGTGGTTCAAACAGGGATTCGGGCTAGACCAGGGGGGCTCACGACAATTAGGGCTGGCGAGGCAACCTATGTCTTCGACAAGATAGTGGTTGCAGACGGTGCTAGAAGCGAGTTCTACACTTTTTTCCACGGTGGTAGGAGAGGGCTTTTATACGGTGTCCAAGCGTTTGTAGAACACGAAGGCGTGGACTATTCAATTCATGTGGATCTCAGCCCTGGAGGAGCTTTTTTATCGTGGTTTCTACCGCTGGATAGCGATCTAGGTATCACAGGCTACGTCACCGGGAGGCATCTAGTAGACCCCCGGATAATGTTGCAGAGGGTCTCCAAGAGGATGAGACTCCCCTTCAAGAGGGTTCTCCGGTTTTTCGGGGGCGTTGTCGTCAAACCGGGGTCTATCTCTAGACCCCATATTGACGGAAGGGTATTCTTCATAGGCGACGCCCTCGGGTTAATTAAACCCTTCAGCTACGGAGGTCTATACTACATAGTGAGGCTTGCGCCTAAACTCGTTGAAGCAATTGGAGGCAGGCCGGAGACCTACGTTAGAGAAGTTGAGAAACTAGCTTCCATAAACAGAGCTGAGTCTATCCTAGCCTCAACCAAGACTCAGCGGCTCTTCTCCCCCGTGTTCCTGGAGGTCGTGGCCTCTAGCGGGTTGTTCAACTACATGGACTACGACGAGCACTATAAGCTAGCAGTTAAGTCCATTTTATCGCCCCTACTCCTCTATCCCAGCCTTGTGAAAAGTATCGCAGAGGGACTTGGAAAGTAGTAAACCCGCTTCCAGAACCCTAGGGGAGATTTCTAGGGAGACGTCTAGCTTCTTCACAGAGATACCGAGTATGAGGGCTCGCTTTATCACACCCTGCTTCAACAACATGTCTATGACGAGCCTCATAGGTAAGCTGTGTGTTGTAGGGAGAGTGTAGTCAGACGCATCTTCCGGGTTGAACAAAACCACATCGCCTTCATCGAGCTTGTCCGAGTACACCGCGTCTATTATCAGCAATGTCCCCGGCTTAGCCTCCTCGATTTCTTGGATGCAGTTCTCGAGACCGTACTCACATTTAACGCTGGGAAACCCGCATTTAGAAAGCTCCTCGCATACAACTAGCCCTATCTTGTCATCTCCCCTTAGAGGGGAGCCTACGCAAGCGGCAAGCGTTTCCTCCAGGTCTAGGTCTTTCAAAAAAACTGGTTTAATCGAGGTCACCGCGGCGCGTTACTCGCCTTCCTCAACAACTCCTCCCAGGCGGCGTCAACTAGCTCCTGGAGCTCCTTGACGAGGTGCTTGTTCTCGGGCTTCAGCAAGTGCCTGAACCTACCCTGTAGCTCCAGGTACTTCTCTATGGGTTGCTTCAACTTGGGGTTCCTCGCAATCGCCAGGCTCCTGTCCGTGAGGACGTAGCCTGATTGAGGAGTCCACTCCCACAACGGGAAGTAGCATGTGTCCACTGCTCTCCTAGTGACTTCAAGTGTGATGGCTGTGTCATGTCTCCAACCCCTGTCGCAACTACTCAGCGCGTGTATGAACGCAGGCCCCTCGACCTCGATGCCCTTCCTAACCTTCTTCATAAAGTCCATCCAGTGGGCTGGAGTCGCAGTGGCCACGTAGGGTATCCTGTGCGCGACCATTATCTCGGCGATAGGCTTCTTACTCTCCATTTTACCCGGTAAAACTGAACCCACAGGCGAAGTTGTAGTCCAGGCGTATTTGGGTGTTCCACCACTCCTCTGTATCCCGGTGTTCATGTATGCCTCGTTATCGTAGAGTATGTAGAGAAAGTCATGGCCCCTCTCAGCGGCGCCGCTCAGCGACTGGAAGCCGATGTCGAATGTGCCCCCGTCGCCAGCGAAGACAACTACGTCCACTTGGTCATAGGGAAGTCTACCCGTCTTCTTCAAAGCTTTAACAGCCGCTTCAATACCCGAGGCCGTGGCCGCAGCGTTCTCGAACGCGTTGTGTATCCAGGGGACCGCCCAACTAGTGTAGGGGAAAATCGTGGATGAAACCTCCAGGCAACCAGTCGCTGTCACAACGATTGTTGGCCCCCTGAACGCGAAGCTAGCCAGCTTGACGACGATCGGGGCCGCGCACCCGGCGCACAACCTGTGGCCTGGTAGTAGGGCAGGCCTCCTCGTCTCTGCTAGTTGCCTCAGGTTGAACACTAGAGGCATCTCTTTCCTCTCCCCAGGCTCGAACAACCACAGCTTGTAGGCTGGCTCGCCCTTCTTAACAGGGAACTCGGGTAGGGTCTTCACAACCATCCCAACCACCTCACTCCCTCACACCCAGGTACCTGAGCTTTGGTTGAACCAGGCCGGACTCCAACTCCTTGAAGAGCCCTTTAACCATGTTCTCCACCATGTCTGGCACCAAGTCCCTGCCTCCTAGGCCGTAGATGTAGTTGACGAGCAGAGGTCTCTCCTTCAAGTCATATAACGCGGTGTTAACCTCCAGGAACAGCGGACCATAGCTCCCTGGGCTGATGCCCTTCTCCATTACTGCCACAAGCTTGGCATTCCTCAGCTTGTCAGCGATATCCTTGAAGGGGAATGGCCTGAACATCCTGAGCTTCAACAACCCTACTCTCAGTCCCTCGCGCCTAAGCTTCCTCACCACACTCCTCATGGTGCCGGCTCCACTGCCCATTGCTAGGAGAATTATATCCGCGTCTTCTATGCCGTACCCGTCCATGATGCCGTCACCATACCTCCTGCCAGTCAGCTTAAACCACTCCTCGTTAACCTCCCTGACGACCTCCGGCACGTTTTTCATCGCTTCAACTTGCTGAACCTTATGCTCGAAGTAGTAGTCGTATAAGTCTAGGTTGCCGAAGCTTAGGGGTCTAGCCGGGTTTAAAGCCAAAGGCACCTCCTCATCGAAGTAGTCTACTTTAACCTTGCTGACCCTTCTATAACCTCCAAGGAATTCGTGGACGCTCTCGTCGGGTAGCATGTAGATGTTCTCCAGCGTGTGGCTTAGGAAGAAGCCATCCAGGTTTACTGCCACGGGTAGGAGAACCCTCTCATCCTCAGCTATCCTGAAAGCCTGTATTGTAGTGTCGTACGCCTCCTGCACGTTCTCGGCGAAAAGCTGAATCCAGCCCGAGTCCCTCATCAAGTAGGCGTCGCTGTGGTCGTTGTGTATGTTGATTGGGGCTGAGAGAGCCCTGTTAACCACCGCCATCACGATAGGTAGCCTGAGCGCTGAGGCTATGTAGACTATTTCAACCATTAACGCGAGGCCTTGCGAGGATGTAGCTGTGAAGGCCCTTGCACCAGCGGCTGCCGCACCCACACACGTGCTCATAGCCGAGTGCTCTGATTCAACTGGGACAAACACGGTATTAACCTCGCCGTCGGCCACAAACTCGGAGAATTTCTCCACTATAATAGTCTGCGGGGTAATAGGGTAGGCTGCCACAACGTCCACGAGACTCTGCTTGACAGCGTAAGCTACCGCTTCATCCCCGTTAACGGTCATTAAAACCTGTTTCTCCATTGGAATCTTAGGCTTAACCAGGGTTTGAGCCATGGAACCCACCCCTATGATTCGGGTATCATGGAGATAGCTTTAACAGGGCACTCGTTCGCGCATATCCCGCAACCCTTGCAGTAGTCGTAGTTCACCACCACGTTCTCCCCATCCCACACGATGGCCATATCAGGGCAGAACAACCAGCAGAGCATGCACTTCGTGCACTTGTTGTAGTCGATGACTGGTTTAAGAGCCCTCCAGTCACCGGTCTTGTAGTCTGTTGATAGGCGGAAGGCCACACCGGCTTTAGGTAGGCTCCTCCAACCTGCCTGCTGAGCCATCTACCTCACCTTCACAGTCGAGTCATAGGCTTTCTTGATTAAATCGATATTCTTTTCTGCTACAGCGCCTCTAAACCTCTCCCTTACTGCTTTCTCCAGGCTACTCCAAGAAACGATCTCCGAGGCCTTCATTAGACCACCCAGCATAGCCGTGTTAGTGATATTGGCTTTAAGGATCTCGAGCGCCAGGCGTGTCGCGGGAGTCGTGTAGACCTTTACGCCTCGAGGAGTCTCCCCAAGCTTCTTGAACAAATCCTCCTGCCCGCCCGTGTAGTTTAGGATCACTAAACCCCCCTCTTTTATGCCGGAGAGCACCTTCGGGGATATCAGGCTGTCGTCTAGGACTACAACTACGTCGGGGTGGTACACCATGCTGTGGATTTCAATGGGCTCATCGCTTATCCTCGTGAACGCCAGCATAGGGGCGCCGGATCTCTCTGGCCCGAAGGCTGGGAAGCTCTGGGCGAACTTCCCATCCAACGCCGCCGCCATTGCAAGGATGTTGCTTGAAGTCCAAGCGCCTTGCCCTCCCCTGCCATACCACGTGATCTCTATGAGCACGCCAGACACCTCGCCTTCTCCTAATCACGTATCCCACTATATAACGTTGACTCCCATTCTGCCGCCTTCATTTCATAGATGCCGTCTTCTTAACATATTTGTATAATTATCCGGTACACAAGTGTTGAAACAGGGGTGGTATTACTATTAAAAACAAACAAGGGATATATTAAAATACTGCGTGGTGCTTTTTATGTCGGAGGCGTTGCTGAGGGAGGTAGAGGAGTACAAGGGTGGCAGGTTTACAATCACGGTTATAACCGAGAGATGCAAGGAATGCGGGTTTTGTATAAACGTTTGCCCTGTGAAAATACTGGTAAAAAGCAGTGCTGAAAACAAGTATGGCTTCAGGTCTCCCACAGTCTCAAACCCCGAGAAGTGTATTGGCTGCAGGCTATGCGAGTACATGTGCCCTGAATTCGCCATCTTCATCACGAAGGGTGAGAGGGGTTGAAGAGAGAGTTCCTGTCAGGTAACAGGGCAGTTGCAGAGGCGGCTCTCCTATCAGGTTTAAGGTTCTACGCGGGCTATCCCATCACGCCTGCCTCCGACTTAATGGAGTACCTTGCCGAGAGGCTACCTAAGGTGGGCGGGATCGCCGTTCAATTCGAGGACGAGATAGCGAGTATAAACGCGGCTATAGGCGCCTCGTGGACTGGTGCTAAAGCTATGACGGCTACGAGCGGGCCGGGCTTCTCTTTAATGGCCGAAGGGATTAGTCTGGCAGTGGCCACTGAGACGCCTCTCGTGGTAGTGGACATTATGAGGGCTGGTCCGAGCACGGGTATCCCAACGAAAACCACCCAGTCAGACGTCTACCAGGCACGCTGGCTCGCCCACGGCGACTACATCCTACCAGTATTCGCCCCTTGGAGCGCGCAGGATTCATATGATTTGACAATCAAGGCTTTCAACATGTCGGAGAAGCTCAGGACACCCGTAATCCTGCTCTCAGACGCCGTGATCGCGCATATGTGGGAGACACTCTACGTAAAAGAGCCAGGCGAGGTTGAGATCGTGAGCAGGAAGAAACCGGTTGAACCCCCCGAGGAATACAAGCCGTATAAGCCGGGGGAAGACCTTGTCCCCCCGATGGCCGTCTTTGGGGAGGGGTACAAGGTTATCGTGGAATCACTCGTCCACGATGAAGCGGGTTACTATAGGCAGGACACTAGGACGTATCGTGAAATGGTCGCGAGGCTGAGGGAGAAGATCATGAGAAATATAGGGGTAGTCTACGAGCATGAAGAGTACTGGGTGGAAGACGCGAGGGTGATCCTCGTATCTTACGGTTCAACAGCCAGGATGGCATACCCTGTCGCGAAAAGCCTCTTGAGCAGGGGTCTGAGAGTGGGTTTACTCCGTTTGAAGACGCTCTGGCCTCTCGACGAGGGTAAGCTGTCGAGCGCTCTCTCGAAGGCAGATAAAATTATAGTGGTCGAGAACAACACGGGCAGGATCTACTATGATATAGCGAGGATAGCCGGCCGAGATAGGGCCAGGTTCTCCCCTATCCTGACAGTCGACCCGCCCGGGTTCAACGAGGTTTTGGAGGCTGTTTCGAAATGGCTGTAGCGAAGAAGGTTATTCACCCGTTAGACAAGTACTTGAGGAGCGATAGGCTACCGCATATATGGTGCCCGGGATGCGGGATAGGCATCGCTTTAGCCGCCATGTTGAGGGGTATTGACAGGAGGATAAGGGAGGGGAAGCTAGATAGGAATAAGCTGGTGTTCGTGACAGGTATAGGTTGCTCAGCTAGAGTATCCTTCTACGTCGACTTCGACTCAGCCCACACGCTCCACGGAAGGGCGATCCCCTTCGCGGCAGGGGTTAAGCTGGCCAACCCGAGCCTCGAGGTCATCGTGGTGGGGGGTGACGGCGATATAGCTGGGATAGGCGGCAACCACCTACTCCACGCGGCGAGGAGGAACATGGACTTGTTTGTTGTCATGATAACAAACTTCGTGTACGCCATGACTGGAGGCCAGCTAGCCCCTACGACACCTCTCAGAGTCTACACTACGACCACCCCCTACGGGAACCCTGAGCCCCCTCTAAACGTCATCAAGCTTGTCGCAAGCCTGAACGCGAACTACGTGGCGAGGGCAAGTGTTACAACACCTCACTACATCGAGTCTTTCACCTACAAGGCGCTTGGAATGAAGGGTTTTAGATTCCTCGAGGTGGTGAGCACGTGCCCTGAAGTATACGGGAGGCATATAGGCTTGAGAAACCCTGTCGCAATGCTGGAGGAGTTGAAGAAAAGGGTTATATACAAGGCTCACCCTGTTGTAGACGAGTCCGACATAGACTGGGATAAAGGGATTGTCATAGGAGAGTACGTTGTCAGGAACAACCCATCATACCTAGACCTAATCAAGAGGGGTTGACGCCTGTGAGAAGGGAGATCATTATAGTTGGGAGAGGTGGGCAGGGGGTTCTACTACTCGGGAGGCTCCTAGGCCTAGTGGCATCAAGGTACATGAACTTATACACATCTGCCTCAGAACACTACACGTCGGAGACGAGGGGAGGCGAGAGCAGGGTTGACATGGTTATAGCGGACAAGCCAGAGGAGGTCTACGATTTCGCGGGGGTTTCAAAACCCTACTTGATGATAATCCTATACCCGTACAACATAGGCGAGTACTTGAAGCTGGCCAGGGAAGACACCTACTTGTTCATCGATAAGACCTTCTACCAGGGGGAGGTTTCAACACCCGCCCGGGTCTACGCGCTGGAATACACGAGGCTGGCTGAGAAGATGCTCAACGATAGCCGTGTCGCGAATATACTTCTGCTGGGCCACGTCCTGAAAGTGACGGGGATCATGCCTTTAGAGTACGTTAAGGCTGGGATAGGAGAGTTGTTGAACCCAAGGTATCACGAATTAAACTTCAGAGCGCTTGAAGCTGGCTTCAACTTGCCAGGCTAGACCCTACCCGTTGCTACTTCATCATTGGGAAAGGTATCACTTCTTTTATCGATGAAACCCCCGCCAACACCATGCTCACTCTGTCCAACCCCACGCCCAGGCCCCCGGTCGGGGGCATACCGTACTCCATCGCCTCGACGAAATCCCAGTCGAAGGGGTGGGCTTCCTCGTCGCCACGCCTCCTCCTCTCCTCCTCCGCCTTAAAGTACTCTGCCTGCAACACGGGGTCGTTCAACTCGGTGTAGGCGTTCGCGATCTCCAACCCGGCTATAAACAACTCGAACCTCTCCGCTAGCTCGGGGTTGTACCTGTGGGGCTTGGCCAGGGGGGAGGAAGACCTTGGGTAGTCCATTACGAACACCGGCTGGATAAGGTGCCTCCTGCCGACTAGCTTATCGAATAATTTGACTATCGCCCTACCTCTATCGTAGCCACCGGCCAGCTGTATGGAGTTCTTGGCTAGGAGATCCCTTATCTCCTCGTCGCTCAACCTCTCTACATCCACCCCGGCGAAGTCCCTGAAAGCGTCATACATCGTGATCCTCTTGAAAGGAGGCGTTAAGTCTATTCTCTCCCTCACCTCGCCCACTGGAACCTCGACAACCCTCTTCCCAACGACTTTCTCGGCGAGGTGGCTTATCAATTCCTCTGTCAGGTTCATTATATCATTGTAGTCCGCGTAGGCCTGGTAAGCCTCCATCATCGTGAACTCGGGGTTGTGCTGTGCGTCTATATCCTCGTTCCTGAAGACCTTGCCTATCTCGAATACCTTGTTGAAGCCGCCTATGATAAACCTCTTCAAGTGGAGCTCGAGGCTTATCCTGAGATACCAGTCTACTCCAAGCGCCCACACGTGTGTTTTAAAAGGCCTTGCCTCGGCTCCACCATATATCGGCTGTATGACAGGCGTCTCAACCTCGATAAACCCCTTGCTCCACATAAACTTCCTCGTCTCCTCTAAAACCCTGAACTTTATCTCCAGGATCCTCCTCACCTCCGGGGTCATCATCATATCCAGGTATCTCTTCCTGTACCTTACCTCGGGGTCGACAAGCCTGTGACCGTATTTCACGGGCGGAGCCCTCAAGCTCTTGGACAACAACTGCAACCCCCTTACATCTACGGTCAGCTCCCCTCTCTTCGTCCGGTAGAGGACTCCCTTCACATCTATGAAGTCCCCTAAGTCAACGTACCTCGTGAAGAAGTCGAATATCTCACCGGTCTTGCTCTTATCTATGGAAGCCTGTATCCGTAGCCCGTCATCTATTATGTCGAGGAAAACCAGGCCTCCATGCCTGCGGACACCGGCCACCCTCCCAGCTAGAGCCACCTCAGCGCCTTCAACAGGGTTCTCAAGTATGCTTTTCAAACTCTGGGGCTGGAAGATCGGCTTGTGAGGATAGGGGTTTATGTTCTTAGACAGCAACTCCTCCCGAATCCTCCTCCTGTACTCCACTTCACCGCTCAACGCTACACCCCTCTCCGCCATCAAATCGAAGGTAAGTGGACTGGATTGAAGTATTAAAATCCTAAACACTATTTAAATAGTAGTAAGGGCCGGTAGCTCAGCTGGAAGAGCGCCGCCCTCGCACGGCGGAGGTCCCGGGTTCAAATCCCGGCCGGTCCACTATATATCCACTATATAAATTCTTCCGACATATAGTATTAGTGGCACTAACAGGTTGGGATGAGTTTTTGAGCTCGGAGGAAAAGATTTACAACCTGCTTACTAAGCTAAGGATAGACTACTCGAGGCTAGAATTACTCAAGGACTTGGGCGCCGAGGCAAATCTGCTTTTAAGGAGCAAGCTCACTAAGGTGGTGAAGCTCGGCTATGAGGATATCCTGAATATAACCTCCATTAGCCCCGAGAAGAATATCCTGATCACAGTCAGGTTAGAAGACTACAAGTTTACGATATACGTGGAAAGAGGCGTCCTAGTATCCTCGTCTATGGTTAGCTTAAAGGAGTCTTCGACAAGAGTGGCTGGTTTAAAACCGTTAGTCGTACTAGCTTTATCAGCCAGGGAGAAGCCTGTCACAGCATACGTATACGAGGTGCTACCCGTGGTGGAAGAAGAGAAGACCAGTCAGGTTCCCGAGAAGGAGAAGGCTGAAACACCGAGACCCCTCCAAGCTATGCCTCAGCAGTCTCTGCTCGCCGTTGAGGCCGAGAAGGTGAGGAAGTTCGGCGAGGAGCTTAAGAAACTCGTCTACGACTACGCCTCCTTAAACGGGTGCAAGGTCTTGTCTTACAGCCTCTCGCCTTCTAAGGGAGTCCTCTACGTCAGGGTGACCGTGAAGAAGGGCGGTTTTATGAAGAAGTGCGAGCACCTTAAGTTAAAGGAGGCTGTTGAAAGGGACATGGACGTCCTTATGGCGAAGCACGATATCAACATCCCCGTCAAGATCATTGTTTCTCTTGAGTAGTCTCCTGGGGGATCCCCTGCGAGGTTATCTCAATAGTCTTCTCAACCTCCACTGGAGCCTTCTCGCTTATCTTCGGCACCTCGATGTGAGCTTCCTCTAACTCGCCTAGAGCCCTCTTGTAGACGCCCTCCGGGTCACGGTAGTACTCGAATATGATCCCCGAGACATCCCACGCATCCGTGATACCCCTTATCCTCATCCAGTTTAGAATAGTCGTCTTCCTCTCAATCTCAGAGAGGATGTCCTCGAAGTCTAGGCCCCTCTTCTCAGCTATATCCCTCAAATGTATGCTCTTAGACAGATCCACTATGAAACTGTCGGTTCTCGGGTCCCACTGGGCTATCTTAAGGTATTTATCCGCATCCTCGACTTCTTGAACCACTGTAACTCTCCTCCTAACAGAGACCACGCCCTTCTCAACCCTCGTTAAAACCCTTTGGATATGGAGGAATACGTTCATCAACTTCATGTAAGCCGGGGGTATGTTCATAGGTGGGCTCGTCAACCTCTTGATAGCGTAGTCGAGCGTCTCTGCGTGGATTGTGGAGAGGCCTCCGTGACCTGTCGCCATACTCTGGAATAGGACGAATGCCTCCTCCCCTCTAACCTCACCGACGATGATGTAGTCTGGCCTATACCTCAAGCTGAGTTTAACCAGGTCGTAAAGCCTCACACTAGTGCCGACGCTCTGCCCCACAATAAACGTCTCCCTACTAGTCAACTGAACCCAGTTCACGTGTGGGAGGTTCAACTCCGGTGTATCCTCTATTGTTACGATCTTCCTACCCGGCTTTATGAAAAGCGAGATAGCGTTTAGGAGAGAGGTTTTGCCTGCACCAGTACCCCCAGCAACCATAGCTGTCTTGCCGTGCTCTATCATAGTCCACAGGTATGCGCCAAGCATTGAGTCTATGACCTTGCCTTCGACCAGCTCGACAATGCTAAACGGCTTCTCCCTGAACTTCCTTATCGTGAAGGTTGGGCCTTTAACCGAGACCTCGCGGCCGAAAGTAGCAGCCAGCCTGTGTTTCTCCGGGAGCATTGCATCCACGATAGGGTATGCTACACTAATGTGCTTACCAGACATGTGGGCAAGCTTCATGACAAACTCGTTTAGGTAATCTTCGCTCTGGAAGACAAGGTTTGTCGGTATACTCTCAAACTTCTTATGCCAAATGAATACCGGCGTCTTCACACCATTACACGAGATGTCCTCTATGTTGGGATCCCTCATCAAGGGGTCTATGGGCCCGTAGCCGATGAGGTTTCTCTCAAGGTAGTACATCAACTTGATTCTCCTAGCACCCACGAGGCCGAGCTTCTCCTTATACTTCTCGGCTATCCTCTGTATCTCAGTGTAAACGTATTCACGGAGGTCTTTCACAGCACCGGGCATAGCAGGGGGTTTAATCTCATCCATTACAATGTCCGAGAGCTTGCTCAAAACCTGCTTGTCTTCTTCCGTTAAACCGAACTCTTCGATGAAGTACATTAAGCCTTCCCTAGTCTCCGCAATGGAGACCTTGACAAACGGCTTGTACACGTAGTAGGAGTCCAATATCTTGAACCCGGGTTCCCTGGATAGTAGTTGGAGAGGCTCTTCAACAGGAGTTAAAGCCCTAACTATCTCGCCGAACTCGCTCTTAGACCTATTAAGCTTTAAACCAGGGAGATTGAACCTTACTCTCGGCAAAAACACCACTCCAGCATACTTTATTTTGGTTAAACCATATATAAAAGTAAATTGGGAAACTTTAATAAGTGTAGGGTTGTTTCATGGGTTTCCTAGACAAAATCTACAAGTGGTTTGAGCCCCTCGGCCTACGGGTGCTCGACTCATATCCTTCTCTTGCCGCATCAATCAAGAGGTCGGACCTCCACGTTCATCCACCAGTATATGCTTCACTACTGGTCTTCTCAGTCTTAGTATCCATTGGTCTAGCCCTAGGCATCCTCATAGTGGCTATAGCAATGAAACTCGTCCTCCTGGCCGTGATCTCCGTTGTGCTCCCAACACTCACATTCTTCGGCTTCGTAATCTACCCTAGCGTGAGGGCCTCCAACAAGTCCTCATCCATAGACACCGAGTTCCCCTACACTATGAGCTATCTCAGCGTGCTTGTTCAAAGCGGTATGAGCCCCTACGTCTCCTTCGAGAGGATTGCTAGAAGCGGGAAGATCCTGCCCCACAGCGCTGAGATCGGGCAGAGGTTCACCCTACTGGTAAGGGTTCTCGGCAAAGACCCGTTGACGGCATTCAGCATGCTGGGGGAGAGGTCGCCGAGCCCCATCGTTAGGGATGTTCTATCAGGGTATGTCACGACTGTGAGGGCGGGCGGGGACGTCATAGACTACTTGAACAAGAAGGCTAGGGCGTTGTTCAACGACATGCTCGTCAAGATCAAGATTACTGCGGATAGACTTGGAGGACTCCTGGAGTCCTACCTAGCCGTAGTCCTGTTGACCCTTCTCACCATGACCATAATGTACTTTGTTACGCAAAGCTTCGCGGGCGTAATCCCCTTCGGGCTCACCGGTGGAAGCATGTTCCTGCTACTCTACATTCTAATGCCACTACTATCCTTCGCGGTGATATACTTCGCCGACCTACTGCAGTTCAAGGAGCCTTGGATGGATTGGAGGCCCTACATAGTAGGACTAGGCGTAACCCTACCCGTGACCGCTGTGCTTATGTTCTTTGGCTGGTTCCTCTACACGGCTCTGCCAGAATACCACCCGCTTAAATTAAACCCCGTGTTATCGGGCATGTACAAGCTTTTAGTCTGGCCGGCCCAGCTCTACCACCTACCCGGCTACACCTACGGCAGCATAGCGCTTGGGATGGCCTTGATATACGGGACAATTCCCGCTGTCATATACTACGAGCATGTGTCAAGAGAGTATAAGATCGTTAGCGGGATCACTAGGTTTATCAGAGACCTAGTCGAGGTTAGGAAGACGGGTTTATCCCCTGAGAGGAGTATCCTGGAGTTGAGTAGGAGGAACTACGGCGTCTTCACGAGCTATCTTAGGAAGATGGCTTTGGAACTCGAGCTGGGGATACCGCTGAGCAGGATAATAGACGAGCTGTTGAGGAAGATCAAGGTTTGGAGGGCTAAGGTCATGTTGTATATGTTGACGGACTCGATAGAGGTCGGGGGCGGGACGATAGAAGTATTGGAGTCGCTAGCAGGGTTCGCTGAGAGCGTTGAGGCAATGGATCTGGAGAAGAAGCGGAGCCTGAGAACCCTGATGATAGTCCCCTACATGGGCGCTATCCTCTCAGCTGTAACAGTAATATTAATGGCCGGGTACATGGGGCAACTACCTGTGAGCGTTGGAGCTTACGAGGCGGCTGCCAGCCAGGTTCTGCCGAGCATCGTCCTAAACACCTATGTTATGGGGCTTGTCGCGGGTAAGGTTGCCAACGAGTCCACGGCCTCAGGCTTCAAGCACGCCCTAATCCTGACGATCGCCACAGTACTATCCTTCGCCCTAACCCGCCTCCTCGGCGTCGGGATCACTGCATCTACCGGTGTGTAGGTTGAGGGGTATCAGCGAGCTTGTTTCAACTATCATAGTATTTTCTGTGGTTCTAACAATATCTGTATCAGGCTTCCTATACGCTATGTACTACTTAGACCAAAACCAGGCTGCTGTAGAGTACGGTTTCATCAAGTCTGTCTTCAGGAACATTGCGGTAACAGACATCGACCAGTCTATTAGGCTCGACTACAGGTACTCCTACAACTATGTCGCAATTGGCTACAAGCTCACCTCCACTAACGTGACATTCGTCATAGGTGATACAACTATAACCTTCTCGAACACCACCTGTCTCACAGCAAGCGTCAGGAGACCCTTAGCCCAGGGCTTCAACATGGTCTACGGCGTGAACAAGAGCCTTGTGGAGTCGGACACGCCCTACATGTTTGTCTACGAGTATTACGAAAGCGGGGCCACTACGCTGGTGTTAGACCCCTCGCCGATCACGTTTAAAGTACTATATGTTAATTCAACTCAAGGCTCCTACACCATATTATACTTCACGCTCGTGAATTTCACAGGGCTCAACAACCCCGCTAGGCCACCCGAGATCTACGGGCAGGGGTATATGGTTGTGAAGCACGATCCTTCAAAAGACCTCTACTTCAAGTACACTAACATCACTACAATCAACGTCTACATAAACGGGTTGAGGCAGAGCCTCCCGCAGGACATCCTCAACGCCCTGTCATCATCAACCAACGGTGTTGAAGTCGACATCAGGGTTTTAAGAGTCGGCGTCATGGCGTCCTAAGAGGAATGTAAAATTAATAATCTGCCAAAACCATTAAAGTTTTAGTTGCCCAACGAGGAGTCATATTTGAGGTCTATCTCCGATGTTTTAGCAACCGTGATCATGACAGGGGTTCTAATAGGCCTTCTCACAATTACACTAGCCTACTCCTACCTCGTCGGCTACCAGAACACCTACAAGGCGGAATACCTCTACTACAGGCAACTCATGCTCAGCCTCGCCACAAACATCTACTATGTTTTAAACGGGGGCGAATACACGGTTACATACCCCTCCTCCACAATGAGCCTGGGGTATAGGGTAGCCGGTTTTATAAGAGTATACGTCAATTCGAGTAGCAACCCCTCGGCAAATATACCCTGCTACACTCTCACAGCCGCCTCATACTCCCTACCCTCCGCGGGCTCCACGTATATATATGGTGGTTTAAACCCGGTTGTAAACGATACAAGGCTTATACCCAGTGTGAGAGAGTTCTACGAGAACAACTCCGCGAGGATAGAGCTGGATACGTGCAGGGTTTACGCTGGCGTGCAAGCAACTTTCGACAGGCTTGGGTCATTCTACTACTTCAACCTGATGGTTGTATCCTTAAACCCGGTTTTATCGCCCGGCGGGGGTTTCGCCGAGGTCTACTCATCTAGCTCTACGCAAAGCTTCTTCTCCAACGTCTACAATCTAACCATAGTGTTGAAGAACCCCGCTTCAACCACCACGCTGGTCTTAGGGCCCAGGGACATCTACAGCCAGTACACAGGCGGCCCCGTGACGGTTTCCCTCACAGTAATCAACGTCACGGTGGTGATACACTAGTGCCCACGCCAGTCTTCACCCACATCATCGGGTTCTCAGCGCTAATAGCCGTATTCATCGCTGTCTCCCTATACGCTTTCACAGCAGTCGACATCATGAACAGGAGGAACATGGAGCAGGCCCTCTCCGTCGTATCCAATAGTCTAGCCGGGTCTCTTAGAAGCCTGATACTAGCGGGCGGAAACAACTCACTGCTAACCCTCAACCTCCCCGTCGAAGTATACTACCGCTCAGGCTACAACGTGTACATAGGGAACGGTAGCGTCCTCGCACAGTTCTTCCCATCGCTGAGAGGCCAGCCTGGGTTCGACCCAGGAGGCTTGTACGTGATAGCCTCCTCACCGGACATGAGGGTCTGGAGCCCGAGCCTAGTCTTGGCCTCCGCAGACCTGTATGGTAGAAGGATCTACGTCGCCAACGGTACGTGGGTCTTAAACACCAGTAGGGTAGGCTTCGACCCGAACAACGGGTACGTTGAGGCGGGCGTGCCCTGGCTCTGCAGGGAATCCCTCTACGTCCTCGAGAGGTCTGGTTTAAACCTCTCAAACTACCTTGTGAAAGTGGTCTTCAACCCCTCGACGCTTAAATGTAGCTATGGGTTGCTTAACTTCACTCCTACACCCAGCGACATAAGGTTCGCGGACACCGATGGTAAGACGCCTATGCCTTACTGGATTGAAAGCTGGAACTCCACTAACGCAGTGGTGTGGGTACAGATACCAAGCCTACAGGCCTACTCGAATAAAACGATCTTCATGTACTGGGGGAGCCCGCTGGCAACCTCTAGGAGCAACCCCAATATATTCACCTTCTTCTACAACTTCAGCAACGTCAACGGGCCCTCAGACCTCTCACCTACATGGGGTATTCTGCCCGTCAACACAACCTCCTGGAGTATAACCTCCTTCAACCTGAGTGGTGTAGTGGGGGTAGCCGTAAACGCGAGCTTCCCCCAGGGGGTTTCCCCGACACTCCTAACATTATTCACTGAGACCCCGCTCCAGCTAAACCCGGTGGGCGAGGGCTTGATCGTGGAGGGGTGGGGAGCACCCTTGACGCTCAACGACCAGGACTGGAGGCTGGCCTTATACAATATAACAGGGGGGTTGGAGTGGTTCGGAATACAATACCAACCGC
>Ga0080004_1067494_pt1 | contig 30138 bp, 31 predicted proteins | sample WasSprMetagenome_FD_69207 | JGI IMG/M metagenome (GOLD analysis project Ga0080004, IMG submission 69207) | Sulfidic aquatic microbial communities from Washburn Spring, Yellowstone National Park, USA - WS (SPADES assembly) (version 2) | ecosystem: Environmental > Aquatic > Thermal springs > Hot... | reverse complement strand
AAACGCATTTTCTAAGAATAATGCATTTGAAATATTATATCCTCTCCCCAGCAGCTGTTTCACCGCTTCCTCATATACACTCCTAAGCTGAGGATTTGAAAGCGGGTAAAGTAAGTCATTCTTACTTAGATCGCCCAAGCCGATCCGAGGCTTCTGGACATCACGACCTGACACCGTGTCTCACCTTCTGTCCAGGCTATGTCCACATCCAGATATTTCATTTTACCCCCCTTATAAACCTTAGTATTCAGAACCTGGAGTTCGAGCTTCTAGAGCCCTAATAACGTATTCACTCACCTCCCTATCGTAGTGCTGAAACACTAGTTAATCCGAGAGCTCTGCATCCCTGTAGTTTATTCCTAGCTTCCTAGAGCTCTCCCAAATGCCGTAGACCAGGTACACAGCTCCATAAGCATACCTTCTATTGGGTATGAAGCTCCTAGCATCGCTGTAGAACACTTTAAACCAGCGATCTTCGAGGGTATTAGAGCATTCAATAGCTCCTTGCTCCTGCTGAGAACCCTGTGGCAAGCCAGCTTAAACAGCCACGCAGTAGACAAAATCTTCCCAGCTCTATCGCCACTAGCATTGAACGCTAACTTAACTGTGCAAAGAAGGCTCTTAACCAAGGCTATAGTCCAGCAAGATTTATAAGCTAATACCTATCGATGTCTCCGAGTTTCCGAGACCTGTAGGGCTGTGAAGCCCCTGGCGACAGAGGCTGAGCTACTGCGGTGAGGGAGCTCGGGGATAGCGTGATGAGCCACTCGCCAAGTATTTACAGCTATTCACAGGTAATTGTGAGTCTTAGCGAGCGGTAAACGCTATATAGAGGGATGTGGGAGGGGTTGTTTTTGCTTTTAGGTAAACGTCGTATAGTGCTAGTAGTATTTGGTGAAGAAGGGGTTCAGCTCTCATATAAGTTTATATAACTTGGTGTCATTGCATCATCTCTATTCCCCTGCATCCCGCTCGGGTTTTCATCGGGCTTGGGGGCGTTCAGGGCCACCCCAGAGACCCCACATCTTGAACTACCACCCTCGAGGAGAGCCCCCATGAGCTCTTCACCCCTCACAGGGAACCCCCATCAAAGTGTATAGTAATGCCGAACCTTATAAACCTTTACGAAACTTGAAACAGCTGTGAAAGGCGATATTGTTGTAATTGGTGCGGCTGCTCTTGAGATATTTGGGTTAGAAGTCGACATAGTTAGGGGAGTATTGAGAGGAGCTGAATTGCTTCTCTTAAATTAACTTAGTTTCTATTAAAGACATTGTAAGTAGTAGTGTTTGATACTCGTGATGTTTTATATCACCCTCTACATAGATATATCCGTTGTTTTAAATAATTCTACGTGGGAGTTATTAGAATTATTATTATCTGTGAAAAGAACTTAGTAGTATCAATAAAGCTTATGGCCGATTTCATTATAACATTAATTTATCCTAGTACTATACTAGTTCCGCTTTCTCCTCTTAGTGCTTCGAGTGCTTTTGATAAGTGAGCTATAATAGCTATTTTACCACCGTTTTGTACAAATCTCACAGCTGCTAGTATCTTAGGTCCCATACTGCCTGGTTTAAAGTGTCCTTCTTCATAGTATTTTAAAGCTTCACTAGCAGTTATATGTGTAAGTGCTTTAGCCTTCTCTGTGCCATAATTTAAATAAACATATTCGACGTCTGTAAGTATTAATAGTGCGTCTGCGCGGAGTGCTGTAGCTAATCTCTCAGCATCTAGGTCTTTATCAATAACAGCTTCAACGCCTTGAAGACCTTTATTTTCACTAATAACTGGTATTCCACCACCTCCACCACATATTACTATAAAGCCCTCATCTACAAGTTTTCTAATAGCATCTATCTCTACTTGTATAATTGGGTCTGGTGAGGGGACAACTCTCCTATAGCCTCCGCGAGGATCTGGTTTAAATACCCACTTAAACTCCACTGATAATTTCTCAGCCTCTTCTCTACTATACCAGGGGCCAATATACTTAGTAGGGTCTTTAAAAGCAGGATCATCTCTGCGTACAAGTGTCTGTGTTATAATAGTCACTACGCCTTTAACTTTACTCGGCACGAGGTTTTTCTCATGTAGTTTATTATAAATTGCCTGTTGGAGTATATAACCCAGCCAACCCTGAGTCATAGCACCTGCAATATCTAGGCTCATTGGTGGAATATTCTTTTCCTTTAAGCCTAAGGCCATCCACTCAGCTATAATACCGACTTGTGGTCCATTACCATGTGTTACTACTACTCTATAATCTTCCTCTATAAGCTTAATCACAGTGTTTGCTGATATATACGCGTTTCTCCAATAGTCTTCTACAGTACCCTTATCACCTTTACTCTGAAATGCATTACCACCAAAAGCGATAACTATTAAGCTACCAGGTCTCAACATTAAACATCCTCCATTTAATTTAAATAATAAATAGTGATTATATTTCAGCAATATACTGCTTTAAAAACTTTTACTCTTCATATTCTCTAAATTCTCTATTAATTTTTTCAATATTAGTGGTAGTGTGTTTTCAACGTGTTCACCAGGAGATCTAGGTTCTATTACTACAGGTTTCTTTAACCCAAGTAATCCCTCTACGAGAGACTTAAAACCTGAAATTAACCCTCTACTATAACCACCACCAAGAATGATAACTACACCTTGTATTGTATTTGTCTCAAGGAGCTCTCTAAAATATGAGCCATAAAGAGTATATGTATGCTCAGTGGCTTCAAGACCTGACAATGGATCATCTACATGAGCATCAAAACCAGCAAAAACTACGAGTATATTTGGCTTTACAATATCTACAACTCTTTTAACTACATAATTCAATGTCCACGCGAACTCAGGATCACCCGAACCCCTGTATAGTGGGATATTAATTTTAGTTCCTTCAGCTCCTTGCCCACCTATATCAGTAACCCAGCCTGTTCCCGGGTAAATGCGCCATTGGTGAATGTCTACGTGTATTACGCGTGGTTCACTCCACAATATCTCCTGTGATCCATTGCCGTGGTGAGCGTCAAAATCTAGTGCTAGTGGTATAGCTTCATAGTTAAGAACGGAGAGCGTAGCTATAGATGTGTAGTCAAATATGCAGAAACCAAGAGTAGGTGCACTCATAGCTCTACCATTCCTACCGGCATGATGACCACCAGGCCTAGCAAGTATAATCCAGACACCACCATGTCTAAGAGCACTTAAAGCTGCTTGACGTGATGCTGTAGCAAAAGAGGCAGCTAAGTCACATGTATACTCGTTAACATAGGTATCAGCGTCGATGTAGTGAAAACCCTTATTACACTCTCTTTTTAACCACTCTACATACTCTACACTGTGAGCTAAGAGGACAGTGTTGTAATCTGGACTTGGCGTTTCAATTAAGTCTACTAAGCTCCAGAGATCACTAGACTTCAACTCAGAAACAATGTTTTCAACACGCCGGGGATTTTCTGCGTGTATCTCAGCTGGGTCTCTATGTAGTCTATGTTTTTCAGAGTATACTATATGAATCTTCTCGGTCAAAGAACAATATCACCAATACTCAGCTTGAACACTCTCGCGAATAACATGTAGAGGATCTTTCCTATGTCTCCAGAGACCTTTACCAATCTCTATTAGCTGTAACCCGAGAGCTTCACCTAAAACATCAGATATTAATACTTCTCTTTCATTTTCAGATACAGCTACATTAACATTATCAACTCTCTCACACACGTCAATAAGATGAACGTTCACAGCTTTTGGGATAAAAATTAAATGATATAATCCTAGTGGAGTCTCATAGACTTCTACATGGGCCTTCGGAGGTCTAAGACTTAAACCCATATACTCAGCTAGTCTCCTAGGTAAAAGTATCTCTGGCTCATTAACTTCGTAGCCAGTATTGACTAAGGCAGCTGTTACTATTTCAAACCCTGTATCTATATTTCTTATTAATAACTTGACACGAACAGCCGTATTTAAACACCACGTACTCTCTTTAATCTCGCTAACTTAGGTAATTTAACTCTCCTAAGTAAACCAAAACGCTTAATCATAATGCTCTCCACCCTCAGAAATATTTCGTACTATTCAGGTATATTAGCATCTTTGTATTAAAGTTAAACGTGAATAACACATATTATTGTGAGGTTTGTGATGTTAATTAATCCTGATCTCGAGGTTTTACCAGTACGCGTGGTGTTTAATCTTGGCTGGGCTAGATCCTTTTAAACTAGCTGAGATCGTGGAGAAACAGGTAACTAGGAGAGTTAATGGTGTCTTAGAGAGGAGGTATTATAGGTTTCGTGGTGGACGTTGGTATGGTGGTATAGCTACTGGTGATGTTGTTGGCTGTAATTTAAGGTGTAAATTCTGCTGGAGTTGGAGATACAGCTATTATGGTGATAAAGGTTGGTTTGAGTCTCCTAGATCTGCTTTTAACAAGATCACATCTATAGCTACACGTTGTGGTTATGAGTATTTGAGATTAAGTGGTGGTGAGCCAACTATAGGTTTAGAACACCTCTACGAGCTACTAGGTTTAGTTGAAGACACAAAATTCGCATTTATACTTGAAACTAATGGCTTATTAATAGGCAGATACCCTGAAATAGCACGTAAACTAGCCTCGTATAGTAAACTAGTTGTGAGAGTGAGTTTTAAAGGCTGTACGCCAGGAGAATTTGAGTTTTTAAGTGGTGCTGATAAATCTTTTTACCAATATCAATTTAAAGCTCTTGAAAACTTACTAAACCAGGGATTAAAGCCGTGTCAAGAATTTTACCCGGCAGTAATGCTGAGTTTTAGTAGTAGTGAAACCTATAGTGAGTTTAAAAAGAAGTTAGTTGAAATACACCAAGTACTAGTTGAGTGTATTGACGAGGAATATGTAATATTATATCCACACGTTAGAGAATTATTAAGGAGAAATAAGCTAAAACCTAGAGTAGCATATAGTCCTAGCGGAATACCGGAGTTCATGATTTAATTTCATTAAAGTCGTGTTTAGGTGTTCTAGTTGTGAGCGTAGTGAAAATTGTATATACTATTGGCTATGGTGGTAGAAAACTAGCAGAGTTCTTTAAACTACTAGAGCTCTATAGAATTAAAGTTATTATTGATGTTAGGCGTTGGACTATCTCTCGTAAAATACCAGAATTTTCCAGCGTAAATTTAGCGAGAGTTCTAAGTGAATATGGCTATGAATACTACTGGATACCTGAACTCGGAGGTTATAGGAGATTTAACATAGACGTTAAAGATTATGGTGTAGCCGGGTGTTTTAAATCTGAGGGTTTTAGAGCATATGCCACATATATTACCATGAAGCCTGAAATAAAACCACATCTTGAGAAACTTGTTAAGATAGTTTCATCAAAAACAACTACATTAATATGTCGTGAGAGAATACCCTGGCTTTGTCATAGAAAAATACTCTCTGACTACCTGGTAGCTAGGGGTTTTAGAGTACTACATGTGATTGAAGAGGATCAAGTAGTAGAACACAAGTTAAGTAAGTGTGCTCAAGTTGTAAATGGCGAGTTAAAGTACTATTAAAATAGTTTTAATTATAATATAGACGTGTATCCCATGTTTTAGGTGTCGGATATTTCAGAGTATGCTGTGTTGACTAAAAACTTGACAAAGATATATAGTAGTGGAAGTATAGGTGTTAAATCATTAAATCTCAGTGTAAAGAGTGGCGAAATATATGGGTTAATAGGTCCTAATGGTAGTGGTAAAACTACTACTCTGAGAATTATTGCTACACTATTAAAACCAACTAATGGAGAAGTCTATGTTTATGGAGTTGATGTTGTTAAAAACCCGCTTGAAGCACGAAAACTCATGAATTATCTACCTGAAGAGGCTGGAGCATATAGAGATCTAACCGGCTTAGACTTTATAAAGTTCATGCTTTCACTGAGATTTACTGGTAGAAGACTTGAAGAAGCTATTGGAGAGGCTATTGAAATAGCAGATCTGGGAGGTGATTTAAAGAAGCCGATAAGAGGATATAGTAAAGGTATGAAGAGAATATTAGCATTAAGTACAGTTCTCGCATCTCACCCTAAACTACTAGTACTAGATGAGCCTACTAGTGGATTAGATGTTGAGAGAAGTATATATGTGAGAAATATGATTAGAAGATATAATAGAGAATATGGTATAACAGTACTACTTAGTAGTCACAATATGCTTGAAGTTGAATACCTCTGTAATAGAGTGGGGATACTCTATAGGGGAAGTCTACTAATCGAGGGTGCCATTGAAGAACTTAAGAATAGAGTAGGGGGAGTGAACTTAGAGGAAGTTTTCTTGAAGGTTAAGGGTGAAGTACATTGACTTTAACACCGCTACTGATAAGAGAAGTTAAAGCATTTATTAAGAACCCGGCATTTATACTCAGCATCGTCTTTATAATAGGATTTTACGGCATACTAGGTAGATTAATGTCTACGGGAATTCAAACTGCTGTTGAACAAACGCTCAATATGCAAATAGGAGTAGTCTTATATGACTCATCAGACTTCGCTGTGAGAGTACTAAGTGTTGCTAATAAGACTAGTGGTGGTAGATTGCAATTAGTGCCGAGTTTAGAGGCAGGTCTAAGTATATATGATATAGTCGTAGTAATACCATCAGATTTCACAGTAAGAGTTATGGAGTTAGATAAGCCTATTAACATAGAATCTTATATTAAAATCAATACTATTTCACCAGTAGTTAGTGGAGCAAAAACAAATATTATAACTGTTATTAGCGATTTAATTAGGAAATCTATATCATATGTAATAGCTATTGAGAGAAATATTGACCCTTCATTAATTAATAAACATGTTTTAATGAATACTACTCTTCAAGTATATGGTAAAATCATGAAATTAGAAGAGTATTCTACTATTTCATTTCTCATGGGATTTGTGCCAATGATGATTGCTATAATAATGGGTATTAATGCAACATATGCATCTCAGTTTACAGCTACTGAAAAAGTTGAAAAAGCTTTTGAAATGCTTCTTGCACAACCTATTCCTAGGAGAAACATTGTTTTTGCTAAGATAATAGGGTCTATTATTGCCTCATTATTAATGGGTATTGCCTATTTTACTGGGATGTTTTTAATATTACTAAGTGCTACAACTTCAACGCCTAATACCATTGGAAATACTACTGGATTATCTGTAAACCTCATAGAAATAGTTTCTGGCAAAATAGGTTTTAATGCCCTATTAGTATCTATTGCAACAATAATACTAGGCCTAATATACTCGGGTGCTTTAGGCATAACTATAGGCTCAATAGTCTCTGATGAGAGAATTGCAGGTGCATTAACAGCTCCCATAATATTCATATTTATAGGAATAGGCTATGCACTCATTTTTATCGGATTACCAGTTAATATTATTACAGGAGTAATTGCAGGAATCACGATAGCGCCATTACCGGTTATAGCCCTAGTCTCTACAATGATAGGAGACTTCACAGTTCTCACAACTTCTCTACTTTTCGCAGTTCTCTCAACAATAGTAGTCATGGGTATCGCAATACATATATATAATAGAGATATTGTCGTATTAGGGCTGAGAATAAGTAGATTTAAACTAAAAGAGAGAAAATAGGTTTAAGCTTCTTAATTACATTAATAAGAATTAACAACTGTGGGAATTGTGAATATATGTGAAAAACAAGTGAATAACTAATGAGTGAGAGTTTCCTCTAACTTTATTTATGTCTTCGTGTAAATATAAGCTCGGTTTTTCTTTTAGAATGTGAAGGTGTTATTTTTGAATTCTTCAGTTAAGACTTGGAGAAATAGTATTGAAGGTATTGAGGTAGAGGTTTTAGAGTTTACAGATACTGTGGAGACTGTGGAGAAGGCTTCTAGGCTTAGTGGTTACCCTGTTTCACAGATAGTTAAGACCTTGCTATTAAAGGCTGGTAGAGATTATATTGTCATCGTGGCGAGAGGTGATCGAAAGATCGACCTTGAAAAAGCTAAACAAATTTTAGGTACAAAAACTACGCTTGCGACACCACGAGAAGTCAATACTATTCTTGGTGTTGAAGTAGGAGCTGTAACGCCATTTCTACCTCGTATTAAGAGTTTAAGAGTAATTTTAGATCCAGCTATATTAGAACATGAGTATATAGTATGTGGTGGTGGATCACTAAACAGACTCTACAGGGTTAAAACAAGAGATCTTCTCAAATATCTTAACCCTGAAATAATAGATATATTCATGACTCATTATAAGTAACTTATTTATTTTTCTCTAAAACCCTCTTAGACTTTAATGCTTTGAAAAGTAGAGAAGAGAAAAAGACATATGAGTTAGAGAGGTGGTAGTGTAGGCGGAGTAGTTGGCGGTGTTGGTGGAGCTATTTCTGCTTTTCTAATACTTTCACCTAGTGCTATGTAGAGTATTATCCAAGCTATGAAGCTCAGTATTGGGACGAAAATGCCGATTATGAATAATATTGCCGCTACGAGGTACAGGGTATTTTTTTCTAAATCGTGTAGTTTAAATCCGAGTATTATTACGCCAACATAGCCGAGTATTAGTAATATAATTGCTGCTATTATAATGAAAAACCCCACGATAACTACTAATAGTAGTACTCCAATAATCATTAATATAATACCCCAGAATAATCCAATATATATTAATGTACTAGCAGTTCCAAACTCGGGGTTTAATTCCCCAAGTCTACGTGCTCCAGGTATAAATTTGCCCCATGCACCTATAAGCCAAATAATTCCCCCAATAATTTCGAGGATTACTAGGCCTATGAGCAATCCCCAAATTACAGATGGTCTAAGTTGCCTCGTAAGTAATGCTGGGAAGAAACTAGATATTAACATCATACCACCTACACCTATGATTAAAGATGCTATAATGAGATAGAGTGCGCCTTCTCTCATGAGTCTATATGCTTCAACATAGCTAGGTCTACTAGTAACATGGTGCATTACATTTAACACCCGCATTAAGTCTAATTTTTCAAGTATTTAAGTCTTAAATTCTCGATAGGATCTCTAAATCTCAATAATTCAGGGTCAGTATTCAATGGAATCTTCACTACTCTGCGAGTACAGCCCTCTTCATCCCAATTGATAAGTGTATTCACTAGGTTAAAATATCTAAGGGGATTAGAGATAAATATTAAAATTAACTCCCCCGGTACTAGTAGAAATAAATCTAGAGATTTGTTGATTTCGCGGTGATGATGTATGGTCTCTTTCAGGTGTAGGCTTGATGGTTCTTGTTGTAGGAAGTTCTGGATTCCAGTTATACACTTAGATCTCTGGAGGTTGTATTATTATGGTGGTTACTACGATCTAGAGAATTATGTGAGGCTTATCGAATGTAGTGATCCTAGTAGTGATCCTAAACCATTGTTATTTAATAGTGAATATAAGCATTTAGCTTTAACTGAACATAATAACGGCTGTGTATTTCTTGAAAATGGGAAATGTAAAGTACGCCCCTATAAGCCACTGGTATGTCGATTTTACCCATTTGTTTATGTTGAGAAAGAAAGTGGCGAAATTGAAATTGAAGTTAATGAGAGAGCTGTGGGTGAATGCCCTGGATTACTTATAAATGATAAGCCAATAGAACCAGTAATTGCAGATTATTTAAAGAAGATTGCAAAAATCCGTATTCTCGAGTTGAAATTATGGGGTAGAGTTGTAGAAGACTGGAATAGAGAACATGGTCGTAGTTCAAGTCTCAGTAAACTAGTAGATTACGTGTTAATAAGAGCTCGAGAAGATTTCAAAGAATTAATCTCTAAGAAACTCTGGATCACTTGACCTCTTCTTACTCTTAACTACGAGGATTATTAATAGACTTATTAATCCCGCGTCCACGTGGATCTACATCTACAGGCCGTATCGACTAGTTAAAACCTCTCAACTATAATTTTTCTCAGTTGAGAAGTAATTGATCTGAGTTGGAAATTCACTTATTAACAGTGTGACTATAACCGGCGTTTACGTTGATTGTAGATGCCTATAATCCCTAAGATTATGCATAGTGGAAGTGTTATTATAACATTTATGCCGAGCAGGGTTAATCCCTTGTAAACCATGAGTGTTCCTGTAATGGCTAATACTACTGATAATAGGACCCGGCTAAGTGCGAAAAATAGTAGTGTAAGGATGATTACTAGTGCTACAAGGTGATATGGATTATTCACTAGAATAGATGCAAGTATATAAGCTGTTACTAGGGATATTGAAAATCTAAGTAAAATAAATCCAAGTGCAAAACCCACTAATAAGCCTAGGAGAAGTAGTATTATTGATAATGCCAAGCTCCCCCAAGCTATATAACTATATTTCCACGCTATATAACCTAGAAAAGCACTGAAGATTATTGACGAGAGTATTCTCGCTAACTGAACACCCCAGAGGGCTAGTATAGAGCCTAATAAGATCATAAAGACACAGGCTGGAACATCTGTCACACTACTCACCTTGAGCACTAGTACACGTTAAAAATAATCATGTATTTATATTTATTATTTGATAAATTACTAATCGTATTTTCCACGCTATCGATCTCTTATTAGAGCACGCTTGTAAATAAGCTTTCCAAGGGGTTTAGAGTATTATTTATACACGCCTCTGATCTTTGATGAGAGTTAAAGCTTATATTTGAGTATTCTCCTATTTATTTCAAGTCCGGTGTTGTATGTGGTAATAGAGGTTGTTAAGGTTTCTAAGTCTTTTGGGAGAATAAAAGCTCTAGATAATGTTTCTTTTACTGTTAATAATAGCGAAGTTGTAGGCTATGTAGGGCTTAATGGTGCTGGTAAGACTACGACTATTAGAATAGCTGTGGGGGTTCTTCCACCAGATAGTGGTGATGTATTTATTGATGGCTACTCTGTAACTAGAGATAAGAAGAGGGCTTCAAAAATTGTTGGATGGGTTCCTGAATCACCAATATTTGAGTCTGAGTTTAAGGCTCTAGATTACTTTATATATTTAGCAGGCTATTACGGTATCTCTGCTAATGAGGCTAAGAGGCTTGGTATTGAATTATTAGAAAAATTTGGACTTGGAGAAGCTATGTATAGGAAGCTCTTAGAGTATTCGCAGGGTATGAAGAAGAGGTTTGCGCTAGCTATTTCAATGATCAATGATCCGCCGAACTTCATTTTCGACGAGGTTCTCAACGGGCTTGATCCTCGGGGCATAGCTTTCTTTAGAGAATTAGCAGTTGAGTTTAGAAAACGAGGTAAAGCAGTTCTCTTCTCTTCACACATTCTCAGCGAAGTAGAGGGCGTTGCTGATAGAGTTGTCTTTATACATAGGGGTAGAATTATTGGTATATATAATATGGATGAGATCAGGTATAAAGCTAGGCCGGCACTTGAAATATTGTTGTCGAGGCTTGATAATCATGTTCTTAAAATACTGGAGAAGTACGGTGAGCCCTCTATTATAGGCGAGCAGAGGGTCATATTGAGAGATCCTAGGGTTGATAGTAGCGTAGTGATCTCTGATCTCGTGAATAGCGGTATTGGTGTATTAGAGGTTAAGAGAGAAGAAAAGAGCCTCGAAGAATTCTTTTTCAGCTTAATTAAGAAAGCTGAGAGTGGTCATCTTTGAACCCTATCTTCTATGATTTTAAACGCGGTGTACTGAGAATTTCAGTCATAGTTACATTAGTGATCTTTACATTAGCAGGTGTTGGTGTAGCATATGCAATATTAGCGTTTATAGCTACTATGCCTAATCCTCAGCAACAAGTATTACACTCTTATATAGATACTAGTACAGGGGAGTTTAAACTAGAAGTTTTATTATTAAACCCTGATCTCAAGCCTATTGACGGTGAGATCTCATATAAACTTGGCTGTTATAATGCAACTACATTGAGGCAGCTTCAAGAAGACCTACAATTAGGTAAAATTACACCTGAAGTATATGAGGAGGAATTTGAAAAATTATTGAGAATTATAGATGAGGATGTAGTGAGAAGTAGTAGTGGGAGAGTTGTTGTTGTTAAGAATCTTAGAGAATACATTAGCAGAGATCTAATTTATAAGCTCTACATAAATGTGACAACAGTCTATGGAACAATAGTTCAAGCTATAAGAACAGGTGCTGGAACACTATACTTCCCATTAGAAGTTAACAATAAAACAGTCTACGTCTTAGTATCAACTCCAACCCCCTTTGCTATTAGTAGTATTCGAGTTACTAAAGACACCATTACTACAGCCTCCCAGGAAACATTGATAGCTACACCTATACCTAGTGCTGTTGTCTCAGTGGGTGTTGTGGGAGAAGTAGTAATGAAGAGTCCAGGTATTGTGTCAACATCTCTCTATGCCCTGGGCTTTGAGAAATCCTTGCTTATAACATCTCTCTATAGTTTTAAAGATGTATATTTTGATGTTTATATTGAGAAACTTAATGTTACTGAGATACCTAAAACTCTTAGTATTAATGATATTGAGAAGTACTTTGAACATGTGGGTGTAGTGCATAGTGGTATTGGTGTCTTAGAGTTAAATATGACTCTACTTGAAAGAGGATTGAGACCTATACAACCCTCTTTATATGTGCTCTTGGTTTCACGTAGTGAGAATAGCACTATGTATGCTATAACGAGAACTAATATTTCTCCTCTACAAGGTGGAGTAACTAAGATGATTGTATCTACGCAAATAGTTGGATCTGTTGGTGTTAGTCTCTTTATTACATTTTTCCCAGTAATAGTGCTTTACTTAGTATATATTTATATTGCTAAGCCAAGAGCTCAGGGGGCACTTGAGTTTGTATTAGCAAGGCCTATTACTAGGTTTGAGCTTTACACTACGAGGTATTTTGCCGGCGTATTAGTAGTTCTCGTAGCAACAGTTCTCTTTTACACCGCCCTAGTATTATCGGTTTACTTCTTTACAGGAGTATTATTAGATCTCTATCAGAGTATATTACTCTATGCTGGGCTCTCTTTAGCACTTATAGCGTTTTACTCTCTCTGCTATATGCTCTCAGCATTTACTAGTGGTACTAGGTATATCGTAGTTTCTGTGATAACTTATATGGTATTTAGTATTTTGTGGAATTTACTAGTATACCTAGTTGTCATTTCACTCAGAGGTTTTGGGATGGGGCTTGCTCAAGAGCTTATGAGAGCACAATATACCTCATACTACTTCACACCACTAGGAATATACTACTTTATGCAGTATTACTATACAGTATATGTGACAGGAGAAAGCGTTTTAACTGTTGAGAGTATAATTAATCCGTTGTTTATATGCATTAGTACAATAACATGGATTACTATACCAGTAGTGCTTGGATGGCTAGTATTTAAAAAGACTAGTCTAAGTGGCTAATTCTTCTATGTTTTTAAAGAAATAGTCTTGAGTAGATTTATAAGACTTTATTTTCTTCTAAGAATTCTCTTAGTAGCTTAAAGCCATTTATTAAATCTTCTTCACTCATAGTTACAAATGTTATTCTCAAGTAGCCTTTACCAGCATTACCAAATATAGAGCCCGGTAACATTACAACACCCTTACTCTCAGCCAATTTTAATGTAAAGTCGAGATCACTTAACCTCAACTTTTCAAGATAAGAGTTCATGTCTGGGAATAGGTACATGCTAGCTTTAGGCTTATATAATCTAGCTTCAGGTATTAGTTTCTTAAAAGCCTCGTAGGCGACGTCACGCCTTTTCTTATAAACCGGTAATACTTCTCTTAAATACTCCTCTTTAAACCCCTCTCTAAGGTAGTAATATGCTAACCACTGCATAGGTACTGGTGCTACTATTCCAAATATTGCTTTGAGTTTTACAAGGTCTTCTATAATGTCTCGTGGACCATAGATATAGCCAAGTCTACCACCAGGTATTGCTAGATCTTTGCTAAAAGAACCCACAACTACGAGATAGTCTAATGAAGGTGCATATTTTTCAAGCCACACGTGTTCACCATCATAAACCATGTGTTTATATGCTACATCATAAATAACCCACACTCTCTTATCATATGCTACATCAATAATAGTCTTTGCTACTTCTAGATCGATTATTCTAGATGTTGGATTATCTGGGCTTGCGAAAAGTATAGCTTTAGATCTACTCAATTTCTCTTTAATACACTCAGGGTCTGGATTAAATTCTCTATTAAAACTTTGAGTACATGTTTCAACACGTAATTTAGTAAATGCTACATGATCCCAGTACACGCTGTAACAGGGATCTAATAGCAATATAGTATCGCCTTCATCTAGTAGTGTTAATGTAGCGATGAGAAGTGCTTCAGCACCACCAGTAGTAATGACGATTTGATCTGATGATACATCTATACCGCCATATTTTTTCAAATCCTCTGATAAAGCCTCTCTTAACTCTAATAATCCCTGGGTTGGTATATACCTGAAGTGGTTAAAAGGGTCTTTCTTAACCATCTCAGTGAAGAATTCTAGTGCACCACGACTTGGAGGTAAACCAGGTTGACCTGCAGTATAATCATATACTTTAATACCTCTCCTCCACAATTCATGTGCTTTTGCTATTAAAACTCTATGAGGATTTAGAGGAATACTACTTACACGTCTAGATACCTTATTCAAGTACATATCACCAGTAGTAGTAAAAAGATATACGCTTAAAAAGTTAATATTAATGAGTTTAGACTAAGTATCTTTATAGAGCTTATAAATTTTCTAGTCAAACAAGTTACTTAACTAAGATGTGTAGAGTTAGATGAGAGATCAGAGGAGTGTGAGTTTAGATTGTGAGAGCTCGCTGAGTCTGTTTAATATATGTTTTAATGCTTCTTGTAATATCTGGTTGTTATTGTAATTTCTGAGAACTTCTTGTAATTCAGTTTTACTCAGTTTTTTCATTTCTCTGGCTTTTTTAACCATTAACGGCATAGCTCTCACAATATTATCTACAATTGTAATTGTGGCTGTGCGAGCTGTTCTTGAGAGTGGATTTAAGTCTATAGCTATAACGGTCTTATCCATTTTTCTTAAAGCCTCAGTTCTATCGCCATCTTCTAGAGGAACTAATACAACATCTGCTATTAGTATTCCACGAGGACTAACTCTTCTTCTTTCACTGAAAAGTTCTGGTATAATAGCTGAGGCATCTTCACCTACACCTAGAACTTCCTCAGCGCCATGTTCTCTAAGCCACATTGCAATAGCTTCTTCGCGCTCACGTGTTCTATAGAATAAGTTCACCTCTATTTTAGCACTAACCTCCCTGGCGAGCTCGACAATCTCCTTTGGTACGAGGGCGGCTGTATTACCATTCACAGAGATCACAGGGTACTTAGCTAAGAGTAGTGCTGCTACAGCTGCTTCAATAGCTCTTAGTGCAAATGGCTGTGTTGACTCTCCTATGAGGTAGTCGAAGCATTCACCACGACCATGAGCTATAAGTCCTTCTAATGCTACTAATCCCCGTTTAAATCCTTCAACTATTTTTTCTCTGATTAGTAAGCTAGTTCTTCTTGGGTGATTTAATGGAATCCACAATGTGGACACCGATTAGCGATATAGTTGAATAGTAGGCTTTTAACCCTCTAGCTCTAAGCTTTGAGAGTACTTCATCAATAAATTCTCTCTCAACCCATAAAACTAGTGCAGACTTCTTTAAGTAATAATCTATAACTCCCCTTAAACCTTTCAATATCTCTCTTACTTCACTATAGTCAAAGAGCTTGCTAGTAAAAAGCCTTGAAGACTCGAAAAACGCTTTTAAATCCTGGATTTCTAAGACTCTCTCTAATAGTTTCTCGCCTTCCATTAAAAGCTCTCTACTCATTCTTGAAAGCATTTGACTAGTAGATTCTCTAATATTAAGCTCGACTAACACCAGATCTACTCTACCTTTAACCGGCAACTTATATGCGACACCAATACCAGGTGCTCCAGGTTTAACTCTCACCACGAAACCCCCCATATACTCTGCTATGACGTCTCCAAGTCCAGTTCTATATTTAACTTCGAGTATGTGGGCGTGTTGTAGTGCTCTAAGTAGAGGTTTATTAATTGTATTATAAGCTATTAAGCTGTGTGATATTAATAATGCAGCTGAGAGTCCAAAACCAGATCCAAGGTTAAAATATGAGTTACCGCGAACACCTATATTAACTCCAAGATCTCTACAAGTCTCCTGAGATTGGTTTATTAAGACTTCTTTATTATTAAGAATAATACTACACTTAGATGTCTCTTCAGCTATAAGATAGCTGGTTACAGTTAAACCTACACCCCTACTTCCAGTTTCAATGTGATTATTAGCATAGTGAGGTATCCAGATCCCAGAGATGTGTAATGGCACGTAGATTTTAATTGTCAAGTTGAGATACCACTATGACAAGTATTTCTCTAAGATGAGTGGCAAGAGTCTCCAACCATGTTCAATTATACCAAGAGATCCTCGTGTACAATCTCTCTCAGTAAATCTAGTAACGTTATCTGCTAATATATCTGGCGTATAAAGTGCTACGGGTACTGGGTCATCTGTGTGTGTTTTTCTACTTGGAGGTGTTGCGTGATCTGCTGTTACGAGGAGAGCGTATTTTTCTTTAATAAATTCAACTAGTGGTTGAATATAGTACTTATCTATTTCTTCAATCTTTTTCTTCTTCAACTCTATATTTCCATCATGTCCCGGCTCATCAGGTCCTTTTAAATGCACGTAGATTATGTCGTGGCTGCGGAGAGCTTGTAGTGTGATTTTTAATCTCTCTTCATAATCTACTTGTGGGTCTCCGGTGGGTGGTTTTAATACTATAGTGTCAGCTCCGAAAACCCTACCAATACCTATTTCAACGGGCATTTCAGCTAGAACAGCAAATTTACACTTATATTTTTCAGGTAGTGGTTGAGTTTTAAGGGGTTCTCCACCAGCATCTCTGAGTAATAGTGCATTTGCTGGTAAAAGTCCTCGCTTAGCTCTCTCTGTGTTAATAGGGTGTTCTGTTAAGATTTTAAGTGCTTTCTCAAAGAATATGTTTGCGAGTTTAGCTGTTATTTCTGCTTCACGCGTTTTTACTAGAGGTCTTATATCTTTTACAAATGGCTCAGGTCTCTCAACAGCAATGCTTACAAGCTCTTTCCTCTCATATGCTGGATCATTATTGCTGACCAATGGTGAAAGCTTATAGCTCTTACTACCAATAATTACAATAGCTCTATGGCCAATAGTAGCAATTACTCTCGCATATCCATCGTACTCTCCGAGTTCTAAGTTATTTACAGCTTTTGCGAGTTCTCGAGCTTCATCAGCACTAATACCTCTACCAGCTCTCCTATCAATAATTCTCCTAGTAACCGGGTCTATTGTAGCGAAATTGGCTCTAAAAGCTATTTCAAAACCCCAATTTAGCTCTAAGCCAGCTCCAAGAGCTTCAAGAACACCTCTACCTGGATATACTTCGCGAGGGTTATAACCTAGTAGAGAGATAACAGCTTCATCACTCTCAGGAGCAACTCCCCTACTAACAGGGTAGAGTAGTCCACAAATCCCCCTATTTGCAACCCAGTCAAGCCCAGGTTTTACACTAATCTCGAGGGTTGTCACAGGGTCTTTGAGACTATCAGCTACACCATCTACGACTAAATAGATTAATTGATATCTCACTCTACACACCCATACACTATAAAGCTTTAATGAAATTAAAACATATCATTTCAGCCATGTAGAGCTTATTGAGAGTTATTGATTTATAAAAGCTCTAATTTTTGTTTAAAAACGCTTAATAATTGCCTGGAGTATTTAATGTAACTGTATTATGTTTTTAATTATGTTTTTAAAGTTGACCTAGCATAGAAAGAAGAGGTGGACTTATGTCTCAGGTTAAAGTAGACTGGGCAGCATTAGCTGAAAAGCTTCATAAGCTCTATGGTGGGAAAATTGAGACGGTTGCTAAGGTTCCTGTAACTAGGTTTGATGACTTTAATATATGGTATACTCCAGGTGTAGCTGAGCCTTGTAGGAGAATACAGAGAGCTGGGGAAGATGCTTCTTTTGATTATACTTGGAGGTGGAATACTGTTGCTGTTATAAGTGATGGTACAAGGGTTTTAGGTCTAGGTAATATAGGGCCGGCTGCTGGTTTACCAGTTATGGAGGGTAAGTGTTTGTTGTTTAAATATCTTGGCGGCGTTGACTGTTTCCCAATAGTTATACGTGAGAGAGATCCAGAGAAGTTGATATATATAATAAAGGCTTTAGAGCCGAGTTTTGGTGGAGTAAACTTAGAGGATATAGAGTCTCCTAAGTGTTTCTATATGTTAGAAAAACTAGGAGAAATACTAGATGTACCAGTATGGCATGATGACCAACAGGGAACAGCACTTGTAAGTTTAGCAGGCCTCATAAACGCGTTAAAAGTTGTTGGTAAGAAAATAGATCAAGTCAAGATAGTGTTGTTTGGAGCTGGTGCAGCAAATATATGCACATATAGATATCTTAAAGTGGCTGGTGCAAAACCAGAGAACATGATTGTGATTGATTCAAAAGGCCCACTTTACAGGGAACGAGGAGATATTGAAGATATGAAAAAAGAGAACCCGTGGAAATATAGGATTGCTATGGAGACAAATCCAGAGGGTGTAAGAGATGTATCAAAAGCGTTTGTTGGAGCTGACGTGGTTATCGCGGCTTCTAAGCCGGGTCCAGGAGTTATAAAGAAAGAGTGGGTTGCATCAATGAATAAAGATGCTATTGTATTTGCTGAGGCAAATCCTATACCTGAAATATGGCCGTGGGAGGCTAAAGAAGCAGGGGCGAGAATTGTTGCTACAGGTAGAGGTGACTTCCCGAATCAGATAAATAATAGTTTAGGGTTTCCAGCAGTTTTCAGGGGGGTTTTCACTGTGAGGGCGAGGAAAATGACTGATGAAATGTTCTTGGCGGCAGCTTACGCTATAGCGAAGTATGCTGAAGAGACTGGTATTCACGAGGAGAGAATAGTGCCTAGAATGGAGGAGGCTGAGATGTATGTGAAAGAGGCGATGGCTGTCGCAGAGAAAGCTATAGAGCTAGGTTATGCTAGGAGAAAGCTCTCTAGATCAGAGTTAGAGCTTGAAATAAGAGAGATGATTGAGAGGCCGAAGAAGGAAATGGAGTTATTTGTTAAGGCAGGTCTTATACAGCTCTACCGAGAGTACAAGGAGTTAAAACCGTAAATTCGGGTATTATATATGCCATCTCTAGAGGAGTTTAAAGAGATAATAGCTAAGGCTGTCTCAGAAACCATAGAGCGTGCAGCAATATATATACCACCAGATATTAAACAAGCACTTAAACGTGCATATGAGGAAGAGGTAAATCCTATGGCTAAGTCACAGTTAGAAGCAATACTTAAAAATATTGAGTTAGCTGAGAAATTTAAGAAGCCAGTATGTCAAGATACTGGTTCTATCATATATTATGTCACAGTGGGATATGACTTCCCTGGATTAAGAGTTTTAAGAGAAGCTCTCGTAGAAGCAGTAAGAAGAGCCACAAAACAAGTACCTCTGAGACCTAATACTGTTGATCCATTTACTGGTAGAAATCCAGGTGATAATACAGGTAGGTATATGCCATATATACACCTAGAACTAGTTGAAGGAGATGGCTTAGAGGTTACAGTGGTGCCGAAGGGGGGTGGTTCAGAGGGGGTTTCATACCTAGAACTACCACCTCCAGGTGAGGGTGTTAAAGCAGTTAAAAGAGTAGTTGTAGATGCTGTTTTAAAAGCAGGCTCACTACCTTGTCCACCAACAATTGTAGGTGTTGGTGTTGGTGGTGGTGCAGACATAGCTATGTATTTAGCTAAAAAAGCTGCTTGTACTAGGAAAATAGGTACTTTAAACCCTGATCCCGTGTTATATGAGCTTGAAAAAGAGCTATATGAGGCTCTTAATAGCCTTGGTATAGGCCCTATGGGTCTTGGGGGAAAATATACGGTATTAGCTGTACACGTAGATTATGCACATAGACATCCAGCAGCAATGCCTGTTGCAGTGGCTTTTCAATGCTGGGCTACTAGGAGAGCTACTGTGAAAATAAATGCTAATGGGAAATATGTTATAGAGCAATAGGGGTGATATATGTGGCTGAATATAAGCTTAAGACACCTCTATCAGAAGCTGATGTTAGGAAATTGAGAGTTGGAGACATAGTATATCTTACTGGGACAATTGTAACTGCTAGAGATGCTGCACATAGGAGGATGTTAGATTACCTCAAAGAGGGTAAACCCATCCCCGTGGATTTGAGAGGAGGGGTTATATATCATTGTGGTCCAGTAGTTCAAAAACTAGGCGACCAGTGGATAGCGCTGGCGGCAGGACCCACGACAAGTGCTAGAATGGATCTCTATGAGGCAGATGTGATCAAGAATTTTGGGGTGAGAATGGTTATTGGGAAAGGTGGAATGGGGGCTCGAACGGCTCAAGCATGTAGAGAATATGGTGCTGTCTACGCATATTTCACTGGAGGAGCAGCTGTATTAGCGGCTAATGCAATAAAACGTGTTGTGAGAGTTGAGTGGCTTGATTTAGGAATACCTGAAGCTTTATGGGTGTTTGAAGTCGAAGATTTTGGCCCATTATTAATAACAATAGATAGTGAAGGCCGTAATTTAACTGAAGAGGTTGTAGAGCAAGCTAAGAAGAAACGAGAAGAGGTACTTAAAAAACTTGGAGTAACTTAGAAGTTTAAATATTATTTCACAGTTTTATTCTAACATTTACTATTTTACAAGTACTCGGTGACATGAGTTTGAGTAGTGAGGAGCCGCGAATAGGTGTTTTTATCTGCCATTGTGGCCTTAACATAGCTGGCGTAGTAGATGTTAAAAAAGTTGTAGAAGAGGCTAAAAGACTTCCTCACGTAGTTCACGCTGAAGACTATATTTATATGTGCTCTGCACCCGGGCAAGAACTTATTAAAAAAGCAATTTTAGAGAAGAAACTCAACGCTGTAGTGGTTGCAGCATGTACTCCCACAATGCATTATGAGACATTTGCGCGAGCTATAGAAGCGGTTGGCTTAAATCGTTACAGGCTCGAGATGGCTGTGATAAGGGAGTTTTCTAGCTGGGTGCATGTAGATAAGAAGAAGGCAACAGAAAAAGCAATAAAACTAGTAAAAGCAGCTGTGGTGAAGGTTGCTGATAATAGCCCACTAGAGCCTGTTAAGAGTAGAACTGTGAGAAAAGCCCTGGTAATTGGTGGTGGAATAGCAGGGATAACAGTTGCCTTAGACCTTGCAAATGCCGGAATACCCGTAATACTAGTTGAAAAGACGCCGACAATTGGAGGTAAAATGGCTATGCTTAGTGAAACTTTTCCAACACTAGATTGTGCTCAATGTATACTTACACCAAAAATGGCTGAAGTTGCTAGGCACCCGTTAATAAAAATCTATACTAACTCTGAAGTAGTAGATGTTAGTGGATTTGTTGGAAACTTCAAGGTGAAAATACTTCAGCGCGCTAGATATGTTAAAATAGGTGATTGTAGGCTCTGCGGCTTCTGCGAGAGGGTTTGCCCAGTGAAAGTTCCAAGCGAGTTTAATAGAGGTCTCTCTGATAGGAAGGCTATTTATATACCATTCCCACAGGCAATACCTCCTGCCTATGTAATTGACAAGGCTAATTGTAGACGCTGGATAGATGGGTGTGATAAGTGTTTAAGAGTATGTCCAACTAAGGCCATAGACTTTAATGATGAAGATAAATTAGTAGAAGAAGAAGTTGGAGTTATAATTGTTGCAACAGGCTATGATTTATATCCTGCTGAGAGGCTTAAGGAATATGGTTATGGCTTATATAGAGATGTAATAGATTCACTGCAATTTGAGAGGATACTCTCAGCAGGTGGTCCTACAAAAGGCCTTATACTAAGACCTAGTGATAGAAAACCAGTGAAGAGAGTTGTGTTTATACAGTGTGTTGGTTCGCGAGACATTAATCACCTCGAATATTGTTCAAAAATATGTTGTATGTACACGGCGAAACACGCATTAATATTTAAAGAGCGAGTACCAGGTGGGGAGGCATATGTGTTTTACATAGATATAAGGGCTGCTGGGAAGGGTTATGAGGAGTTCATTAAGAGAGTACAAGAGGAGTTTCAAGTAAACTACATACGTGGCAGAGTTAACAGGGTTTACCGAGATCCCAAGACAGGTGACATGGTTGTTGTTGGATTTGATACTCTTACAGGCCAGTTATTAACGGTCAAGGCAGACCTCGTTGTATTAGCCACGGGCTTAGTGCCACAGTTACCTTATGAATTAGCATCTAAACTGAAAATACCTTTTGATAAATATGGATTTGTTCAAGAAGCACATCCAAAGTTAAGACCTGTTGAAACAGTGACTAGTGGTGTATTTGTATGTGGTGTTGCACACGGCCCCAAAGATATTGCTGAAACTGTTGCACAAGCCTCTGCCGCGGCGGCTAAGGCTATGGAATTATTGTATTCAGAGTATATTGTTAAAGAGCCATTAGTAGCTGTGGTTGATAGAGATTTATGTAGTGGTTGTAGAGTATGTATAGGTATTTGTCCATATGGTGCATTAGAGCTAGTAGAGGGGAAAGCGAAAGTTAATGAGTTGTTATGTGAGGGTTGTGGTGCTTGTGTAGTTGCATGTCCAAGTCGTGCAATAGAGTTGAGGAATTACTCAACTAAGCAATTATTAGAAATGGTTAAGGCTGTGGTGAAGTGAACTTGGATTCCTGGGAGCCTAAAATAGTGGCATTTCTATGTAAGTGGTGTTCAGGTGCAGCAGCCGAGCTTGCCGGTGTTAGTAGGTTATTATACTCGCCAAACGTGATTCCAATAATAGTCCCCTGCTCTGGACGCGTTGACCCTGATTTAATAGTAGAGGCTTTCATGAACGGGGCAGATGGAGTCATAGTGGCGGGGTGTCACACACCCTCAGATTGTCACTATATTGCGGGGAACTTTAAGGCCTTTAAGAGGGTTTACATGTTGAAGAAGCTACTTAGTGACTTCGGCATAGAGCCTGAGAGGTTGAAATTAGAGTGGGTGAGTGCTGTTGAATCACAAAAACTCAAAACACTATTTGACGAGTTCACATCTACTATTAGGAAGCTAGGTCCACTTAGAGTAAAAATACGTGGTGGTAATGTGTGAATAAACCTAATATAGTTATAGTTCACGGAGCTATTTGTGGAGGGTGTGATGTAGCTTTAGCGAATAGTGAAGAAGCTATTTCAAAGATCTTGGAGAACCTTGATCTAGCGTATTGGAGTGTAGCAGTTGATTCTAGACTCTCTGACTTAAAATCACTTGGTAAAATAGATGTTGCGGTATTTATGGGTGGTGTAAGGACTAGTGAAGATGAGGAATTAGCGAAGTGGTTGAGAGAGAAATCTAAGATACTAGTAGCTTTTGGTAGTTGTTCAGCATATGGTGGAATACCTGGATTAGCTGCATTAACTTCTCCTATTGAATTAATTAACTTAGTGAAGTCAACGATTACTACTAGTTCTCAATATAAGAGTATTATTGAATTACCTAAATTACCAGAGCTAAGTACTTATAGGGCACTACCCCACGTAGTCAATGTAGACATAGTAGTTCCCGGCTGTCCTCCCCCTATTAAAGTCGTTAATGAATTTGTAAATGTGCTCTTAAAATACATTGCTGGCGAGGAACCAATAGGGCCATTAGTAATTGCTGGTTCTAAAGCACAATGTGAGACTTGTCCTAGAAAACCTAGAGATCTCTCTAAACTACAAATACCGAGTATAAAGAGGATATATGAGGCTAAGATCGAGGAAAATAGGTGTTTCTTAGAGCAGGGAATACTATGTTTAGGCCCTGTTACTCGAGAAGGCTGTGAACACAGTTGTATCAATGTGAATATGCCTTGCACGGGTTGTTTTGGACCACTACCAGGATTTGAAGATGTAGGTCTTAGATACATAGCTGGGATATTAGCACTAGTCGCTGTTGAAAGAGAGAAAGAGTTAATGGAGCAGGGTTTAGCTAAAATTCTCGATAAGCTCGTAGATCGTCTTGGAGTTCTCTATAGATATACTCTGCCTAGGTCTCGCCTATATATGCTTAAATTAAGCTTAGAGGGTGGTGAATATGCAAGGTAAAAATCTAGTAGTAGATCCGGTTACGAGAATTGAGGGTGAAGCAAGGGTTATAATAACCTTAGATGATGCGGGTAGAGTAAACAACGTATATTACCAAGTATTAGAGCTAAGAGGTTTTGAGGCATTTTGCCGTGGTAGACTTGTAGAGGAGATGCCTCGAATATCTCAGACTATATGTGGAGTTTGTAGTATACCTCATCATATGGCTTCTGCTAAAGCTGTAGATATGTTATTTGGTAGAAAACCCACTGAAACAGCTATTAAAGTGAGAGAACTGGTACATTATATCTACATGATAGATGATCATCTATTACACTTAGCTGTAATGGCGTTAGCCGATCTACTCGCGGAGAGAAGTAGTGAGTTACGCGGACTTGTAGACGTAGTAAGGAGATATCCAGAAGTTATTAAGAAGTTGATTACAGCCAGGTCTATAACGACGAGTATCATTAAGAAGATCTGTGGGAAAATAATACATGTGCCGATAGCCATACCTGGAGGTGTTTCCAGGAAGCTGAGCAAAGAAGACTTAGAGTTTATTGAAAAAAGTTTAAGAGAGCTGAGAGGACATTTACAGTATACTCTAGATCTCTTTAAAAATACTCTCTCAAAATCGCGAAGACTACAAGAACTCGCGAGGAGAGGGGATTATGAGTTAAAGACTTATTACATGGGCTTAGTTAGTGAAGATGGATCTCTTAGTTTCTATGATGGGGTATTAAGAGTAGTAGATTATAAGGGTACTGAGGTAACTACTTTTAAACCTGAGGAGTATACGAAATATATTGCAGAACATTATGAGGAGTGGAGTTATTCAAAATTCCCATATTTAACTATCATAGGGTGGCAGGGTTTAGAGGAGGGGGGTGTTGTTAGAGTTGGACCATTGGCTAGGTTAAATGTGTGTAGTAAAGTGCCGGCTGAGTGGGCTTTAAATGAGTATAAAGAGATGCTCGAGTTCTTTGGCGGTGAGAAAGTTGTAAATAATACTCTTGCTTATCACTGGGCACGACTAATTGAGAATGTCTATGCACTTGAAGTAGTAGAGAAAATGATGATCGAACACAGGGACTTATTGAGTACTGGTGAAGTAGCGAACTTAGAGGGGACACCTCGATATGAGGGTATCGGAGTAGTAGAAGCTGCACGTGGGGTTTTAATTCACCATTACAAATCTGATTCGAATTTCCTCGTGACAGATGTCAATATAATAACTCCCACAGCTATAAATAATGCTGCTATAAATACTCAACTTAAGAAGATAGCGTTGAAATCGTGGACTAGACTACTGCTAAATGAGGACTTAACTAATTTAATCAGCGAGTTAGAAGTGGCTATAAGAGCTTTTGACCCTTGTAACTCCTGTGCAACTCACATCGCAGGATCTAGGTTGATCAGGGTGTTTATCTACGACTCTCATGGTAATTTATTAAAGGTGATTTAGTGGGGTGGTGAAGTGTCAGAAGTATTAAATCGCGTAGTTGAATATAGTGGTAAAAACCCGTATGCTTGTTATCAATGTGGAACGTGCTCAGCTGTTTGCCCCATGGTGAGGTTTATGGATATCCCTCCTCATAGAGCTATAAGGCTTTTACAAATAGGTGCAGGAGCACTTGTGTTATCTAGTAATACTATATGGATTTGCATTAGCTGTATGAGATGTGTTGATCGCTGTCCGAGAGATGTAGCACCAGGAGTAGTGTTTGAAGCATTGAGGCTTATAACGCTGAGACAGGGGATTGATAAGTTGAAGTATGAGGAGATCCCTAACATCGAAGAGGCACCTACTCTTGCGATAGTAAGTGCTTCGAGGAAGCTTACAGGGTGATTAATGTGAAAATGCTCTATTATCCTGGTTGCTCAGTTAAGAGAAATGCTTTAGAGTATGAGAAGAAGACATTAGAAATACTGAGTAAAATAGGTATTGAAGTATATGAATTAGATAATTGGTATTGTTGTGGAGCATTTTATAGTCTTGCAAAAGACGACTTAATGAAACACATTAGTGGTTTGAGAACTCTCATAAAGGCCCAGGTACAAGCCAGAAAACATGGGACTAATAAACTTCTAACATTGTGCCCAATGTGTTATAATGTGCTTAAGAGAGTAAATCACATGCTCAGAGAAAACCCAGAAAATCTTGATACATTAGCGTTGTTTATGGATGAAGAAGAAAAGTATACTATTGGAATAGAAGTGTTACATTTACTTGAAGTGTTAAGAGATAATATTGATAAACTTAAGAGATTAGTGGTAACAGAGGTTAAAGATGTCGTGGTAGCACCATACTATGGTTGTACAGTGCTCAGGCCGAGGGAAATCGCATTTGATAATGCCGAAAACCCCGAGGTTATGGATAACATACTGAGAGCTCTTAAGATAGAGGTTATAGAATTTCCGTTTAAAACTGAGTGTTGTGGAGCATATCAATCAGTTTTCAATAGGAAGATTGTGTTTGAGAAATCTGGGGAAATATTAGAAGAAGCTGCAGTAAGAGGTGCTAATATTATTGCAGTGATCTGTCCACTGTGTAAGTACAATTTAGAAACAACACTATTATCTCTCGGCAAGAAGTTAAGAATTGAAATTGTTTATTTAACTGATTTATTGTCGCGGGCGACGGGCCCATGATCACTACTTTTACTAATTATTATTTTATATCAATCTATAAGTTAGATATGGCTAGGACTAGGTGGCATCTGTGAGTGTAGCCTCGGTTACAGTATCTCGTAGAGAGATACTTAAGCCTAAAATGGTTAAGATATATGTGATGGGTCGAGAATACCTTGTTCCAGAGGGTCTCACGATTCACAAGGCTCTAGAATACGCGGGATTTAGATTAATAAGAGGTGTTGGATGTAGAGGAGGGTTCTGTGGGGCTTGTGCAACATTGTATAGGAAGCCTGGAGAATACAAGTTGAGGATTGCATTAGCATGTCAAAATGTAGTTGAAGATGGGATGTACCTCGTAGTATTACCATATACACCTATTCCGAGAGTGAAATATAAGTTAGAATCACTTAAGCCAGATGTAGGTTTAGTTCTAAAATTATATCCTGAGATAGCTAGGTGTGTTGCCTGTAATACCTGTACAAAGGCGTGTCCACAGGGTTTACAGGTCATGGACGCTATCCAGGCGATTAAAAGAGGGGATTTAGCAAAAGCTGCAGATTTAACATTTGATTGTATAGCGTGTGGAATATGCTCAATGAGGTGTCCTGCGGAGATAAGACATGCAAATATATTCCACTTGGTTAGGAGGATTTATGGGAAATACATGTCACCAAAGCCGAGGCACTTAGAAGATAAGATCAAGGAGATAGAGCAAGGTAAATATAGAGAGGAATTAGAAAAATTAAAGCAAGCATCTGTGGACGAGTTGAAAAAACTATATGCTTCAAGGGTGATTGAGCCAGAGGAGTAGAGGTATGAGTATGTGTGGATATCCATCTGAGATCAAGAAGTTAATAAAATACGTGGAGGAGACACGGGAGGAGAGGTTAAAGAAGCCATATAGGAGATTATCGCTAGAAGAACGCGAGAAACTATTAAAAGAGTGGCATCCTGACTATAAGCCGGGGACTAAGAGGCCTCTGAGAGTAGGTGTTTGTAAGGGTACAGTAGTTTATAATGAAGTAGCAGATTTGTTAGAGGCATGGCCGCTCATAGACCCCGATCAAATAGACCTCAGTAAAGTAGACTATGATGTTGACGTATTAGTCATTGGTAGTGGTGGGGCTGGTTTAGCTGCGGCACTGTGGGCTATATATAGTGGAGTTTCTCCAGATGCTGTACTCTTAGTTACAAAGTTGAGACTAGGAGACTCTAACACGGTTAAAGCCCAAGGCGGTATACAAGCAGCAGATAGACCAGAAGATAGTCCTATATTACATTTCATAGACACTGTTGGGGGAGGTTTATTTGCAAATAAGAGAGATCTTGTAGAGGCACTTGTAACAGATATGCCGTTCATAATGAAGTGGCTTGAAGATCTCGGCGCTATGTTTGATAAAAATCCTGACGGCAGCTATGTAGAGGTAAGTGGAGGTGGAGCGTGTAGGAGGAGATTACATTGCGCTAGAGACTACACAGGCCTTGAAATACTGAGAGTTCTAAGAGAGGAGTTTTTAAATTATGACGTACCATATTTAGAGTTTACACCAGCAATAGAGTTACTCACAGACCCAGAGGATGGAGGAGTTTCTGGTGCAGTACTCTATAATCTTGAAACTGGAGAGTATTATGTGGCTAGTGCTAAAGCGGTTATAATAGCGACTGGAGGAGCTGGTAGACTTCACATTGCAGGGTTTCCGACGAGTAATCACTATGGAGCCACTATGGATGGTGTAGTAATGGGTTATAGAGCAGGGGCTAATATAGTTCACCTCGACACATTCCAATTCCACCCAACTGGCGTAGCGTTTCCAGAGGCAATTAGAGGTGAATTAATAACGGAGAAGTGTAGGAGTCTTGGAGCACAACTAGTAAATGTTCACGGCGAGCAATTTATACATCAACTAGAAACTAGAGATGTAGTATCAAGTACAATAATAAAGGAATGTGCTGAGGGTAGAGGTATTATTACTCCAACCGGGGCTATGGGAGTATGGCTTGATATGCCAATGATAGACATGTTAAGAGGCCCCGGCACAATAAAGAAGGCTCTACCTGCTATGTATAGACAATTCATAAGGCATGGAATAGATATAACACAAGAACCCGTATTAACATATCCAACACTACACTACCAAAACGGTGGAATAGAGATAGATGTATTTTCCAGAGTATTGAGGCCTAATGGAGAGCCTATACCAAGGCTATTAGCAGCAGGCGAAGTGGGTGGAGGAGTTCATGGTAGAAACAGGTTAATGGGCAACTCGCTAGCAGGCATATTAGTATTTGGTAGAAGGGCCGGGATAACAGCGGCGAAAACAGTAAAAGAAACGTCAACAAGACCTAAACTCTCACTAAAACACCTAGAAAAATATATTGAAGAGTTGAAATCTATAGGCGTACCGAGAGAGAGGAGTTCACCAATTCTACTACCAGATTATAGAGGAGAAAAAGTCTTACTAAGATCTCTCAGAATATTTTAACATGTTTTTATTCAACATGAACTTTTCAACGTAATTTTAATAGGGGCTTACTTATTGATTAACGCCTCTTCAGAGCTCATTAATGTAGCGAGAACTAGTAAACACGTAAAAGTGTTTACGTTAAGTGGAATACGGGAATATCCGGCACTACGCAATATTAAGTGTGAAAAATCCTATGTTATCTTATCTTTACACCACTACGAAGGTGTTCCATGTTATCCTCTAATAGTTGAATGTGGAGAGAATATATTTAAATATACTATACTAAAAAACCTCGACAAGATCATTATTACTCCTAGGTACTTTGTAGAGAGTATTGGAGAGGAAGCTATTATAGTTAAAAGAGTAGATGGGGTGCTATTTAAGATCATAGATCCCACGCTCTCATATATATTAACACACATCAATGAAAAACACATTAGCTTCTACGAATTACTCGAAGACTTAATAGCAGTAGAATCCATGAAAACTAATACCGAGTATACTGAGGATCTCGTTGAAACCTTAACAATAATGCTCGGTATAGCACTAGGCTTCTTAGCTTACGAAGCCGAGCTTATAGAATTAACTCTATCTTCACCGGAAAATAAAACTTCAATATAAAGTTTTGAGAGAAACCTATTCTAAGATCCATGTATTACATAGAAGAATTAAGAGATCTAAATCTTAACGGTAACTTTGTTGTAGAAGAGATTAGAAAGGATAAGTTAGCAGAAAACATAAGAACTATAATGATAAGATACTTGGATAAAAAGCTAAGAAAACTACACAAAATAGAAGAAGTAAGAATGATCATGATATAGCCCGAAAACTAGTAAGTAACCATGGCTATTTACAAGTTAATTCTAGATCGGCCATAAGCTTTAGTGGAGTCAGGTATTACAAACTCCTAATATTTACTGGAATCTATGTGGTA
>Ga0080004_1127437_pt1 | contig 30142 bp, 30 predicted proteins | sample WasSprMetagenome_FD_69207 | JGI IMG/M metagenome (GOLD analysis project Ga0080004, IMG submission 69207) | Sulfidic aquatic microbial communities from Washburn Spring, Yellowstone National Park, USA - WS (SPADES assembly) (version 2) | ecosystem: Environmental > Aquatic > Thermal springs > Hot... | reverse complement strand
ACATAATCTTCACAATACACCTAGTCTTTGTTGTACCATTGCTGGCTGAGGTTCCATTCGGAAAATGGGCTCACCTAGCCTACAGACCCTTCGCACTCTACTTCACCCAACTTAAAAAAGAAGCGGGGCTTCCATAGTCGCTTCCACACATTATTCCTTGATTGCCAGTTACAAGGTACCATCTTTCCTTTATCAAACGAATGTTTGTAAGGTCGTATCAACAATTTCAGTCTTGAGATCAACATTAATGACTTTTAGGCGCTATTCAATGGATTCTTCCGAGTTTATGAAGAAAGGTTAGCTAGCTGTAGATGTTTCTTCAATTAGCTTTACGAAGTATTTGTGGATTCTGAGGTCGCTGGTCAGTTCCGGGTGGAAGGATAGGCCGAGTATCGAATCCTGCTTTACACCAACTACCGTTGAGCCGAGTGTGCATATCACCTTCACGTTTCCGCCAACTTCTTTGACCGCTGGTGCTCTTATGAATACGGCTGGGTAGTCGCCCCCCTCTATTCCTTCAACCCTTACTTGGGCTTCAAAGGACTCTCTTTGCCTACCGAAGGCGTTCCTCTCAACAGTAACGTCTAATAGACCTAATAGCGGCTGCCTTACCTCCCCAACGACCCTATCGTACACCCTCTTCGCAAGCAGAACGAGTCCAGCGCAAGTGCCTAGAATAGGCATGTTCTGCATCGCCCTATCTCTGATGGCTGTGAAGAGACCTGTGAGTATGGAGGTGTACCCTATTACCGTGCTTTCACCGCCTGGGATTATTAGGCCGTCTATGCTCTTAATCTCCTCAGGTTTCTTGACGATGACCGCTTCTCCTTCTCTGTCTAATTCTTTTAACGCTTGGTTCGTTGCCGCTATATGCTCCTCTATTGCGCCTTGTATACCTAAAACACCTATTCTCAGCTTCAAGATGCCCCTCTTTCCTGCATCCTCAGCTCGAGGTTCTTGACGTCGAGACCCAGCATAGACTTGCTTTCGTCGATCATCTTCTGCGCCTCTGCCACAGTCTTTGGATCATCGTAGTAGGTGGTCGCTAAGACTATCGCTCTAGCCCTCTCCTTTGGGTCGGCTGACTTGAATATACCAGAGCCTACAAAGATACCGTCACAACCCAGATTCATCATAAGCGCTGCATCGGCTGGAGTGGCTATCCCTCCTGCTGCGAAGTTCACAACTGGAAGCCTACCTAGCCTAGCGGTCTCTAACACCAGATCATAAGATACCTTAAGCTCTCTCGCCGCTCTGATGAGTTCCTGCTCATCCCCGCTCTCGTAAAGTATCCTCAGCCTCCTAATATCGTTATTCACAATCCTTATATGCTTGACAGCTTCTGCAACATTCCCGGTTCCGGGTTCACCCTTGGTCCTAATCATGGATGCGCCTTCCTCAATTCTTCTTAAAGCTTCTCCTAGGTCCCTAGCTCCGCAAACAAACGGTGTCGTGAAGTCCCATTTCCAGATGTGCCGCTCCTCGTCAGCTGGTGTAAGCACCTCTGACTCATCGATCATATCTACGCCGACTTCCTCAAGAACCCTAGCTTCATAGGCATGGCCTATTCTACACTTCGCCATCACAGGTATCGTGATGTGATCCAGGATCTCCTCAATAACCTTTAGGCTGGCCGTCCTAGCCACACCACCAGCCTTCCTCACATCATAAGGCAGCTTATCAAGAACCATAACCGCGACTGCACCTGCCTCCTCAGCCACCTGAGCTTGCTCAACGTTGGTAACATCCATTATTACACCGTGTTTCTGCATGTGAGCGAAGCCCCTTTTTACGAGCACCGTCCCCCTTCTAACCTCTACACCAGCGATAGCAGCAGCTTTAACACCTTTTGCGCAACCTACCGTAGCTACTAGAGAGATCATTCGGCATCAAATTATTTAACGCCTCTAATTTATGTATATCGCCTTAAGTGTGAAAAGGTCACATAAAGTTAAACCCGAGCAGCTAAGAATGACTTCCCGTAGGTTTCTAGAGGAGATGTTTCGGTACGATCTTTAACACAGCGCGGACAAGAGGTACGGATACAATGAGACCGACGGTTACCTGCCCAATATTTACCGGAACCTCTACAAGCGCAGCCCCTAACCCGAAGAGGTATGTTTCATAGAGGAAGTAGCCTAAGACCATCGCCACACCTCCAGCTAACACCGCGCCCACAGTCCAACCGATATATGGATCTGCAGCAAAGCAGACCAGTAATATGAAGAGCAAGGATGTGGCGGCGACTATTAGCCAGAAGATGAGAGGGATGAAGAAAGTAACCTGCATAGAACTTAGCGTCGGCAGACCTAAACTCAACTCCACCTCTCCAGTATAATAGTTTGCCCCTACTGTCCACACAAGCAGACCCACGGCTACGGCTGCGGCTGAACTAAAAACCCTCCAAGCGGTCTTCGGATACCGTATTATTCTCTGACTCAAGTAGCCGACGATAAATCCCTCCACGCCTTTGATCACAAGGGTAGCTGGAGCATAGTGAGTATACCCTAAGGCTATATCGGCGATCATAGAACCTACACCGCCTGCAAAAGCCCCTACAACCGGACCCATTAGAAGAGCGCTTGTATAAACCATAATCTCGCCTACGTTAAAATATCCTCGAGTAGCGGGCACATAGACGCTAAAGACCATAGTAGCGGCTGCTACTAGAGCTGAGAAGATTACCATTTCAGCTAATGTCTTCCTACTTATATTTAGCCTACTCTTCATCACAGTTATTAAGAGTATGGAGGCAGAATATATAAGAGTAGTGCCTCTGAAGAGGGGTGCACAACCTTAAATTAGAACATTTATTCATTCGACGAATATGCGCCTTTTGAAAAACCTTTAATTTGGGAAGAGAAATAGTAAGTTTATGCTTCAGGGATACGCTGGCAGAATTCTGACGATAAATCTTCAGAGTAGGAAGATCGTAGAAGAGGAATTGGAAGCAGCGTGGTGCAAGAGCTATGTAGGCGGTAAGGGTTTTGCGGCGAAGATTCTCCTACAAAGGAGCGAGAAAGGTGTTGATCCTCTAGGTGAGGAGAGTCTGCTGATCTTTGCTGTTGGACCTATGAATGCAAGCTTGGTTCCTGGTTCGAATAGGTTGGGTGCGTTCTTTAAGTCTCCTTTAACAGGCATCTGGGGTGAGTCGTACTGTGGTGGGCAGATCGCTACACAGTTCAAAAGAGCAGGCTTTGATGCCATAGTGATAACAGGTAGAAGCGATGAACCAATCTACCTCCTTATCGACGATGGCAAAGTTTCTATCAAGAAGGCAGATCATTTATGGGGCAAGGATTCCTTCGAAACCCAAGACATCATCATAAAGGATCACGGTAGTGATCTTCAAGTGGCAGCCATAGGGCCTGCTGGTGAAAACCTTGTGAAGTTCGCTTGCGTAGACCATTCGAAGGGTAGGCAGTTTGGGAGGTGTGGCTTGGGTGCTGTTATGGGTTCTAAGAAGCTGAAGGCTATGGCGGTTCGAGGTAGTAGAAAGTATGAGCCTGCAGACATTAAGGCCGTGGAAAGGGTTAGAAGTAAGGTTCTTGCTGAGGTTAAGGAGAAGCATAAATCACTATCGACATATGGGACACCTGGAATTCTACCTATCGTAAATGAGGCTGGCGCGTTACCAACCTACTACTGGAGCGAAAAGCCTTTCGACGATTATGAGAAGATTTCTCCAGAGCTCTTGAAGAGCAAGTATTATAAGAGTAGGAGGTCTTGCTACGGCTGCTCTATAGCCTGCTGCCAGACCTCTGAACTGCAAGATGAGACGCATCTGAAGAGTGAAGGGCCAGAGTATGAGACGCTATACGCCTTTGGCTCACTATGTGGCATCACTGAGCTTAACTGGGTAATTAAGCTTGGTGATGTTTGCGACAAACTTGGGTTGGATACCATTACAGCTGGTAATTTGGTAGGTTTCGCTATGGAGTGCTTTAGACGAGGCGTTTTAGGCAAAGAGGATTTTGACGGCTTGGAGCCTAAATTCGGCGACGCTCAATCCGCTTTGAATCTCATAGTTAAGATAGCTTACAGAAAGGGGGTTGGTGCGGTGCTAGCTGAGGGTGTGAGAGCGGCTGCGCGTGTAATAGGTAGGGGGGCTGAAGAATTTGCTGTTCACGTTAAAGGTCTTGAGCCGCCTGGCTACGATCCTAGGGCGCTTAAGGGTATGGCTTTAGCGTATGCTGTTAGTAGTAGAGGTGCTTGCCACCTGAGGCATATGGCATACAGACCTAACCTCGTAGGCAAGCATCCGTTCAGACCAGAAGTTAAAGTGAATAGGTTTTCGTATATGGATCAGCCGCAGATAGTTAAGGAGCAGGAGGACTTCTACACGCTGGTTGATTCGATGATCTACTGCCACTTCCTCTGCCTACCTATCGCTGGACCCATACTCTGGGATGAGATGCTCGAAGCCTTCAATGGCGTTACTGGTCTAGAAATGGGGATGGATGCCTTCAGGGAGTGCGCGGTGAGGATAAACAACCTTATCCGCCTCTATAACCTCAGAGAAGGTGTACCACCAGACACCGAGTACCCGAAGGCGTGGTTAACACAGCCTCTTAGAAGAAGGGGGGCTGAAGGCGAGTTAGTCAGCGAAGGGAAGCTTAAGGGGATGCTGAGGGAGTACTATAAGCTTAGGGGGTGGAGTGACCAAGGCGTACCAACAGATCAAGAAGCCGTCGACAGCTGTTTCAAAATAGGTGGACTTAAATAGGCATAAGCCATAAGCTTTCATAATGAAGAGAGCGGACTGTCGGATGATGCGTAAAGCCTTCAGATGAAGGGGCTTCCTCCAACCCCAAAGCTCTTCGACGAGTTGATTAGGGGTTGGAGCGGGTTCACCCAGACAGGGGAGGAGGCTGATGAGGGCTCCGATGAACTCAAGAGGAGCCCAAAGCCGATGAATCCCAAGAGCCACATAAGTCTATCAAAGACCACATAGCTCAGAACCCAAATCTTAGCTACATAAGGAGAGCTTCAACACTCTTTAAGCGCTTTGCCACAGGATCTGGCGCTAAACCTAGCTGCTCCAGTGTGACCGAGCCTACTAGGGCTGCCTCTCCTTCCCCAAAGACAACTGGAGTTGATGTAGCTCTAAGACCCTCTAACTCTACCCCAACCTCTCCCAACGGTCTTTCGATGAGCCGGCCGTCGGCTAATCTAAGCTTGGCGGTCCTCAAAGGGGTAACAGCAAGACTACGCAAGAGGTTCTCAGGCAGCACCGTGTATGTCGACCCTGTGTCAACAAGCATATCTACCTCAACCTTCTTTAATGGGTTCTGAGGGTTCCACACAACTCCTTTAACAGCAAATACACCCAACTTCGGCTTCAGCGTATATGTTGCTGCACCTAAACTTAAGGTTAACTATCTCACCTCAACGAAGGGTCAAGAGGTGGAAGAAGCGTCGGTAGCCGCCTCATATCGCCTGGTTTATTGAGTTGCGGAAGCTTTTATAGGAGAAGTGTAGATAGGAGTAGTGGTTAGCTTGATCAGTAAGGATCTCGTGAAATCTACTGTAAAGGAGCTTTTGAGGATGGCTTCAGTGGAACTGCCTATTGACGTTAAGAAGGCTTTGAGGGATGCTTATGAGCGCGAGGTCGAAGATGTGCCTAAGATGCAGCTTAAAGCTATATTGGATAACATAGAGTTGGCTGAGAAGATGGGTACACCTATGTGTCAAGACACCGGGGTGCATATAGTGTATGTTAAGTTGGGTGATGTTGAGGTTGAGGGGCTGGAGGATGCGATAAAAGAGGGTGTTGCTGAAGCTACTGCAACCTTACCCCTTCGCCCTAACGCGGTCCACCCGCTTACTAGGAAGAATCCTGGCACAAACGTTGGTTTGAACATGCCATACGTTCACATCGAGAAGATAAAAGACGACTTCTTGGAGATCACGGTTATGCCTAAGGGTGCTGGCTCTGAGAACATGAGTGCTTTGGCTATGCTTACACCAGCGGCTGGTCTTAAAGGTGTTAAAGATTTTATTTTACAGACCGTTGTTAAGGCTGGTGGACAGCCTTGCCCACCTGGTATACTCGGTGTAGGGATAGGTGGGACGGCTGATGTGGCTATGAAGCTCGCTAAAGAAGCCCTACTCAGACCCCTTGGCTCAAGAAACCCCGATCCTGAGATCGCTAAGCTTGAAGAAGAGCTACTTGAAGCCCTTAACGGCTTGGGTATAGGTCCGATGGGGTTGGGTGGTAAGACTACTCTACTTGGTGTTAACATCGAGGTTGCCTACACTCATACAGCGTCGTTGCCTGTTGCTGTGAACTATCAGTGTTGGGCTGCTAGGCGCGCCACAGCCAGAATCTACCCAGATGGTAGGGTGGAGTATATTTCACATAAGAAGAGGTGAGGAAAATTGGCTGAATATAAGCTGACCACACCGTTGGATGAGAAGACTGTTAGAGAGTTAACCGTTGGTGATGTGGTCTACCTCAGCGGCACAATATACACAGCAAGGGATGAAGCGCATATACACATTCTAGAGGATCTAAGAAGGGGGCGTGAGGTCAACATACCTTTAAAAGGCGCGGTAATATACCACTGCGGCCCCATACTTAAACGTGAAGATGGTGGTTGGAGGGTAATAGCTGCGGGTCCAACTACGAGCACAAGAATGAACCCACTTGAGCCAGAGTTTATCGAAAAGATGGGGATAAGGGGGATTATCGGTAAGGGAGGCATGTCTAAGCGTGTTTCCGAAGCGTTGGTGAAGCACGGCGCGGTCTACTTCTCATTCACAGGAGGAGCTGCGGTGCTCGCTGCCAACGGTATAAAAGCGGTCAAGGGCGTCTATTACGAGGAACTCGGCATGGCTGAGGCTGTCTGGGTGCTTGAGGTTAAGGAGTTCGGTCCGCTGATAGTAGGTATGGACGCTAAGGGTAATTCGCTGTATGAGAAGGTTGAGGTAGAGGTTGAGCGTAACGTCTTAAAGGTGAAGCAGAAGCTAGGCATCTAAGCGATCTGGTAGAGCCTATGCCTAGCATCTCTTAGATCAGCTGTTCTCTTAATGAGACCCTTGCTGAGCAGAAGCTTCAGAGCAAGCCGAGTAGTTCTAGGCGGGAGTAGGGTCTTCTCAGAGATCTCTCTTTGCCCGAGTGGTCCTTCGTATTCAAGCGTCTTTAAGACGAGCTTTGCGCTTGGCGGCATCTTAAGAAGCTCTTCAGCCAACTTAACCTTACGTCTGATCTTGCTCTCTGTGGTTGAGTCGCCTCTGAGCCTTATCATCTTGGCTGGCGCAGCAGCCTTCTTCGCTTTAATCCCGTTCTCCACCTTCACCCTCATTATACCGTCTAAGATCACTACACAATCATATCTGCTGTTTATCTCGTTGATTTCTATGGTTGAGGTGTCGTTTATTACAAGGGGTCTGCGCGTCACATCAACCGAGTTTACAGGCACAAGGAGGAAGACAGCAGCCTTCGGATGCACCATAGGTCCTCCGGCTGACATGGCGTAGGCTGTTGAGCCTGTGGGTGTTGCTAGTATAAGCCCGTCCCCGTAGTCTCGCCAGACGACTTCTCCATCGACTTTCAGTAGATACTCTATGAAGGATGCGCTTCTAGTTGGGAATAGAGCAGCTTCATTTAAAACTGGAGGTAGGGTTTTATCATCGACCAGAACCTCAAGCCTAGTCGCCTCCTCCACTAGATAATTTGATGAGGCGATATTTTTGAGCGCTTGGTTAAGGTTTGAGATGCCTACCTCGGTTAAGAAGCTCTCTCCATCTGCTTCACTTACACCCAACACTGGTATGCTCTCTAAGCCCATCTTCTGAAAGACCCTAAGAACATCACCGTCTCCTCCAACCACGAGAAGCATGTCGTAGGCTTTTATCTCTTCAGCTGTAGGTGTTTCTGTAATGCGGTAGCTAAGACCGGCTTGCTGAAGCGCTTCCGAAACTTCTTTTAATACAGAGCCCAGTCGCCTCCTAGGTATTACTAGTATCCGCATGCCCATCTTTACTACACCTTAGGTTTGATTAATGTGTTTTGTCACCACGTGTTTGTTTAAATAAACCCCCTCAGCTCCCCACCAACTTTTTTATAAGGATGGGTGCCCGGAAAACCTAGAGCTTTAGCTCTGGGATGAATGGGCTGGGTTTAAATAGATGAAAAGATGAGGGATGTTTGAGCATGTTGCGATGACCTATGAGCCCACAGGGCGAGGTGAAATGGAAGTTTAGCCTATAGGGTAACGAGCTCTATGGGATGGGGGAGCTGTGAGCCCCCTTGAACCAGCAGATGAGGAGATAGGCGCAAAGCCTACTCTAAACGCTGGAAGCTCCCAACTTCAGTCGAGGAGAAGCTCACTTGAGCTTCCATTCGATCCCGCAACCTCCACACATTGAACGGAAATAAGGTTAATTTACGACCAAGAAAAATAGGGCTTAAGACTTCCTCAGCCCTCACTAACCTTTTCCTATTTTTACACGAGCTACGACCAAAGGGTTTGGCTTCCAGCTCTAATGATGAGGCTAAACTTAGTAAAGTTATGCTTCCGTAAATTACAGTTAGTCTCCAACCCAAACGTTCTCCCCTCTTTCCTTGGTTCTGAGCGTCTTCTGTCTCTAAGAGGATGTTAGCAAGGAAAGAAGAGCCGAAGCCATCTGGTCTAGGGAGTACATAAACGATCTACCTGATGAAGCGTTCGCAGTCATACTACCAGGAGGCAAGAAGGATGAGCAGGGTAAGACAATACCAAGATCACTAAGAAAGTTTCCACAACAAAGATGTTAAAAGCGGAGATGAGCATGATACAGTGGACCTACCACACCTTAGGAACGCTTTAGTGAGGCTGCCGCAATCAAAGATACCTCAGAAGTATAAAGATCAAGCAAAAGAGCACCTAGAGAAGCACGCAAAAGCACTCAAAATAGGCGAATACAGAGAAGGAGCAGAACAACTAACAGAAGAAACGATAGAATACATCTTAATAGACCACGAAGAGAGAATAAGCGAGCTAGAGGAGAGAGTAGAGAAGCTAGAAGCACAAAGAGTTGGAGAAGGAGTAGCGCTAATACAAGAAGCGAAAACAGAAGAGAAAATCGTCGATGTAAGAAGACCCGCAGACAGAATACTATACGAGAAGTGGATTAGAGCCACACAAAGAACTTAACCTTAATGGTATTTCTCGCTATTTGTAAACTGCTCTTCTGTGACCAGTATCGAGAAAAACGACCAGCTTGCTTCTTTCATCGATCAAGTAGATGATTCTGTACTCTCCTATCCTCCACCTCCAAAACCCCTCAAGTTCGCCCTTTAGTTTTATGCCTGCATAGGGGTTGGCGACTACCTCATCCACAGCTTTTAAGACCCTTAAGCTCTTTCAAGAAGTTCTTGGTTAGGGCTGCTTTGTAGCCTATTTCGCTCATCTGATAAGCTTCTCAACCTGTGAGCTGTCTTTAACCACAACGTATTCGCCTCTCCTATATTCTTCTTCAGCTCTTCTTATCCTACGCACACCCTCCTCATCCATAAGCTCTTCCAATGTAGCAAGTACCTCCTCGATCCTAACCAACCCTTCGTGAAGCTCCTTCAAGAGCTCTTTAGGAATGGTAACCGAATCGCCCAAACTACACACCACGGCTTCTCTCACACTTGCAGCCTAATTAACGTTTACCATCCTACGCTGATCCGAACATCTTCCTATACCCAGCGCATCTACGACAAAAAACAGGTCTAAAAATTACTTAGTAGGAACCTCTATGAACTGTAAACCGATGAGTTCAACACCTTGCCTAGGCTCAACGCCCTCAGCCTCTAGGTAAGCTTCGATAGCCTCTCTAATGCGCTTTATCAGCTCGTCTAGTGTCTTGGCTTGCGTGTGGCAGCCTGGTAACTCAGGAACCGAAGCAACGTAGTATCCGTCTTCATCACGCTCAACGATCACAGCGAACTTCAACAGACATCCCGCTAAACCTACGTAGATCTTAGCCTAAAACATTCCCCAGCCTGATATCTGGACTTTAGGTGTTCTTTGTTGAAGCTGATGCTTTCGAGGATGTGTTTGATGAATATCTTTGGGTCCTTTCTGATAGGATTGGCTTCTGCTCCTTTAGAATCCTATCTTTTAGGAGTGGGTGGAGTGATTCATAGGTCAGCACATCGACCTTTCTGCCTAGGGTTTCTTCGAGTTCGATCTTTAAGCCAGCTAGGTCTAGTAGGCTCTTACCAGGTTCGAATTCGACTAGGATGTCTACGTCGCTTTCCCCGCCTCCCTCACCTCTGGCTTGTGAGCTGAAGAGTGATGCCTTTGCTATAACCTCGCATATCGGTCGAAGACTATCAAAAGAGCGCCCTAAGTAGCAATGGTACGAGTATTGTTGAAGCTAATGTTACTACGATAGCGACTAGAGACGCTTTCATAACCCCGTATAAGTCATCTATCCTCCTGTTTACTTCGCCGATCCTTGCATCCACATACGATTTCAGCTCAGCGGCGATCTTCTCCATATCCTCTTTGGCGGCCTTCCTCAAAGCCTCCATATCCCTCTTCAAACCCTCTATGTCTTCTTTCGTTGCTTCCCTCAAGGACTCCACATCTTTCTTCAAACCCTCCATAGCTACCTTCAAGTTCTCTACGTCTTCTTTCAAACCCTCTATCTCCGCCTTCGTGGCCGCCCTCAAACCCTCTATCTCTTCTTTCGTAGCTGCCTTCAAGCCATCTATCTCCGCCTTCGTAGCTACCCTCAAACCCTCTATCTCTTCTTTCGTAGCTGCCTTCAAGCCATCTATCTCCGCCTTCGTAGCTACCCTCAAACCCTCTATCTCTTCTTTCGTAGCCTTCTTTAAACCCTCTATGTCCTCTTTTGTCGCCATCTCCTTCGATATCGCTAGAAGCATCGCCCTCCTCAGCTGCCTGTTTCTTAAAGCCTCTGGGATCAGCTCTTCAGCTAGGGCTCTCCTAAGCTCCTCATCCCTCCTAAGTTCTTCCAGAAGCTGTTTGCCAGTGGACATGTCTCGCCTAGAAGAATCGCCGTCTTCCAATATAAATGTAGCTGCTATGGGAGTATTTGGAGGGTTTTGGTGTTAGGTGGTTTGCGTGTTTTGCTGTGATGCTTCTTCTCCGCTCCTCTCTTGCTCCATTTCCTTCTCTATTTCTTTTTCTATTTCTTCTATTGGTTTGGGTGGTGTTGTTGCTAGTGTGTATCCTATCCAGGCTAGTATGCCGAATACGGCTGCTACCGCTACGCTTCCAGTTAGTTTGAGTACAAGTAGGTCTACACCAGCTAGAGGTGGTAGGAAGATGAGCCAGAGGTAAACTGCTATAACTATTATGTAGGCAGCGAGTATACCTACACCTATTACGGCATCCTTATACATATGTAAAGGTATTTCAGCTGTATCTTAATCAAGAGAGAGCGTAGAAGTAGGCTACGTTCTTCGGTCTAGTGGCTTCGAGCCTACCGCTCACAGGATCTACCTTTAAGCCGAGATCCTCAAGCGTCCTAACGCCGATAACACTCTTAGCGCCCTCGAAGCAAGCAGCAAGCGTGGCAGCAGACCTATCACCTATGCTCACGATCACAGCATAAACACCAGCTTTAACAACCCTCCCATCACCAAGCTCCAGATCCACACTATGAGGTATAGGCCAAGCACCAACCCTCTCAACAACATCCCTACCCAACATCGTATAGCTCGCACCAGTATCCACAATAACCCCCTTCAATAGGGCTTCTCCAACAGCACCCCTCACCACGACATCAGCATAAACGTGCCCCATACCACACCACCACATAGTAAACCAAGCTTTGAATATAGTTTTCGCTAGAGAGGCTACCCCCAGAAAGGCTGGCACAGATCCTAAAAGTCGCCAAAAGCCTCCTCAAAGGGTAGTCCCACCAGAAGAAGCTGAAAAATTAATCAACAGCGGTTGGAAGTTCGTGGGCGTGCTACCGAACAACAAGGTCGTTATAGCATTTATACCATAAAAAACAGCGAATTAACGTGTTTTGTACGGACTTATCGTTATGACCCCATAGGGGCATTTGGAGTAGCAGACGAAACACTTGGTGCATTCAGCAAAACTCTTTTCTTCGCAAACCAGCAGACCCCAGGGACATATAATAGCGCAAGCAGCACATCTCCTACACTCATCTCGCTTAACACGTGGCTTTATTAGCGGGTTGAGCCTACTGATTAGAGTCAGCAGCCCGGCTACTGGGCAGATGTATTTGCAGAAGAAAAGCTTTTCGTATGTGTTAGCTGCCAACACACCACCAACTATAGCCATCTCTGCACCAGCAACGAAGCCTCCTGCTACGCTGCCTCTGCAGATTGTGCCGATTGGGCAGAAGCTGCACCATGCTGGTGTTTTGGTTGCCGCTGAAGCTAGCATAACGGCTGCTAAGGTGGAGAATTTTGCTTCTTTGCCCCAGAGCCTCCTATTCGTATTCGCTTTAGGTTTTCTTTCAACCAGCGGCTTGAACCGCACCTTTGCCATTACATGTTCCGTAAATTCTGTTAAGGTGCCTATTGGGCAGGCCCAAGAGCACCAAGCCCTACCTAGGAGTATCGTTACCCCTATGAGTATCGCCGCTGCGGCTAAAAACGTTATTAGAATCGTTTGAGGTATGCTTACTCTGCTTGCTACAATGATCTGTAAGGCGCCTAGTGGCTCAACTAACTGAATGTCTCCGACTATGAAGCTGCAGACCGCACCTACAACAAAGTAAACGAAGAACAGGAAGAAGATGATCTGTATGAGGTGCCGAACCCTCTGGATGAGCTTCTTAAGGTTCATCTCGCACCCCTTCTTTCCCTCAGCCGCTTCCCTTCTTCTAACTCCTCTGCACCTACTGGCCTGACTACAATAGCCTTAGATGGCACTGGGCAGATGTATTCGCACTGCTTACAACCGACGCAAAGCGCTTCGTTGACTTCTACGCCACCACTGCCTCTAATCTCCACAGCGTCGAAAACGCAGATGTCCACGCATCTGTAGCAGATGTTATAGCGCCAAGCTAAGCAGGTGCTCCTATCAACCCCAGCCACACCCATCCTCAAATCCTCAACGCTCGTTTTCCTCAAAGCTCCTGTGGGGCAAGCGCTTATGCATCGGAAGCAGAGCTGGGCTAAGGGCTTTAACATCTTAAAGGCTCTGTTCTTGGAGGGTGATGGGTCTACTAGATCTAGGTAGACGGCGCAATACCCCTTCAACTCAGGGGTGCCGAGTGTGGAGAGGTGAGTTTTATCAGGCTCTATTCCTTTAGTTGGGCACACATCAGCACACCTATTACACCTTATACATAGGGCTAGAAACTCTTCTTCACTCTCTACTCCGGGCGGTCTAACCTTCCTGCTCTGGCTTAGGTTAGTTAGAGTTAAGGTTGTTGTGAAGGCTAAGAGGCAGACTATGGACCAGAGAAAGGTTCGGCGATTCACGGCAGACAGAGACTCTTCTTAGGTTATATAATAGTGTTCTCTACAATAGTAGATTAGTGAAGGATGTTAGCGGAAAAAGAATGGGTTGCCTTGTATCGCAAATACGTAGATTAAGGCGGCTATAATCCACACGCAGATAAACATAATCTTCCTACTCTTAGATATAGGTGAAACATCGTCCAGAGGTCTCATCTCAGGGCTCCTCATAGAGAGTATGAGGATCAAGATAGCCATAAGCTGAAAGCCAGCCACAAAGAGCACAACGATGCTAGCGTATGTGAGAACTTTATGCAGCCTTGGGCTTAGAACAGCCCTCGCCACGTGCCCGCCATCGAGTTGCCAAGCTGGCATGAGATTTAGGAAGGTTATCAAGAAGCCTAATGATGAGGCGAATATTAGAGGCGACAGAATGAGACCTGTGCCTACTCTTTGCGGCGTGAGGTTGGAGAGTAGGAATTCTGTGAAGAGGTCGAGGTTGGATACTATCTGAATCTTACCAGCGGCAGCTTGCCTACTCAACTCCTCAAGCGGTACAGCGGCTGTTGTTAAGGCTCCACCTACAGCAACTAGTAGTGTAACCCCAAGCCCAGCTAACGGTCCTGAGATGCCTAGATCGAAGAGTGAGTCTCTGTTCGCTGGAGGTTCGCTCGATGTTATGACCGCACCTAATGTTGGGAGGGCTCCTGGTATGCCCGGTATGAAGTAGGGTGGTGATGATTGAACCCCATGTATGGCTGAAGCTAGTTTGTGCCCCATTTCGTGCACACCTATTATCCCCATTATCCCTACTGCATACAAGCCGATCATGAGCAGGAGGCTACCCGGGTAGCCCGAGGCTTTGAAGAAGCCGTCAGCTGTTACGGTGCCTAGCGTTGCTAAGAGCAGTATAAGATTTAACCTTGGACCCTTCGGCTTTATCGAAGGTCTTCTGAAGGCTATTAGGGTTAGATAGTCTCCGCTTCTTCTTAAAACAGCAAGGTAGCCTATCGGCTTAATCTCCCTAAGTAGCTTGAGGAAAGCCTCTTTGTTCCCCTTATCCTCCTCTACTTCGAATTCAACCGCGCCCTCCTCTCTAAGATAGTAGTTTCTGGTGCGGAATAGGGATCTGATCTTCTCCGCTACTAGCCTCTGCTCATCGTAGATGCTGCTTGACTGATCTTCGCCCAACTTCTGGGTATAGATTCGTTGATGGTGCTGTTAAATATTGTGGTTGCAGAGATGGGTTTATGTGTATGTTGATTGTAGGGTTTTATCTGCGATGCAGCCTATGCTTGCTCGTTGGGTAGGCGAGTATCTGATTAGACCTTGTAGTGAAGATGATATTCCTAGCGTGATATCTATAAACCTCGTCTCTTTACCTGAGCATTATGCCGATTACTTTTTTGAGGAGCTAAGGAGAGAGTCACCTGAAACATTTCTGGTCGCAGAGAAGAATGGGCACGTGGTCGGCTACGTAATGTGTAGGATCGAATACGGCTTCTCTAACCTAAAGAGGTTCAATCTGGTGAAGAAGGGGCATATAGTGTCAATAGCGGTCTTAGAGCCGCATAGAGGTAAGGGTATCGGGACCGCTTTGCTACAGGAAGCGATAAAGGCGATGGCGAAGAAGAAGTGCTCAGAAGCCTATCTTGAGGTGAGAATATCAAACGAGAGGGCTATCTCGCTTTATAAACGCCTAGGCTTCACAATAACCTCTAAGATCGAGTTCTACTACAGGGATGGAGAAGCAGCCTACGTCATGACCCTACCCTTAGATAAAGAAAGCATAGGAGAGTAAGTTGGAGGCAACCCTTTTAGAGTTCGCTGAAGTCTGCGAGAAGGTTAGAGCCACGTCTAGCAAGAAGCAGAAGATTAACATAGTAGCCAACTACCTACGTGGACTTAGCAGAGTGGACCTACCCTTAGCCTGCAGACTTCTAACTAGCAGGGTCTTCCCACCTTGGGATGCTAGAGCCGTAAACATAAGCTACTCAACAATCTTAGATGTTCTGAAAGAGATTACGGGTGTTGATGAAAAGAGGTTGAAAGCAACCTACCTCAAGTACGGCGACCTAGGCTCAGCGGCTGAAGAGCTGATGCAAGATAAGAAGGTAACTACGCTTCTGCAAACCCCACTTACGCTCCAAAATGTGTATAGCGCATTGGATAGTGCTGCATCAAAGAAGGGTGAGGGTGCGGCTGAGCATAGAGAGAGGGTCTTAAAAGGTCTTCTTGCCCTCTGCAGCCCTCTGGAGGCGAAGTATCTGGTCAAGGTGCTGTGTGGTGAGATGAGGATTGGTTTAGATGAGGGTTTGCTTGAGGAGGCGCTTGCTGCATCCTATGGGCGCAGCCTAAAGAAGGTTAGAGAAGCTGGGTTGGTCGTTGCTGATATCGGTGAGAACGCCTTAATTGCGTTAGACGGAGCCTTTGACTCGCTCAAACTTAAACTCTTCCACCCGACCAACTTTATGCTTGCTGAGGAGATGAGCTCTCCGCAAGAAGTTGCCGAATATTTTCGTTGCGAGCTTTATGCTGAGTATAAGTATGATGGTGTTAGGGCTCAGATACATAGCAGCGAAAGAGAGGTTCGCATCTTTTCACGCCGCCTCGAAGACATCACAAGCAGCTTCCCAGAACTTCTCATACCTGTTGGTAGAGAGGTTATATTGGATGGCGAGATAGTCCCCTATAAGGATGGGCTGCTGCCTTTCCAGAAGCTGCAGCAGAGGCTACACCGCAAAACGATTACACAAGACGTGTTAAACGAAACACCAGTCGTATACTTTGCCTTCGACATACTTTACTACAGTGGCGAGACGTGCATCAACAAACCTCTAAGGGAGAGGAGAACCATACTTGAAGCGCTCGATCTGAAGCCACCCTTCTACTACGCTAACCAGACGAGGGTTAGAACTGAGGCTGAGATAAAGGAGGCTTTCGAGTCAAGCCTTAAGCTCGGTTATGAGGGGCTGATGATCAAGCGTCCAGACTCAGAATACACGCCGGGGAAGAGGGGGAAGAAGTGGGTTAAACTCAAGAGGGAGCTCGCTACGCTCGATGTGGTTATCGTTGCTGCTGAGTACGGGCACGGTAAGAGGGCTGGTGTGCTTTCAGACTACACCTTTGCGGTCAAGTCCAAGGATGGGCTTAAGGTTATAGGTAAGGCTTACAGCGGCTTAACAGACGAAGAGATATTGGATATTACCGAGAGGCTGAACAAACTCACAGTCAAGGATCTGGGGCACATGAAGATTGTAGAGCCGAAGATCGTCTTAGAGGTTGCTTTCAACAACATACAGCGGAGCAGCAGACACAACAGCGGCTACGCGCTGCGATTCCCGAGAATCAAGAGGATAAGGTGGGATAAGAATGTCGAAGAGATCGATACGCTAGATAGAGTTAAGGAAATCTACGAGCGGCAAACACGAAAAATAACGGTCTGATGGTTGGGAGAGGAAAATATATATAGTGAGTGCCTTAGTGCATCTATTTGATCGCGGTTGGATAAGGATAAGTTGATTGGAGTTTTACTAGTTATAGCTGGGATCGTGGGTATAGTGATCTACGGGCTCTTGCTTTGGAACTACACTGTGATAGTCTTAGCTATAACAGCTTTCGTAGGCGTAGCAGCCATATTAGGTATAGTAGCTTGGATAGGTTGGACGATGGCTACAACCCCTCCTCCACCACCAATTGAAGCTGAAGCCTCCGGCGAAGAAAAGCCTTCAGAGGAGAGCAAAGCGGGCGAAGCTAAAAGCAGCTAACATACTCTGAGATCTAACACGACTTGAGCCAACCTAGGGCCTACATCCCTTACCAAACCAGCATACTCCACGTCGAACCTAAACTCTGCTTTACCTCTAACGTGCTCAACCGCCTTCTGCAAAGGATCTTCACCTTTCTCGTAGAAGACGTGCTCATAATAATGTATGGTGCCACTACCCTCCTTTAGTGCTTGGTAGGCTTCGGGTAGGTAGGTTAGAGCTTTTTCTGGTAGGGGCATAATCACTCTATTGGCGATCCCCTGCAGCCTATTCTTGATTATTTCAGCTGCGTCGCCTAGCAGTGGGATAACTTTATGCTCAACTTTATTCAACTTTATGTTTTCTCGCATATATCGGTAGGCTTCGGGGTTGTTATCTATGGAGTAGACCTTGACATCCTTAACCTTCTTCGCTATAAGAATCGAATAAGGGCCTACACCAGCAAACATGTTTACGACGACTTCACCTTCTTTAACCAGCTTGGCTACCCTAAGCCTTTCGGCAGATAATCTAGGCGTAAAGTAGGCTGTGCTCAGATTCACTTTGTAGAGGCAGCCGTGCTCTTTGTGTATAGTTTCGAACCTAGGTTCACCAGCGATGACCTCAAGCCCCCTAAGCCTATATTCACCTTCTACTGGTGTAGTTTGGAGAAGGACGGTGCGCAGATTCTTTAACGAAGACAGCAGAGCCTCAGCAATCATATGCTTCTTAGGTAGAAGGGTTTCCGGCACTTTGATAACCGCTATATCTCCTACCACATCAAAGCCTGCGTAAAGCGCCTTCAGCTCGCTCGGTGTAAGCTTATCCTTCAGCGCCTCTTTTAAGAGCCTACCCAAGCTACTCAGCAGCACCTCTACTCACATAGTAGTAGGAGCCCAGAGACTTCTGAAGCCTATCGAGCTTACTCCCCGGCTTATTCACCCTAGGTCTCCCAGACTCCACATCTCTACGATAGGTTATGCCGAGGCTCTTAAGGAAGAGGTTCATACCATCCTCCTTCGAGAGAGCGGGTGAAACCCTACCCTCTACACCGGGGTTTCCTGTAAATATGAGAAGCCTATCTGATACGATATCTATGAGCTGGATATCGTGGTCTACTATGAGTGCTGATTTACCCTCTGCTTTAACGAATCTGTTTATCGCCTTGGCTAAAACGAATCTATCCTCTACATCTATGAAAGCTGAGGGCTCGTCGAGTGCATAGATATCGGCATCCTGTAGGAGGCAGGCTGCTATCGCTACTTTCTGCAGCTCCCCACCGCTGAGATCTCTAACCTGTTTATCGAGCAGCTTATGTATGCCGAGCGGGGTTATTATCTGGCTCTGATATAGCCCAGACTCCATCTTCTCGTTTGAAACCTTATCTAACAGCATCTTCACATCACCATCTACATCGGAGTTCAGATACTGAGGTTTGTATGAAATCTTCGCCGCTATCATAAGGCTGCCTTCATCAGGCTGCTCTACACCAGCCATCATCTTAAGGAAGGTCGATTTACCTAAGGCGTTAGCACCCAGTATTCCGATGACTTCGCCCTTCTTGATTTCACCCTTATCTACTGTAAGTGTGAAGCCGGGGTACTTCTTCACCATCTTCGTGTAGCTCGCTATAGGGTACTGCGCACCAACTTCATCTATAGGTGCTGTTACATCGAATCTGATCGGTCGGTCTCTAAATCTAATATTCTCTTCAGGTATGTAGCCATCCAACATTATATTGATGCCTGTTCTCGATGACTGAACTTTAGATACAATACCATAAACCCCTGGCTCACCGTAGAGGATGTGTATGTAGTCGCTTAGGTAGTCGAGTATGGTGAGGTCGTGCTCAGCCACTACAACCGCCCTCCCCTCTGAGGCGAGGCTTCTAATCACCTCTGCTACAGCCATCCGCTGGTAGACATCATTGTATGAAGAAGGCTCATCGAAGAAGTAGACTTCCGCATCTTTAGATGCTGCTACAGCGACAGCAAGCCTCTGGCACTCTCCCCCGCTCAGCTCAGAGATAGATTTGTCTAATGCATCCTTTAGGTTAAGCGACTCAACGAGTGTATCAGCGACACCTCTCTCATTATACGCTTTAATGAGCTCTCTGCCAGTCCCCTTCCAAAGCTTCGAGAGCAGATATACGGCTTGAGGCTTAACAGAGACTCTTAAGCTCTTAGAGGCGATCTTTTCGAAGTACTCCTTCAGCTCCGTGCCCTTGAATGCTTCGATGATCTTATCCCAGTCTGGTGGTGAGTCGTAGAACCCTAGGTTTGGTTTTAGTGTGCCTGAAAGTATCTTTATGGTTGTGCTCTTCCCCACACCGTTTTTACCCACCAGCCCCACTACAGCACCCTTCCTTGGCGTTGGTAGCCTAAATAGCCGATAACCATTAACACCAAACTGGTGAATCTTCTCCTCCTTCAGCTGCTCGGCGAGGTTCACTATCGTTATAGCTTTAAAGGGGCACTTCTTAACACATATCCCGCACCCTGTGCAGAGCTCCTCGCTTATGACAGCCTTACCCTTATCATCCAAGACTATACATTTAGCTCCGCCTTTGTTGACTGGGCAGAACTTTATACACACAAGCCCACACTTCTTGGAGTGGCAGTTGTCAAGGTCAACTGCAGCAACCCTATGAACCATCGAGAGACACCTTGAGATTGGCTAGATACGAGGTATCTGGCTATACCATACCCTCTCTATGTAAATGTATCGCGCTTAGATTCTTCGTGCAGATAGCGCTCTTTAAACTTTTTCATAAGCTCAAAGATCTCTTCGTTAGAGCGGTTCAACGCCTTAGCAACCTCTTCTGCAGTCTTTTGCGGATCCCTACTCTCTAAGACCCCCATGATCAAGTTATCCATGATTGTAAGCCCCCTCTTACTTAGAATGTTCTGTTTTAGGTTATGTAGCTCGATCAACCTCTTGTAGAGGCGATGCTCCCTATTCTTCAGATCCCTCAGCCGCCGCTTGAGCAGATAGATTTCATCGTCCACTTCACGGAGCGCCTCCGCAAAATTCTTCGCCTCAAACTCGAAGCCCAACTCATCACTATGAGAAATCTTAGCCACATAGATTGACATAGAGTCTAGGCTCCTATCTGAATACACGTAGGCGTCAACAAACTTAGTTAAACAGATCATCTGCTTACCAAACCCCTCCAACTCTACACTCTTCACCAACCCATACCGCTCAAGAACCTTAAGATGCTTCATCACTGCCTGCGGCGTAACATCTAGCAGTGAAGCCAGCTCCTGCATAGTATGCGGTCTAGACGCTAGCAGATTCAATATCTTAAGCCTAGTAGGTGAGCAGGCTACCTTGACCACACTACTCAACCGAGGTCAGACTTACATACTAGGTGGTGACTTATAAAAGATGATAGCCGCCCATTCTAAAGAATGAGACAAGTATTCGATTCTTGCATTATCTGAAATCCGTTCACTGCTCTTAAAGATTCGCAGGTAGCAATATTTAGAATATTCAGCATCTTTTTACAGCTTATTTCAATAATCTAGCCAAGCAATGTTTATATTCTGGTTAACCAATAGTTATTAACTGGTGGTTAAAATGTTCGAGGATAGAAGAAGGTTTAGAGACATACTGGATGAAATAGACAAGATAATGGCTGAGATGGAGCGGGAGATCGAAGACTCCATCAGAAACTTCCTTAAATTCGAGGGGGAGCACTTCAACAAACCATTCATCTACGGCTTCTCCATGACCCTAAACCCCGAAGGTGAACCTATCTTCAGAACCTTCGGTAACCTCAAGCCAGGTCTAAAAGGCTACAGAGAACCAGTCAGCGACCAGATCCTAGACGAGCAGCGAGGTGAACTGAAGCTTGTCGTTGAGTTACCAGGAGTTGAAAAGGGCGACATAAACATACAAGCCTTAGAGGATTCCGTCACTCTCTCTGCTGAGCGTGGAGACCGCAAGTATAAGGCGGAGATACCTCTTAGGGCTAAGGTTGACCCGACTAAGGCTAAGGCGAACTTCCAGAACGGTGTGCTGGAGGTCAGCTTCCCGCTTAAGGAGAAGACTAATAAAGGGTTCTACAAGATTAACATAGAGTAGATAATGGTGTGTCAAAGATGAGCCAAACGGTCACTTTAAAGGTGCTTGAGGCTTACACTAGGGACGTAGGCAGAGGCGTAGCGAGAATCGACTACGACGCAATGGATGCTACGGACGCTTCAACTGGAGACATCATTGAGATCAAGGGTAGGCGAAGAACGGTAGCAAAGTGCTTACCACTCTATCCCTCAGATGAAGGAAGGGGGATCATAAGAATAGACGGTTTGATCAGAAACAATGCTGGTGTAGCTATAGGCGATACAGTTACGATCAGAAAGATAAAGGCTGTGCCAGCCGATAAGGTTGTAGTCGCACCCCTAGAAGCCATACCACCAATAGATGAGAGGTATCTTGCAGACGCTCTAGAGAGCGTACCAGTAACCAAGGGCGATAATGTAATGATCCCCTACTTCGGCGGCAGACTCACCTTCCAAGTCATCAGCACAAGCCCAGCCGCAGACGCTGTGCTCATCACGCAGAGAACCACCTTTGTAATTTCTGAGAAGGGCGAAGCACTTCGCGGCGTCCCACAAGTCTCCTATGAGGACATAGGTGGCTTGAAAGAGGAGATTCAGAAGGTTAGGGAGATGATAGAGCTCCCACTTAGACACCCGGAGATATTTGAGAAGCTGGGTGTTGAGGCGCCTAAAGGTGTACTGCTCTACGGTCCCCCGGGTACGGGTAAGACGCTTCTCGCTAAGGCTGTGGCTAACGAAAGCAACGCTCACTTCATAAGCATAAGCGGCCCAGAGATCATGAGCAAGTTTTACGGCGAATCTGAGGCGAGGTTAAGGGAGATCTTCAAGGAGGCTAAGGAGAAAGCGCCTAGCATAATCTTCATAGACGAAATAGACTCCATCGCACCCAAGCGAGAAGAGGTTACTGGAGAGGTTGAGAGGCGTGTCGTAAGCCAACTCCTATCCTTAATGGATGGGTTGGAGGCAAGGGGCAAGGTCATAGTTATCGCCGCTACAAACAGACCTAACGCAATAGATCCAGCGCTTCGTAGACCAGGCAGATTTGACCGTGAAATAGAGATCAAGGTGCCTGACAAGAAGGGTAGGCTTGAAATCCTCCAGATACACACCAGACATATGCCTCTCGCACCAGACGTTGATCTTGAGAAGCTAGCCTCAGTAACACACGGGTTTGTGGGCGCTGACTTGGAGTATCTGTGTAAGGAGGCTGCTATGAAGACGCTTAGGAGGGTCCTACCATCTCTAAAGCTTGATGAGGAGAAGGTCCCGCCAGAGGTCCTCAATAACCTAGTAGTTACGATGGAGGACTTCGAGAACGCACTGAAGGATGTTACACCATCAGCCATGAGAGAAGTCTACCTTGAAACACCAGATGTGAGGTGGGAGGATATCGGCGGGCTTGAATCGGTTAAGAGGGAGCTTATGGAGGCCGTAGAGTGGCCTCTCAAGTACCCTGAGTTGTATAAGAAGCTCGGCTATGACATGCCTAAAGGCATACTCCTCTACGGCCCCTCGGGCACAGGTAAGACGATGCTCGCCAAGGCTGTAGCCACAGAGAGTGAGGCGAACTTCATAAGCGTAAGAGGACCTGAGCTGCTCTCTAAGTGGGTTGGAGAGTCTGAGAGGGGTGTCAGAGAAGTCTTCAGAAGGGCTAGGCAGGCTGCGCCTTGCATCATCTTCTTTGATGAGATAGACGCTATAGCACCTGTCAGAGGGCTTGGCGGCGACAGCATGGTTACTGAGCGTGTCGTAAGTCAACTCCTAACTGAGCTGGATGGTATTCAGCCGCTTTCTGGTGTGGTTGTGCTTGCCGCAACCAACAGAATCGACATGGTTGACCCGGCTCTGCTTAGGGCTAGGCGCTTCGATAAGCTGCTGTATGTGCCTCTACCAGACAGGGCGGCTAGACTTCAGATACTACAGATACATACCAGAGGTAAGCCGCTTAAAGACGACGTTGACTTAGGTAAGCTGGCCGACTTGACCGAGGGCTTCAGCGGCGCTGATCTCGCAGCTTTGGTCAACACAGCTGTTTCGCTGGTGCTGCAGGAGTTCGTGAGCAAGTATAAGACGCCTGAAGAGGTTCAGAAGCACGCCGACGAAGCCGTAGTCTCCTACAGACACTTTGAGGAAGCGATAAAGAAGGTCAAGGCATCGAAGGAAGGGAAGCCTGTAGAGAAGGTCACTGTACCTTACTACAGGTAGCTCACCCCCTTAACTTTTTAATATTTTAGCGTCTTTTGTTTATCGGCTATCTCTTTTTTGTGATCTGGATCTTCGAAAAGAATCATCTGCTGGTTTATCATCCGAGGCAATTCTTAAAGCGATTCATAGAGTGGAGACAGGGAGTTCAACGAGCTTTGTTAAGAGCAGAGAAGCCCGCCTTCAGAACAAGAATAGGGAAAAGTAAGAAGGGTTCATCTCTAAAGCGAGGCCTTGAAAGATGCATAAGACAAAATGAAAGCTGAACCAGCTGCGATGAATGCATATGTGAAGCCAAAGGTTTGAGCTATGTATGGGCCTAAGTAGGCTCCTGAGGCGCTGCCTAAACCCACGAAGGCGTCGAATAGACCAGTCATTCCAGCTGGGATAAGCTCCATCGATAGAGAGAGGGCGCAGACGTGATACACTGCGTATGCGAAACCCATTAAAGCTAAAATCAAAGCAAATGGGAAAGCTGCTTGAAAGCTTGTAGCAAATATGGCTAAGAGGAAGGCTAAAGCGCTTCTTAATAGGATGACTTTTTGCAGGCGCATTTTCTCCTCATGTAGTCTAAGCCTTTTGCCCATCAAGAAATAACCTACTACTCCTGCACCTGAGTTTAAAACGTAAAGGGTGTAGACCATACCTGTGGCTAGACCCAGTTTTTGAGAGAAGAATATCGGTAACGGTGTAAAGAGCGTGCTTGTTGCAAATGTGAAGAATACGAGACCACTGCAGAAAAAAGCGAGGCTTTCTTTCGCTAGTTTTTCAGAAGTTGGGAATCCGTCAAGAAGTTTTGAGGCTATCGCTATGCCCCTGAAAGCGAAGTCTATGCTCTTTTTTATGCGTACTAATCTACGTTCAAAGATCAGCAATGGATCGGAAAGCAGAAAGAGGGACGAGAGGAACGCTAAAAGGTTTAAGCCGCTGCATATCAGCAGTGTTATTGTTGAAGCGAAGCCAAAAAGAGAGACAAAAACTCCTGTAACCAGCCCTATAAGCCAGCCTACTTCAGTGAATCCTTCATATGAGGCGAACGATTTCTCCCATTCTTCACGCGGATAGAACTCCGCTATCAACACGTTTTTAGGTGGTTCGTGTGCGACGTGAAAAACAGCCATCACCACATAAAGAGTGATGAGCAGACCTATATCTTCCGTAAACGTGAAGAAGTATAATAACGCTGAAGAAGTAAGAAACGAGATTAAAATATAACGCTTATATCTCCTTGTTTTATCGCAAAGGTAGCCCCAGAGGAAAGATGCTGGAATGGTTGAGAGGGTAGCGACAGACGCCATCAACCCTACATCAAGCAGAGAGCCGCCGATGCTAACTATGTACAGCGGAAGAAATATTGAAAGCAACCCAAAAGCCATTTCGTGGAAGAAGAAGCCTAGCTGCCACATATTCTAGAACCACCATAGTATCCCTAGCTAGGCATAAGTTGGCAACTTAAGGTTTATGTATCTTTGCTGACTTCTAGCCACGTTTCATGCTTCATTTATTCAGGTGGTTAACGTACACTAGTATCCTCTTCTACCACACGCTTAACCTCTTCTTGTAGGAGTAGGCTGAGCTTCTTTCCATCTACCCGACCCCTTAGCTCACGCATCAACTCACCCATGAGGGCGCTGAAGGCGCCTTGGCCCTTAGATTTTATGAGCTGTCTGTTTCGCTCTACCAGCTCTACTACCTTCCTCTTAACCTCCTCTTCTGAGAGAGGTGTTAAGCCTAGTTGTTCAGCAGCCTCCTTCGGGCTCTTTGCTTCCCCTCTTAGGATCTTCTCTAAGATGGCGGGCACACCCTCCTTTGATATCTTACCTTCGTCCACGAGCTTGAAGACTTCTTTTAGTGTGGTGTTTGAGAGCATCTCTACTTTTAGCCCTAGGCGTGACAGGTTGACTAACGTTTCAGTCAAGGTTGCGGCTACATAGCTCGGTTGGACGCTGGTCTCCCTCACCACTTCCTCGAATAGCGTTAGGTATTCTGAGTCGCAGATCTGGGCTGCTAGCTTCTCACTTAAACTATATTTCGCTGAGTACTCTTTGACCACCTCATCCCAAGGCTTCGGTATGAGGGGACGCAGCCGCTCTATCCTCTCTTCTGATATTGGTAGGGGTGGTATGTCTGTTTCAGGATACATCCTCGCTGGACCGGGTCTTGGGCGTATGAATCTTGTAGTCCCTTCTGGTGTTGGGCCTCGTGTTTCAGGCGGCACACCCTTTACGGCAGCTCTTGCCCTCTCAGCAACGGCTCCTACAGCATCCTCTAGCACGCTTCTATCCCCGGCTATTAGTATGAAGGCGTCTTCATCACCTATCTTAAGCGCCTCTCTCACCTCGGCTACCTCCTCTTCCGATATGCCGTATGCTGGTAGCTCATCTGAGTGGAAGATTCCTCCTATGCCGTAGAATCTGACCAGCTCGGCGAACTCTCTACCCAACCTTATGTTCTGGTACTCTTCGAGCTTGAGCAGCCCCTTAAAGCCACGTAGGGCTAAACCTACTACTGCGCCTCCAGCATCTAAGACCTTCTTTATGATCTTACTTGAGGTCTGCTTGAACTTATCATTAAGCTCCTTCACCTCGCCTACAGCGTCTTCAACACTTACACCCCTGCTTCTGAGCACTTCAGCGACCTTCATTAGGAAGTGCTGCCGCTTGGCTTCGAAGTCGACGATCTTGGAGATTAGGTCTAGGTTCTGGACGCCCTTGACTTCTACAATAGCTCCTCCTTTGATGGAGATGTTGATGTCCTGCCTTATTGTGCCGAGCCCCCTCATAACTTTGCCTGTGGAGCGCATAAGCCTACCCAGCGTGTAGGCTACTTCTTGAACCTCCTCCGGCGAGGCTGTGAAAGGCGCTAACGCTACTTCGACCAGAGGTATACAGAGCCTATCTAAGCCGTAGCTACGCACACCCTCAGCCTCTCCTAGGAGCCTAGCGGCATCTTCCTCTAGGCATATGGTTTGGACAGATATGTTACCTATTCGTGTTTTGAGCATACCTCCTAGGGCTACGATGGCGGTCCTCTGGAAGCCCGTGGTGTTGGAGCCATCTATCACGATCTTCCTCATAACGTGCAGCTCATCTACTGGTGTTGAGTTCAGCGCTAAGGCGATTATGAGGGCGGTGTTAACGGCCTCTTCATTTATTGGGTGGGGCGGCTCTTCATCAGCCTCTACTAGGCAGGCGGAGTGCTCGCCAACATAGTATTTGAATGGCTTCTTCTTTTTGAATTCGAAGATGGCTGCTGGATCTATTTCGCCGAGCTCGCTTTGTGATGGTCTTAGCCTCCTCTGGAACCTTGGTGTTTGATTCTCTTCATCTATCGGCTTGCATCTGCAGAAGAGTTTTGTCGATGTGGCTAGCTGCTGGTGGATTTCTAAGCCTACGAGCAGCCCTATCTCCTTATAGAAGTCGCTCAAAATCCTCTCTGCTCCTCCACGTGTAGGCGTTGGGTGAATTCGCCTACGAGGTCTGTTAGCATAAGCTTCTTCGCCTCCTCTAGCGTATCTGTATTACCAAGGACCCACATCATCTTGACCAAAGCGACTTCTGGGAATAGTGTGTCTAGGGGGAGCACGCCCATGTTGAGTAGGTCTCTTCCTGTGTCGTAGACGGTCATTCTTACCCTACCCCATATGCACTGGGAGCTCATACCGACCAAGACCCCTTTATCGACAGCCCTTTTGATTGGGTTGTAGCAGTAGTGCCCTACGTGTCCCAGCCCAGTCCCCTCTAATACTAAGCCTCTAAAGCCCTTGTCCACAAGATAGTCTAATATTGTTGGGTCGAAGTTTGGGTGGAACTTTAGTAGAGCGACTCGCTCCTCAAACCTAGCAGCTGGTTTGAAGTCGTGTTGAGGTGCTCTTCTGGGTGGTAGGTTGGGGTCTATCTGCTGAATAACGCCATCCTTAACGTATGCTACGGGCTTCCTGTTTATCGACTGGAAGGCATCTCTTCTACTTGTGTGGTTCTTCCTAACAGAGGCGCCGTGGTGAATAGCGATCACATCGTCGCTCAAGCCGGCGTGCATAGCCACATAGACACCTGAGAAGGGTGCTTTTGAGGCGACGAGGGTCGCAGCCAGAAGGTTTGTAGCAGCGTCTGAAGAGGGTCTGTCTGAGGAGCGCTGGGCACCGACCAAGACTACTGGTATAGGCACACCTCTTAGGGCGAATGATAGCGCTGCAGCCGTGTAGCCCATGGTGTCTGTTCCGTGTGTTACTACTACTCCGCTGTACCCTTTTTGAAGGGAGGTGTGTATGTGCTCCGCTATCTTGCACCAGTGCTCTGCTCTCAGGTTTTCGCTGAATATGCTGAATAGAACCTCAGCATCGACTTGAGCCACCTCAGATATCTCTGGGACTGAGGCGTGGAGGTCTTCTGCTGTTAGGGCTGGGTGTACGGCTCCGGTTCGGTAGTCTATTCTGCTCGCTATTGTGCCTCCTGTGCCTAAGATCAGCACCTTCGGTAGGTTTGTGTTAAGTTTAGGTGGTGGGGGTGGTGTGTACTTCGGCTTCTCCCCCTCGGCGAGCTTCACTATACTACGAATCTTCTTGACCGAGATACCGATATTATAGCCGTTCTTCAGCTTGATTACTATGTGGAGAGGATCAGCCAGCTCATACCTAGGCATCAGATAACCTTCAAAAGAAGCATCAGAGGTCTCAACCTTGATCAAGTCTCCTACAGAGAGACCAGCTTCCTTTAGCAGAGCTAGAGCCTCACCCCTGTAACCCGCAAGCCCACTCATAGCCTTCTGGTAGCTGGTGACCTGAAGATAAGAGTTTTCAACTCGCCAAGTAGTCGATCAAAAGAGCAGAAGAACCCATAAGCGATATCGATGGTGATGAGGTGTGGATCTGCTACCCCTTTATATAGTGTGGTGCAAGTTGGGGGGTAGCGGCGCATCCCCGTTTAGAAAGGCTTAAATCACCCCTTAAACCTATAAAATGGGCGAGGAAACGGGTCGGAATCTCACATAGAGAATTGAAAGAGAGGTTGATAAGCCTTGGTATCTAACGTTGGTTCTGCTTCTGGAATCTCACATAGAGAATTGAAAGACCTGAGTTTATTCAGCCTGGTGAGAGGATATACCGTGTGAATCTCACATAGAGAATTGAAAGTCTCTAAATCTATAGGTAACGCTGCTCCATTTAGGTGGGGAATCTCACATAGAGAATTGAAAGAGTAAAGAGAAGGTTTTGGGCAACCTCAAACTTCTGCTTGAGGAATCTCACATAGAGAATTGAAAGTAAGCAGTATGAGGCTGTTAGGCATCTGGCTGTAGGTGCGAATCTCACATAGAGAATTGAAAGTACATGCTGTATCAGCTCAGATTAGGCGACGCATCTAGAGATGGAATCTCACATAGAGAATTGAAAGAGGACGAAGAAGCTGAAGGACGCCGCTAAACTACTCGGAAGAATCTCACATAGAGAATTGAAAGACCTATTTTTTGGCACTCTTAGACCCCACAATTCTATGGGGAATCTCACATAGAGAATTGAAAGTGGAAGGCGTAGACCGCATCCCACACAGCTGGTCTTAGAATCTCACATAGAGAATTGAAAGAATATAAGACGCTGAGCTTCTGTCCAAACTGTAAACGAATCTCACATAGAGAATTGAAAGTGTTATTCTTGCTACTGCTTTGCTTCTTAGTACTCCTAGTGAATCTCACATAGAGAATTGAAAGACCCTCTGCCCGTTCATTCTCTCACTTCCCACCTTTCAACGAATCTCACATAGAGAATTGAAAGCAGGCTTCACAACCTCGTAGCTTACTGTGAACTCTTTGAATCTCACATAGAGAATTGAAAGCCTGAAGCGTTTTAGGCGGCCTACCGTGCTTCAAAATATAGAATCTCACATAGAGAATTGAAAGTGGTGAGGCAGCCACTCCATCCACAGCTACTGAAGCTATGAATCTCACATAGAGAATTGAAAGTAAGCCTCCAGCGGGTAAACCTAGAAACAGAAACCACTTCGAATCTCACATAGAGAATTGAAAGTGTTGATGATATTTAAATGGGTAGTCAAAACCCAAAAGAATCTCACATAGAGAATTGAAAGCAACCTCTTCACCCAGCTACCTTGTATTCCACAGCAACGGGAATCTCACATAGAGAATTGAAAGAGGTGGATAGTATGTTATAAGTTCGGTTTCACCAACTACGAATCTCACATAGAGAATTGAAAGCCATAGGCACATACCATAGCTCCGCAACCTTGCCGTCGAATCTCACATAGAGAATTGAAAGAAAGAAGAAATTATAGACATTAAGAGAATAATAGGCTTGAGAATCTCACATAGAGAATTGAAAGACCATTCGTTGCTTAGAGATTTGTAGTACGGATGTCGGAATCTCACATAGAGAATTGAAAGCCACATTTATCCAAGATGATCCAATGCTTCTTCTCCCTCGAATCTCACATAGAGAATTGAAAGCTTGAAGGCGGTTAGGTTGAGGTGTGCCCCTGATCCGAATCTCACATAGAGAATTGAAAGTAGCTAAGGCTGTTAGGCGAGAGACGGTTACGAAGTTTAGGAATCTCACATAGAGAATTGAAAGTATACTATATTGACCGAAAATGAAAAGGATAGAAATAGACGAATCTCACATAGAGAATTGAAAGAGTCATCAAGTAGGGTGAGCCGCTTCTCCTAATCACTTGAATCTCGTATAGAGGATTGAAAGGCTGGTTTGAAATAAAGGATGGGGGGTTATCGTG
>Ga0080004_1122222_pt1 | contig 30153 bp, 38 predicted proteins | sample WasSprMetagenome_FD_69207 | JGI IMG/M metagenome (GOLD analysis project Ga0080004, IMG submission 69207) | Sulfidic aquatic microbial communities from Washburn Spring, Yellowstone National Park, USA - WS (SPADES assembly) (version 2) | ecosystem: Environmental > Aquatic > Thermal springs > Hot... | reverse complement strand
TCTTGTGCTATACATAGTTCAGGGGTAACTACGTACCTAGTGCCCTTAAGCCCCTGGGCACTATGAACATAAACTGGGGCCTTAGGGGGCCTTTCCTCTGCCCCACCCCCTCCAGGCCAGGGTAGCTTAAACTTAGAGCTAAGCCATTCGAAGCCTTCAGGGAAGACCTGGGGGGCTACTACCAGGAAGTTATGGAACATGTGGTAGGCCACCGCTAGCACTCCCCAGCCGTTAAGCCATAGCCAGGAAAGCCAGGCCCCCGCTATACTGTAGTCTAAGACGTCTATACCGAACATCTTCAGCTTAGTGCCCGTATCTGCGTTTATGGGTAGCATCTTCAGCCTCCAGACTGGGTGGAGAAGAACCCATATAGCAGTGCCCAATCCTACCCCTATGACGCCGAAGCCTAGCAGGTAGGGGAGGCCCCTAAATACCATTTCTTCGAAAAGCGGATAGTAGAGGCCCGTAACCACTATTTGTTCTAGGCCACTTTCAAAACTCCTTAGGAAGGGGACAGTGCTCTTAACGTAGACTACGTAACGCCTCCTTCTCTGCCCACCTATGGAGAGCACCGATAGCTCTATACCAGCGAACCTATAGAGGAAGGAGGCGAAGACATCTGGCCCGAAGTCTAAGAGTGCCTCTAAGGGGAGGAATAGGAAGAAGTACTTCACCAGTAGGGAGGGGTCAGTGTAGACCAGTGCCATAGCTACCACCCTCGGGTACGGCCTGGAGCTGGCCTTCAGTGCTGGGAAAGCCTACGTCTATATAAAAGAGGGCCTGCCTTCGCTTTATGTCCAGGGACATTATACCGCTAGCGGTACGGTTACCGAAGGGCACTAGGAAGGCAGTCCAGAGCCTGCTAGCCCTGGTTACCTGACCAGTAAGCCTCCCTCCCTTAGCCTTCACAGTGCCCTCTACCCCAGTGTAGGCACTGACAATAGCCCTGATATCAGCCTCTGATAAGGGGCCGTAGTAGACATAAAGGGCGTTCTCCATTAAGTCCCGCTTAAGTTCGCCGTTATAGATAAGCACGGCTATGTCGTTAATGTAGCCTATGAACCTCCCCAGGCTTAGAGTCCTATGGGTAGCCACGGCTATCACCACGAAGCCCCTCCACCCGTACCGCTACTGGGGCCTACTAAGATGTAGAGGAAAGTAAAGGCACTGGTAAAGGCTAGGAAGTAGAATAGCCAGATGTGGAAGGCTAAGGAAAGGGTGAAGGAGAGCACGAACATTATAATACTGGAGTAGTAGGCGTACTTAGCGTTAGGTTCCCCGTGCCTCCTAGTATAGAGGTTTTGGTAGATGCTGTCCCATAACATAAGGAGAAGGAGGGCCCAGGCCATACCGTAAAAGACCCCGAAGTACCTCTCTAAAATCCACTTCGGAATATACCAGTGGAACGTTACTATCAGGTAGAGGATATAGTTCACGTTAATACCTAGGAGCTGGGCCGAAAAGACGGTGAAGATAAAGATGGTTAATAGGAGGGAGATATTGCTGGCCACTTCGTTAAATAGCTCCAGTCTCTCTAGGAGCTTCTCCTTATCCTCTGACATACAGCCCCAGCTAAGCCTAGGAGCTGGAGAGAAAAAAGCCTAGCTAAAGTTTAAGACTTAACGCTAAGGGCCTTACCCCTTACCTTAAGGTGCCTCCTAAGCCACCGCTGGTAGCCAGGGCAGTGGTCAAGGTGCTGGGCGTACTTATCGGCCAGCACCTTAGCCCCGCACCACCTACAGGTAACCAGCCTTACTTCGCCTTCCTCCTTCGCCAGCACGGCTATCCTATCTAAACCGTATACGGCAGTGCTTTTTAGTATTTCCTTAGTCAAATACCATAGCCCTTAACGTACCCCTGTACCTATATTCGAAGTAGGCCACGGCCACCTTCAGGGTATAGTAATCCATCTTACGCCTGCGGGATAGGAGCCGTACGAAGGTAACCAGGGGCTTCCTACTTCGCAGTGCCTTACTGAAGGCTTCCTCTAGGTAGTCCCCATAAATGTTAGCCAGGTACTCCTTAAGCTCCCTAACCTCTAAGGGCTCCACGTGCCCCCTATATAGAGTCATTTAGAAAAGCTAAATAGTTTTTTATTAGGAGAGTTCACTATATATGGCCATTATGGCGTCTAAGGTTTTCTCTACTGCCTCCCTGTCGTTAAGTATAACGGCGTCTTTAAGGGCCTGGAGCATAGCTATCAGTTTATCTATGGCCTCCAGCTTCTTAGCGTTCTTTTTCTTAGAGAGCTCCAGCCACCTGGAGGCGAAGTCCTTACTCCAGAAAAGGCCACATAGGCAGTGGCCCATCTTAGCTATATCGGCCTTAGCGAAGACACAGGGGCAGACCGTAGCCTCGGTACGCTCTGGCCTACAGGGGCAGTAGGGCTTACCGTACCTATCGTAGTTCTCTAGGAGCTCCCTTAGCAGTTTATTACGTAACTGGGTATCCAGGACTATCACGTAGCCGTTAGCCTTAGCGAAGTTCTGAACCCTCTCTATGAACTCGGAGATATAGGGGTGGGTCTGGATATACGCCCTCTCCAGCTTTTCACTGAAGAACTTCTCCCAGCCCGAGGGGTCTAAGGGTATACCCTCCCAGTAGACGCAACCCCTGCCCTTCTCCACCCTAAGACAGAACGCTGGGGTAGCGTTCACCTTAAGGTCTACAGTCATGTGGGAGAGGTTATAGACCGTAACCCTAAGCCTGGAGTCCAGGGCCTTCTCTGTAGCCCCCGTAAGGGCCAGTGCCAGCGGACAAACCGTACAGTTATCATCTACGTAAACGCTTAACTCGTAGGAGCGTGGGGGTACCTTAAGGGCACTGGGGTCTATCTGAACCTGGATAGTGGGGTCTATCAGCTTCTCGTAAACACTGGCCTCGGGCAGTAAAATCACGGCTTACCACCCTGGAGGGGCTGGACTGGTATCTGGAGCACTATAGGCTGGGAGGGCGTAGTGCCCATAGACTGAACCGATAAGACCAGGTTAATGTAGGTATTGATAAAGGTATCACTAAGCACCGTGGTGATAAGGGTCTCGGGCTTATCAAAATCTACGTTATTAAGTGTGGTGAAGGCCCTAAGGAAGTCCTCCCTGTTAAGGGGCACCTTACTGGCCAGGTACATTAGGTAGGCCTGGAGTTCAGCCCTTAGCTCCTTAGCTTCCGCTACTATGTCGTTAAGCTCCTTAAAGTAGTCTATGACTACGAGAATGTTGTCCCTTTTAGTCCTGGCGTACTCCGTCATTAACTTGACCAGGCGTAGCTGGAGACTCTTAGCCTTAGTAGCCCCGAGTAGAGCCCTAGAGAGTATCTGGGCTATCTCGGGGGGTTCCGAAGGAGCTCCCTGGGGTTTCTGCGGGGCTACTGACATATACCTCCCTTATCTGACTATCCAGCCCTAGGCTATTAGCCTGCCTACTATGTAAGGGCTTAGGGACTACGTGCTGGGGGTTTTACTTAGTCAAGGTAAACCTTTGTACAAAAACCATAGAAAAAATTGTGTGCCAGTATAGGGCGTTTCAGGGGCTTTACCTAACAAAAATACCCTTAACGACAGTTTAACTTAGTCAAGTTAAGCCCAGTCCATATACCACTTAACCCTGGCTTCAGCCTCCCTTAGCTGTCTTATCGTTCTCTCTATTTCCTCGGGGGTTACCTCTCCACCTAGGAGCCTGGAGACCCTCTGGGCCAGCTCCCTAAGGGTAGGCTTCTGCTTTTCCTCGGGCACGGCCCCTACCCGCTAGTAGAGGGGGCCTACTCCTATAAATATCTAAGGTATAGATAGGTTAAGGTCAGAGGTTTACCTTCTTTAGAGCGTTAAGGAGCTCCTTAATCTGCCTGTCTAAGTCCTCTGCGGGCTGGCTGGGCTTCTCGGTAGCGGGCTGGGCCACGGCTTCAGGCGAAGTAGCAGTGCCCTTAGGCTCTGGCTCTGCGGGGGTAACATAGGCCCTCTTTACCTGGGCCTCCTTTACCTGGGCCCCCTTAGGCACTAGGATAGATAAGACAAAATTGTACCTAGCCCCCTTCTTCAGGCTACCGAAAAGGTGCCTATCAAAAAACATTAGTAGCTCTGGGTACTTCCTAACTTCTCCAGCCTTCTTAGCGTAGTACTTCTTTAGGTAGTACCTGACGTGCCTTAGGATTAGTACCTTAGGCTTCGGTGTCTTACTCCTACCGCTGGAGAAATAAGCGGTTACTACTGCCACCCAGGGTATACCCTTAGCGTTAAGTTCACGGCCCAGCGTTATGGCCCTTAGGATAAGCGGAACATAGTCCTTAATGGGCCTAACGTACTGCCGTAGCTCCACTATCCTCTCCCCTAAGCGGGTTACGGAATATGTAGAGAAGCCAGTAGTGCCTATGAAGGGCACCACTGCTACAGGTTCGGTCTCCACTAGCTTAGCTATTACGCCTACTGGCTTTACGTACTTAGGGTAGGGGGGCTGGTCTAGTATAGACCGTACGAAATCAGTGCCAGCTAAGTCCTCCCTTACGTATAAAGTGGCCTTACCTTCTTCGGCTACCTTCACGAACCTATAGGTTACGTCATTATTCTGTATATCTTTGACAAAACTGTTATCTATATTATCTTCGGGCACCTTCAGCCCCCTTTCAGTAGATAGTTGTAGATAGCTATATAACTATCTACAACTATCTACTGAGAGAGGGTTTTTCTATTTTCGGATTTTATTTAAAGGTATACCTCTTTCATAGTGCCCCTGACGGCACGATATCTAGAGCTTAAATAGAGCCTCCCCCTACTTCTAAGGTGGAGCGGGGGCCACCTTAGAAGGTGAAACCTATGGAGAACCAGTCTGGCCCAGTACTGGAGACCGTAAGGGTTCGGGTCTCTACCCCCGAGTGGGTCTTAGCGAAGTACTGCCTGGATAACGGAATTACCAGGATAACGGCCAGGGAGATTAAGACGGCACTAGGAATTAGGAACCTACTCTCCCTCTATAACCTAATCCACATAGCCATAAGGGACGGCCTACTGAAGTCAGTTAAGAAGTTCAGTGGCGTATATGAAGTGAACATAAAGGGGGCTATGGCCCTAACCCAGCTTATACCTTATGACGCTGGGGACAGGACTACGAACCTATCCGATATACCCGAGTGGAGGCAGGCTATAGCCTACGCTAAGGCCTGGCAGACCCTGGCAGAGTGGGCACGTAAGGCTTTAAAGGAGGCTTCCGAAGGGACTAGCCCCCCCACCCCCGGGGCGAAGCCGAAGGCTGGAAAGGAGGGCTGGGGAGAGGGGAGGGAGCTGGCAGACACCTGCCCAGCTGGCCCCCTACCTGCGGTAATCAGCCACATACCCATAGACTGTATTCCTACCCCCAGCGGAAGGCGTGCCCTGGTGGCAGTCCTCGGTAACCTCTACGTTCTACTGGAAGACCTGAAGGGAACCCACTACCTCCAGTGTGCCCCTCTGGAGGCCTTCGGGCACGGTGCTAAGCTGTGCTCCGCTAAGACGGAGACCCTCCTTAAGTACCTAAGGAGGCCTGCTAACCAGGTCAGGAAGGAGGTGGAGCGGGAGGGGGAGAGGGCTAAGGAGCGGGCCCTGAAGGAGCTGGAGGCCTGGCAGGCACTGGCCCAGCTTAAGCCAGGCACCTATAACCTTACTGTCCACGTGAACCCTGACGGCTCTATGTATGTAGAGGTGCCGGTGCCCGAGGGAGAGGAAGAAGCGGGTGGAGGGGTGATACCTGGTAGCAGGGGTGCCACCGCTGGTGTTATGGGCACTGGCACGGCAGTGGGCCTAGCCCTCTATGACCCGCTAAGGCCCCCCGAGGTGCCTAGAATTAGGAGGGTGGAGCCCATAAAGGAGCCCAGCACTAAGGGTATAGCCCTGGTCTTCGATAACGTTCGCTTCTGGGCGAACGGCACTGTACAACAGCTCCACGGCCTCCAGCCCCTTAGCACCGTGCTGGCTACTGGAGACCGCTTACTCTACGCAGAGCCTGGCTTCCAAATCTATGACCCAGTGCTCTACGAACTAAGTAAGCTAATGGACATTCACGTCTATCACAGTAAGGGAAAAGACCCGAAGGGCGTAGTTCGCATAGAGGCCAGGCCCAGGTCTAAGGCACTGAAGAAGCTGGGGCTGGGCCGTATACTTCACGCCTTCATTACGTACCTCCACAGGCTACTGGGGCCCATAGGGGCCATAGTAACTGGGTGGTGGAGAAGGGGGTAACGGCCAGCCCGAGGTCAAGGCTTAAATAAGCAGGCCCCTGACAATACCAGTAGGAGTAGGGGCAGGGCTACCAGTGGCCCGAGGTGCCCCGCTCCCGTAGTGGGGCCCTGGAGGGGCGAGTGCCACGCCGTAGACCGCTGGGAGGGGTGGGAGTCCCCGCCCCGCACCTACCCCACCTCTCCCCAGGGGCCTCCCAGCGGTCTGGATTGGGCTAGGGGCCCCACTACGCTTCTACCCCTCCTAGCCACTCCTACCCCCTCCCCCAGCCCCAGCTATGGGCACTGGGAAGGAAGGGCCGAAGGGCACTGGGGAAAAAAGGCTTAGCGGGGGGCTTAGAGTGCCCATAGGGCCCAGGCGAAGGGCACTGGGAAGTTTAGGGTAGCCTCCTTCCAGCGGAAGCTTATCAGTGCCTATCGTATCCAGGCCGTAGATAAGCTTATAAACCCCGAAGGGCACTGGTAAAATGACCCCTGGGAGAGGTGGGGTCTATGGCCGAAGGGCCTGGTTTAGGGGAGGTCTACCTGAACTTCGTGGGTAAGCGTACCTACGGCCCTAAGCTCTTTTTACAGGAAGCTATGACGTACGCAGAGTTCAATAGGGCCGTAGGTAACAGGCCCGTGCCACTGGGCTCCTACATTTTGTTCGCCCAGTGGACTAAGAAGGGCACCCAGGTCTTCGCCCTGGGTAAGGTTACGGGCTACTCCTTCCTGGCCACTGGTGAAGAACTGAAGCAGGCCTTCGCCAGCCTGACCCAGCTGGAGAGACAGCTACAGCAAAACCCTGACCCGAAGGTAAAGGAAGACCTGGAGAAGCTGACCAGACTCCTAGCTAAGCTCTATGACGCTATACTGAAGGGTGAAACTGGGGCCAGCGGTGAACTGTACGACAGGGGCTGTGGCTCCTACATAGAGATAGTGATAGACTACGACCCGAAGGACTTCTACGAGTTAATGGTGCTCTATATGCGGTACTTCGGGAAGCTCCCGTTCAGCTACTTCGTAAGGGGCACAATCATAGCTTATACGCTGGATAAGGAGAAGATGCTGAACTGGAACAACGTTAAGTTCGCCAGGGGTCTGATTAAGCTGAAGATGCGTGGAGAGGACTGGAAGCACATAATGACTAACTGGGAGTTCGTAGACCTAGACGTAAGGGAGAAGGTGGCCCTGCTAAAGGAGTACAGACAGCTGAAGGGCAGGAAGGCAGAGGAAAGGAAGCTTCTCCTAGAGATACTTAGGGATAAGGCCAGGGAGAAGGGTGGTAAAGATGTCCTCTCTGATTGACCCAGAGCTGGCTAAGCTACTCCAGAGTCCCAGAGTTATCCGATTCTGCGAGTACTGTAGGGCTAACTTCGGAGACCCCGAGGAGTGCTTCGCCACGTACAACAAGATGGAGTTCTTCTACCATAACCTGGGCCTGGTACGCAGGACTGGGGACAGTGATTTAAGGAAGCTAAGGGCTTCAGGCCTCCTATACTCTAAGAAGTTCACGTTCGCTGACGGTAAGGCCGTTATCTTCTTCTACCCTAACGATAAACTGGTAGACCTATGTAAGAAGTACCTGGAGGCTAGAAGGGCTGGTGATAAGGAGCTGGAGAGGATAGCCTTCCGTGCCCTGTACGGCACCGCTAGGAGGGGTGAAGGGCTATGACTAGCTACCTGTTCGACTGCCACGAACGCTGTATGAAGTCAGACCCCCACTGTCTGGAGTGGTACGAGTACTGCGATAGGCACTACCAAAACGACAGGAAGGGTAAGATGGCCTGCTATGATGCGTGCTGGGTGGTCTGCCTGGAAAAATGCGAAGACCAGATGTACTACCTGGCTGACCTATTGGAAGACGCCGATTATGAAGGCTATTAGGCAGGCCTTCTTTTTTCCTTCGCAGTGCCCTTAACCTTCTAGAGCTTAGATATCAAGCAGTTAAGCTTTATAAGACTGAAGTGTGAAAGGAAAAACCGAGTGTGAAGGGCTATGGCGAACATAATCGGTTCGGGAGTGGAGGCCCTGCGTTCGTGGGTAGCCCAGTGTAACTCTGCCGGTGGCGTGCCGATAATCAGGACTAAGTACGGTGGCAGGCCACTGCCTAACAGCTCCGTCATAGTGGCGTGCTGGGGCCACGGTAACGAGGTCAGGGGTGGCGAAATAACTAACATACCCGCTGACGTGCTCCAGAGGCTGTCAATGACTAAGGATAAGTATAAGATAGTCTCCAGCCTCTGACCTTCGGCCTAAGGTCTAAAGAGTTTTATCTTTTCCTTTTTCTTGTCTCTTTTCTGGGGCAGTACGGTGAAGAAGGTCTACGCCGTACTCGTAATAGCTCTGGTACTGCTTACCTTCCTACCGCTTAACTTCCTTATGGTAAGCACAGCCAGCACTACCACAGGCTACGCTCCTAACGTTCTAAGGCTGGCCCCCATAGCCCTCCAGCCAGTCCTAAGGCTTCCAGAGGCACTCCCCTACGCCTCCTTCATTAGCCCCACGGCCTTCGTGGCCTCTGACTACTACGTATCTACCGCTACTGGCCCCATAAGCACTGGCGTATTGTTCGACGGAAATACCGTTCTGGCCTCGGTGCCTACGGGGGCCTACCTTAACCTCTCCCAGGTAATTGGACTGAACGGAAACTACGCCACTAGCCTGGGCAGGGGAGACCTGTACTACCTAATCCTGCTACCGAACTCCACCGTTCCAGCCCTGGCTAAGCTCCTACCTCCACCCCTAAGGCCAGTCCCTGGCCTTACTGGTCTCTTTTACGTCTTCTATGACATAAATCCAATGGCCTCGGTTTACTATCTAGGTGGTTACTGGTGGCAGATTAGTCGCTGGCCTATCTACAGCACCTGGATAGGCCCCGAGTACAATAGCCAGGGTGGTGCCTTCTTCGAAGCTACCCCTACGGTCTTAGCCCAGCCCTCGGGCTACTGGTTTATGGCCCTTTCAGTCCCGAACCTATTCTACTACACCTATGCTAACTATTCAGAATCCTATGCGGTGCCGATAAACAGCACCTCCTTCGGTTTTGGTGCTACAAGTGTGCCACAGGTCAGTTCCCTTAGCACTCCAGCCTACAGCTCTGGCTATGCTATAGAGGGGCCAGAGGTAACTATGGAATACAGGACTTTCCCATATGCTATTCTTACTATGGTGGTGCTTAAGGTCTATTCAAAGTCAAACTCCTATGGGAACTATTGGGCTAACATCTACGGTGGCCTTTCCTTATACCCAGTTCCGGTCTCTACGCCCTTCATAACCCAGTACTTCCTTACCACTGGCCTTAACGCCTCCCTTAACCCTGGGATAGGCACTGTGAAGCTACCCTCCAGTATAAACGGTGTGGTAGTGAAGGGCACTCTTACTAACGGCCCTATGCGCCCTACGGTTATAGTGGCCCCAATAGCCACGGTGCCTGGTAGCACTGGCCAGCAGTTCCCCTGGTACCAGGTGGCCTACTTTAGCCCTACTGACGTAAACAACACGGCAGAGCTCTACCCACTGGCCGTAGAACAAACAGGCTACAACTCCTACCTAATGCTGGTAGGTGGTATAGGGGTAACTAACCTCTATATCCTACAGGTTCAGGTGGTGCCAGGGGCGTGGAACGCCACCTATAGCGTTCCTAGCGTAAGCCTCTCCCTGGTCAAGGAGATTAACTTCGCAGGCTACGGAGCCCCCACTTCAGCGGTAGTGAACGGCTATTACGCCCTGGTAGGAACCAGCTTCGGTAACATAGTGCTGGTGAACCTCCTAAGCGGTAAGGTAGTGAACTACGTAAATGTAGCTAATGAACCGCTTTTCGCCTATACTAACCTACAGGCCCAGCCTAACCCAGTGCCCGTGGCCCCGTTCTTCACAGCGAACGCCACCGAGTCCCTAGTGGAGTCAGTCTTCCAGATTTGGGATACCATCTGGACAGAGAGCTACAACTATCATAAGGGTTCCGAGACAGTGCCGACGCTATCACAACAAATAGGCCAGCTGTGGAGTGCCATTAAGCCCCTCTACGGTGGCCAGCACCTAGTAGTGCTGGCAGACTTTAATCTGAACACCCTGACCCTACAGGCCCCTGGCTTCACAGTGCCTTTCGTAAATGACGTAGCAGGCCCTAATGACCCCGAGTACCTCTACATTAACGGCACGGTATACCAGGTGGTGGAGACAGGTGCCATTAACCTGTGGAATAGACCCGTAGCGGGTGTATCTGCCACTGCCTCCCTTAGGGCTACACTAAGTACGTCTTCACCTATCACAGTGCCCCTACCCCTTACGAATAACTACGCCTACGTAGTAGACGGCGTTACTGTGGCCGTGGATAAGCTCTCTATACTGCCAGGCCAGGTAGCCCACCTAGTCCTCTACCCCTGGCTACAGGAAGGGCAGATAGCCTACGCCCTTAACTACGGCCTGGTAAGCTCCAGCGTTCTCTATACTAAGTACGCTTCCGTTTCCGATTTAGCCACTACCAGTATTACCTACCCCAGCTTCTATACCCAGTACCTGGCTAAGGAACTCTATGACGTAGGGCTAAGTAACGTTTCCACCCACTTCATAGTAACTATGGCTGACGCTAAGCTCCACCCACCACCCTACTTCTATACGGCTTCAGCCTGGGTAGGCACCTCCATAGAGATACCCGCTAACGCCCCCGTACCGCTCTACAGTAACCTCCAGGCCACCGCAGGATTCCAGGCCTATACTGACGTGGTGCCTCTGGTGAACAATAACCCGCAGGGTATCTTAGCCACTGCGTTTAAGCAGGGGGCTGGGCCAGCGTTTACGGCTTCAGCCCTGGGCTACGTGGCGAACGGAATAATATCGGCCTATATGGTCTCTACCACTGACGCTACCGCTACATCTGCGGGGCTTATAGCTACGGCAGGCGTGCTAAGTGGCTTCGCCGAAACCACAGCCTACGTGGGTATAGCTATTGTGGTCTGGGCTGGGGTAGACTACGCCCTGGCCAGATGGGGTGGCTTCGGCCACGCCTATGTCCAGAACTGGGTGGTAATGGCCCCCGAGTTCTACGATATAGCTAACGGTAAGCTCTACACTGCCGTAGAGTTAGTCCTACCAGCCGAAGAAGCTGGTAACGTTCCACACTACGAACAAGTCCTGGGCACCTTCTTTAATGAAAGCGGTTTCTCGGGCTACTACTTCCAGGTAGTTTACCCGTTCTATACCTGGAGCCAGCTTAACGCCTCCATAGCCACTGGAGCGTACCAGCCCGAGGTGAACCTTACCCAGCTGGCCCAGGGAGTGGCCTCCCAGTACGGTATACCAGTTAATGACCTGGTCTTAACAGGAGTAAGGTTAATGATAATAACCAGGATTCACGCTAAGGAGACCTTCTGGCAGTACGTAACTGGCCCCGTGGACTTCCTGGTAGCCACCGTAGTGGGCACCACCTACCTGGACATAGAGGGCACCACGAACGCAGTAACGTACACTAACCCAGCCCAGATAGCGGAGGTGCTCCAGTACGCCTCTATAGACAACTTCACGGCACCGTTCCAGGTGGAGAACGGGCAGGCCGTAGCCTCCGTGGCTATACCTCCTAATGACAGGCTGGTTATCCAGCTGGGAGGGGCACCTTCAGCCTACGCTGACGCCACCGTACAGCTCCACGGCTACCTGATAACGCCACTCTACAACACAAGCACAGGCCTGTGGTACGGTAACCTGACCTACGGCCAGTTCCTACCGCTCCAGCTGGGCTCCACCGTGCTGGCTGACGGCCTGCCAGTGCCCATCTACGCTGGTAACGTCTCCCTTGACAACTATACGGAGCCCGTAACTGGCTTAGCGGGCACCCAGTACCAGGGCCTCTACTACTATACAGGCCACGTTATACCGTTAGGCACTATAACGGCTGGCCAGACCCTGGCCTTCACCTTCTACGCTAATAGGAGCTACCTAAGGCCCTACGCAGTGCCCTTAGCGAATATCACTGGCTCTGACCTGCCTATGTTCTACGGCTTCCTGGTAACTAACCCACTTAACGCTACGATTAACGCTACCCTGGTAGCCCAGGTTCAGGGGGCACCGTTTAACGAAACCGCTAAGGCACTACAGCTACAGAAAGTAACCGTTCCAGTGCCTCCAGGCACCTACCTGGTCTACGTGCCCTTCTCGGAACTGGCTTCCTACGCCTCCAGTAAGGGGGCCTACATTAACCTGACCTTAACGCTCTCTAATGCTCCCAGGTATAATGCCACTGCCACAGAGGTCTGGGCACCCTCCCTAGGCCTGGGCTCCATAGCCGAAAGCCCGAAGCCCCTGACGAATATCTCGGTCTACGTCTATAACGCCCTGAACGGCACAGTGATAGGCACTGGCACAGCGAAGCCAGGTGCTGACACCCTTAGCGTGGTGAACGGCACAGTCTACGCTAACGCCACGGGCACTGGGTCATTAGTCCAGGGCCTGGTATACGCAGGTGCCTATAAGGCGAACTGGTACGTCTATAATATGACCTTAGGGGTCTTCTACAACAACACATACATCTACCTCCCAGCGGTGCCCAGCACCCTGAAGGCCACTGTGCCGTGGGGTATCTACCCGCTGGCTAACAGTTCGGCCACCTACTACTGGCTGTCAGTTTGGGTTACCTACTCTGACGGTGCCCCAGCTAACGCTACGGTCTACGTCTATAACGGCTCCCAGCTGATAAGGCAGGTCAATACCTACGGTGTGGCCTACCTGGCCCTGCCTAAGGGCACCTACCTGGTCTCCGCTAAGGTCTACTACCCGCTTAACGCCAGTAAGGGCTCCCAGACCCTAAGTAACCTGACGGTCAGCCTTAGCTCTAATACGCTGGTAAGGCTTAGCACTGCGAACTGGGAGCTCCCGTTCTACGGTAACGTACTGGCCATAGTGGGGGTTTCCGGGCCCTCCACGGCCGTAGCGGGCTACGGCTATACCCTACCGCTACGGCTCTATGCCTACGTGCTGGCCGTGCCTTCCTCTAACGTTACCTATAGCAGTGCCCTAGGGACTGGAGCCGTAACCTACAGCCTAAGTAACGGCACCTCGGTGCTACCGCTTAACGTGCCCCTTAGGCCAGCTAACGGCACCTATGTATTCACGCTAAGGTTCACGAACTACCAGAACTCCACGGCCATTAATACCACCTATACCGTGGCCTACTATAAAGTAGTCCTTAGGGAGCTGGTTTACCTCTACGGCCTTATCTACTGGCACATAGTCCACCAGGCCCACCCACCCTACCTACTGCCTGGAGATACGGTAGCCATAGATGTGGCCTACTATGGCCCAGCCCTTTCAGTGCCCGTGAACATCTACCTTAATGTGATATCACCTGACCTTAGCCACTGGCCACGGCTGGCCACTAGGGCACTGGGAAGCTACGCTAAGGGCTTCACGATAACCGCTAACAGCACGTACTGGGTCAATAGCACCATAACAGTGCCCTTCGCCCCATACCTAGCGGTAACTGCCTCCTACAACTCCACTAACCCCTACGTGGTGCCCTGGTTCACTAACCTTACGATACCCATAGACCCCGTAGCTAACGTAAGCCTGGTTACGGTCTTCGGTAGCCTGATATCTGGTAAGGCAGTGCCTGTTACCCTTAAGGTAATGTCTAACGTACTGCCTTCACAGAGCCACTTCGCCTTCGTGAACATTTACGACAATACTACGAATAGGTACGTGCTTACGGCCCTTATCCAGCTTAGCCCAGTCCTCTACGTAACTAAGTACGTAACGTTCCAGAACTCCAGGATACTGGGTATAATACCCGAACCCGCAGAGTACCACACCCTGACCCTGATATTAACGGGCGTAAGTATACCCTACGAGTCAGTCCTAAGGGTGCTGGTGGTATCTAACAGCTTCCTGATATTCTTACTGATATTCCTGGCCTTCCTGATACTGATAGTCATAGCGTTAAACGCCGTATCGGGTGCTACCAGGGCCATCTATAATGTGGCCCACAGGTTCGTAAGGAGGGTGGAGGCCGAAGGCTCTAGGAGGTTCGTAAGGGAGGTAAGGGAGAGGCAGGGCTGGGGCCACTACGTAAGGAGGGTGGAGGGAGAGGAAGACAGGGACAGGAAGCACTACGTTAGGAAGGGCTAAGCCCCCCACTCCTTCCTGACAAGATTTTTAAGACTAGCTTTTTTCTTAGTCTCTGGGTAGAAGAAGTATGTCTACACAGTTCAGTACAGGGAAGACCCCAGGAATAATAGTGGCCCTATTCGGCCTCCTAGAGGCAGTCCTGCCGTTCCTTATGGGCACTGGAGCTAACGCCGTAGTGCTGACCCTCGGTATACTGACGCTACTGGGAGGCTTAGCTATGTACAATATGTCTAAGTGGGGCTATCTCCTAGCGTTCATAGCTGACACTGGCCTGATAGTCTACAGCTTCGCAGTGGCCTATAATCTGGTAGTCCTGCTATTCGCTCTGCTTCTGCTATTCTACCTGATATATGTGGCTAAGGACTACGGCTACGCTAGGAGGGCCTTTAAGCCTAAGGAGCCCCACTACATAGCTGACGCAGAGAGGGCCCACGAACACTACGTAAGGGAGTGAAGGTAAACCCTTCTAGTTCCTTCTTTTTTACCTGAACATCTTTTTAAGACTGGCTTCTTTAGCTTACCCTGGGTAAGAGAGCTATGCCCCTAAGAAAGGTAGCCTTAGGCCTTATGATAGTCCTAATAGCACTTTCAGCCCTGGTACCCCTGGCTATCTACGGCCAGCCCGCTAGGGCACTAAGTACGGTAACGGTTACCCTGAAGGTGGTGCCAGGAATCTACTACAACTATGTGCCCCTTGAAAGCTATGGGTACTACGGTAACGCTTCCGCAGGCTCCCTATCACTGGCTGGGGCTAAGCTCCTAGTGGAGGTAGAGTATACTAACGGTACCGTTTACTCCACCCAGCTGGTTACTGTGAATGACAGCGGTTACATTACCTTCGCAGTGCCCTATAACACACCTGTGAACATCTTCCTTAACGTATCAGGCTACTATGGCACCACCTTCCCAGTGGGTGCCATCTATGACGCCACGTTTACCTCTAATACGGTCAGTAACGTAAGTGTGGCTATGTCAGTGTACCCGATACCCTTCTACCTGTGTAATGGCTCTGAAGTCATTATTAAGCTAGCGGAAGCCTGGACTTATAACCAGTCAGCTGGGCCAGCTATAGCTTCTGGGCTCTATAAGACTTCCTCTGGCTATACGGTAATGCTACCCTTCTACTACAGCACGGCCACTAACGGTAACGCAGTAACCCCAGCCACAGGTGATAACGCTCTGGCAGGCTTCGACGTAGCCCCTAACTACGAAACCACCTACTGGTACTGGGCTCTCGGTAAGAACGTTAGCGTTACGAAGTACGCCAGTAATGGACTACCGCTTAACACAAATCCCGCTGGCGTGGCCTGGTCATTCCTTAACGGTAGCCAGTACCTGGTAGGGGTAGTTGTCCACTTCGCTGGGAGGCAGGGCCTTACGCCTACAGGGATTCCTACCTTCTACCTGCTATACAATAAAGGAGATGTAGCTAACGATACGGCCTACATGTTTATACCTGTCAATACCACCACGGGCTGGGCCGTATTCCTGCCGTGGATTAATATGTCAGCGGGCTACGGCTACTTCTTCGGTGCTGTGCTGATTACCACGTTTAACCAGTCCCTCCCAGTCTTCACCTTCTATAACCTAAGCGGAACTGGCTACCTCCACGTTTCGCCCTTAGCCTTAGGCTCCCTGGGGCTTACCTCCATAGCGTTTAACAAGACCCTGACAGTGAAGATGTCAGGTACCAGCTACGCCCTGTGGTGGAACGGCACTAATGCGAATTTCCTAGAGGTGATAGGGCCAGGCTCCCTCTCCAGCCTTACTCCAGCCTGGACTAACGTATCTGCTACGGGCACCTTCTATACTAACGTAACTAACGGGTTCGTGCCTATGTGGCCAGCTAATAACGCCTGGCCCTTCAGCTACGGTAAGAAAATCACGATAAACGGTAAGGTCTACGCCCAGGCCCTGAACGCCACCTACTCTGGCTACATTACTATGTGCCAGAAAGTGCCCCCAGCACTCTACGCCTACGGTACCCAGATATACTACCAGGCCTATAAGCTCTCTAACAGCACCTCCAGCACGGCTTACGTTGTCATTAAGGGTAAGGTAACCACGCTCTACGGTAACTTCACAGTGCCTAACGGCACGGTGGAGGTGATAGTAAATAACGGTGCCACTAACGTCTATACGATTAACGTAACCGTGAAGAACGGTGTATTCTCCAGCCCAGCACTAAGCCTATCACCCACTACGAACTATACCTACGAACTGGTCTACTATAACGGCTCTAATACGGTGCTATCCTCTAGCTCCAGCGGTACTAACGTAGTCTTCTCTGGCACTCCCTCGGGCTTCACCACCCTTACCGTAGCCAGCACCAGTACAACAACTTCCACAACCACAACAACCACAACACCTACCAGCCCTACGGCACCTACCTCCATTAACTGGTTCTACGTATTCCTAGGCCTAATCTTCCTGGTTATTATCGTAATGGTCATAGTGGCCGTAGGGCGTAGCACTAAGCACACTATAGAGGAAGTGGTTAGGAAGTACGTTAAGGAGAGTAAGGAAGGCTACGTAACCGAGGGTTAGCCTACTCCATTTCCTTTTCTTTTTTACATAGGTAGACTTCCTCCCAGCCATCTTCGGTAACGTAGACCTTACTACAGCCGTGCTCTCTTAGCAGACTGCTAAGGGCACTGAAACAGGGGGTGAACCTATGAACGGCTACCAGGGAGGTCTCGTAGCGGAAGAATATGGAGGGGTCAGCGTTACATTCACAGCCTTCACAGTCCACCTTAAGGATATCTCCAGGCACGTAGTCCCCGCTCCAGAGCCCGTTCCACTCTATACCCCGTACCTCCAGCCTGGGCCTAAGCCTATCATAGGCCACCACCTTCCTGGCACCCCTGGCCAGGAAGTACAGGCTACTGGAGCCCCAGTCAGCCCCAATGTCCACCACTACCTTACCCTCTACGTCTACGTTATAGCTATCCAGGGCTTCCTGAAAGTAGCTGGCGAACTGCCTGGCGTCTATGGCGTTAAGGCTGGAAAGTAGCCACTCCCTTAGCCTCCTTCTAGCCCTATTGTAGAGTGCCCTTACCCTCCTAGGTATAACCCGCAGGGAGGCCACCCCCTAAGGAAGCTCCCTAAGGAGGTCTTCCGAGGTCTTCCTTTCAGTATAGTGTAAGATGTGCTCCAGCGTGCTATGTCCCGTAATGCGGGCTATAAGGGAGGGACTTACCCCCTTACTTACCATATAGGTAATAAAGGAGTAGCGTAGGCTGTGGGTGTTAAATCCGTAAGTCCTCCTACAGTAGGACTTAACCGCTTCCTTAGCGTTCTCCACACTGGAGAGCCAGGTACAGGCTGACTCTAAGAGCACTCTCCCCTGGCCCCTGCGAAGTTCTTCAGGGAGCACCATTAACCGCTGGTCTCTGGGGTCTCTATGCTTCTCTATCCGTACGTAGACCTCTGCCCTCCCGCTTTCGCAGAACTCCCTTAGGGCCTCTACTGCCTCCCCTACCCTGGAGCCGTTCCTTAACTGGATTAACAGAACCACGTCTCGGGGGTTCTTAGTCCTATTAAGATGCGAAAGGATACGCTGATATGTTTCGGTATACTCTAACCCAGAGTCCCACCCACTCTTTACCCTCCCTGGCTGGGCCACCCTCCCAGGCCCCTGCTTTCTTATGAAGGGCACTACATAAAAAAGGTGGCACTTCTCCAGCACATTAGGCTAAGGGACTTCGCCCTCTTATGCGGGTAAGAAAACGCTTCACTAACCATAAAATAAAACAATTTTGTAAGACCAGTCCTTCCTGTCTAAGCCACAGATAGGTTTTTTAACCCCGAAGGGCACTGTAACAAGTGGCCCCTGGGAGGTGGGGTATATGACCCAGGTGCCTGATAACCAGGCCTCGCAGGTACCCCAGGAGGTTATGGATAGGATAGGGGTAAGGTTCAGCCTTATAGGCCTAAGCTTTACGGCGATAAACCTAATGCTGTCAGGCTGTCTAACCCCTCCAGAGGCCTCTATGTTAAATACCTGGCACAGGTGGGCTAGTGAAGCCCTTGACCATAACGACATAGATAAGGCCGTAGAGTGGTCAAGGAAGATACTGAACTTCCTAGAGGAAAGGGAGAAGCTCTGTGAAGAACTTAGGAGGAAAAGCAGGAAGCACGGTAGGCGTTACCCACGTCATTAAGGCCTAACCACGTTCCTCCTTTTTTCTGGCTGGTTCTACCCTTCCGTATACTATAGTTAGGCGTACCCCTAACTTTCCGCTCCCGTTCAAGGTGCCCCATTTATCAGTGCCTATCAGCTGACGTACGCCTCTAAGTCCCCCCAGGCTCCCCGAAGGTCTCTGAAGGGCACTGCGAAAAGCAGAGCCCTGGCTCCCAGGGAGGGGCCTGGGGCACTATGACATCTGGGGCCCCGCTAAGCACGTTTCTGCGGGAGGGGCCAGTTTCTGGGGAGGGTAATGTAATAGCTGGGCTACGCCTTCACCCAGAAAGTCTTTTAAGCCTTGACAGTCTAGGGCTTAGACGGGGCGTTATTGTGCCCATAAGGAAGGTAAGGAAGCCCAGAGTAAGGAAGGGTGGTGGTAGTCCTGGTAAGAAGCCAGACAGTGGCGAAAGCTCTGGGCACCTAGTATACTCCCTGGAGAAACAAAACGCCATTTACTGCCGTGATTTTAGGAAGATGGTGCCAGCACAACCAGAGGATAAGGAGCGGATACTTAGCCTAATGAGAGAGCATAACTGGGCACTTAACTACGTGCTTAAGGTCTTAGGTAAGAGGGAGCTAGCCGTTAAGGTAGCTAAATATGGAATACCTGGAGACCTTCGTAGTAAGCTCTTTAGTACTCTAAACGGTACCTATGGCGTACCTGACTGGATTGTTAAAGGAGTCCTTAGCGAAGCCACTAAGATAGTAAAGCAGTGGTACAATAGCACTTTTCAAAAAGGGCACGTACCGAAGGCGAAGGCTCTAAGGCTCTACGTGCCCACTGCCTGGTATAACCCTAAGACTGGCTACTTAGAGCTCCTACCAGTAGACCTTAAGTTAAGGGAGGTAGGTGGAAATTGGAAGTGTAATAAGTACACTGCTACAGGCTGGGCCAGGCTGATATATAGACCTGAATATGACGCTTTCTTTCTAGAGCTAGTTAAGGAGGTGAAAGCACCTTCTAAGAAGGAGTGCCGTAAGCGTGCCCTAGCGGTGGACATAAACCTAAATGAGATAGTGGTAGGAAATACCGATAAGTACCTAGAGAGGCGTTACCTTACGGCCTTTAAGGAGCTGGAGCCCTATAGGAGACTATTGGGGAGGCTTAGAAGGAAGTACCCCAGGCAGGGTAGCTATGACCCGCTGGAGAGGCGTAGGGGCCTTAGGCGTAGGATATGGCTAACAAAAAAGAAGATGTCAAAAATAGATAGGCACTATATGAAAGAGATAGCTAAGGAGATAGTAGACTACGCCCGTACGCTGGGGTATTGTATTATATTGGAGAACTTACGGGGTCTGCGGGAAAGGGTTAAGGAGGAAAGTAGTAAGCCTAGGGAGGTGAAGGCTAAAATGAGCGTTCTGGCTTACTCTAGGCTAGCTAAGTGGATTATTGTCCTGGCGAAGATTTACGGGATTCCTTACGTCTTCGTAGACCCGAGGGGCACTTCTACCACCTGCCCTAGGTGTGGTGCTAAGATGGTACAGGTAGAAGACCCCGTAATAGGAAAGAGGACTATGTTCTGCCCGAAGTGTGGTTTCAAGGAGGATAGAGATACGGTAGCCCTAATTAACCTAGTGAAAAGGTTTTTAGGCTCCAGTCTAAAGCATAGATAAGTAGATGCGGGGTACTCTGGCTACCCTAAGTGCTCCCCAAATGACAGGTGTGGGGCACCCTGGCCCCGGTGTGCCTGAATAGATGGGGGGAAGGGGGTAACCCCAGCCAGTTAGCAAAGGGGCCGTTACGTTTCTCCCTTAAGTTAGGGGTCTTAGAAATGCTTATAATCCTGTCTAAGGCTTATACATAACGGTGCCTGCTATGAGTGCCTATCAGCGGGCGTGGTACGAATTTGACGGCCCCGTAAGATGCGAACTCTTAGAGGATACTATCCTTAGGGTCTACGGTTACGAGTTCACCCAGGCCTTCCTTAGGGGTACCCACTCTGAAGTGGAGCTGTGGGCCAGACCGTTAAAGACCTCTATAGTCATAGACCTGGAGGAACTGGAGTTCCACCTAGGGCCGAAATACGAGTACGTGGAGTTCTACCTGGACAGGATACCCTACAGGCTCTACGGCAGGCCTAGGTGCTGGGCCACTGTCTGGCTTAGGTTTTAGTCCTCTATCTCTTTCACGTAACGCTTTCTTTCTTCCTCCACCCTCCTTACGTACCTGCCCCCGCTAGCTCCCACTGCCCTTACTGGCCTGATAGCCTTAGGGAAGGCCAGGCCAGTTACGAAGCCTAGCAGGGTGCCGAAGGAGAAGACGGACTCTGGCGTTATGTTACCGCTAAGCACCGTAAGACCGCTTATTATGAACTGGATAACTGCCCAGACTGCCTCTCCTATGGCCTGGATTATTCCAGTGAAGCTAAGGCTGGCCGTATTTAGGTAGCCGAAGTAGACCGCTATGGCCACGAAGATTAGTAACAGGATTACCAGCCCTATACTGCGTTTAGCCAGTGCCCCTAGGGCCACTCCTAGAACTAGGCCCCCCACGAATACCAGAACGTCAAATAGCGTAATGGCCGTGGTCTCCACCGTCTAACTCTACGCCTTTCGCTCTTAAAAAGCTTAGAATTTGTAGCGAAGCCGTAACTGGGTCTATGTCTATCTTAAGGTACCTCCTAGCGAACCTCTCGGTTAAGTCCTTAGCGGTCTCGTAGGAGAAGCCCTTAGCCTGAAGCAGTTCACAGGTGGTAAGGGGTCTACTAAGCCACCAGTGGATTACCCTCCCAGAGAAGGAGGGAATAAGGATAGAGTCCCTGCTAATGAACGCCTCCCTTATGCTGGTACCAGGTAGAAGCTTACTGAAGGCTGGTTCCTCGGTCTCTGTATAGTCTACAGGCCTACAGGGGAGGGGTGGGTGGAGGAATAGGGCGTGGGCTACAGGGTCTATGGGCACTGGCACATTAGAGCTTTCTACCTGAAAGATGTAGGCAGTGTGTTCAGTCCTTATGACGTACCTCCCTACCTTACCGTGAACCAGGAATAGGTCAGCCTCTACGAGTGGTTCGGTGGCCACCTTAACCCTAAGGGCACTGGAACAACCTTCGGGTTCGCCGAAGACCTTGTTAAGCAGGCTGGGTTCGAACTCTACCTCCAGACCCAGCCTCTTAGAGGCTACGTAGTAGGCTATGGAGCTGGGGTTATTCGGCGTAAGTATCTGGATACAGGCGTTCGCCACTGGCGAAGGTTCAGAGGCACTCTCCCTGGGGGGCCTTAGGGTATCGAATAGCTTAACAGGGTCAGGCCTTTCATTACTGTAGAAGTACCTTAGGGAGTGGCGTCTAGAGTACTTCCTAAGCACTTCATTAAGTGCTGTAAGGTAGTCCCCTACCTGTAGTGCCAGCACGTCAGTCTCCAGCTGAAGGTAGGCTATGGTTTCAGGGGCACTTTTCCATAGGTGGTACAGGGACTTAGAGAGCCACCTGGCACGCTTTAAATCGGTGGCCTCCAGGTATTCCACTGGCCAGTGCCCTATCTGTCTATGCTTTTTAAAACGCTTATAATGCTTTCTAGCTTTCTAAGAAACTCGGTATCTGACTGCCAGCCCCTTATCACTATTTCCTTATTCCTGAACACCCCCCACCTTATCCTTATTATGGGGTAGATGTTAAAGCCGTACTGGGACATAACTCCCAGAACCTCCTTCGCCTCCTTACTTACCTTTATACCGTACCTCTCGGGGGCCTCTGGGCTATAGAGGTGCTGGGTTATTGGTTCACTGCCCCAGGCCGAAGCTATGGACTTAGTGGCGTAGTAGCGTACGCTGAAGGCTACGCTGTAGCGTTTAGCCAGCTCCCTAAGGTATCTCTTAGCGTTTTCACAGATTGGACAGTTAGGGTCTGCTTCCTCTATAATCTCTATCACTTCCTCCTACCCCTTTCCGTGGCCCTTTCAGCCAGCCTCTCTATATAGTCGAAGAAGCGTTCGGAGGGCACTTCGGCCACTTCTTCGGCACTAAGGAATACTCTGAAGCCCTGGCTCTGTACAGGCCTTACTTCCTGCCAGTGCCTTAGCCCTATACCGTCTACCGTAGGCACTACCAGCCTGGGCGTAGTAGTGCCCTTCCTGAAGCCCACTACTTCGAAGGGCGTTACTGCGTAGTCCCCAGGCAGGGGTTCAGGGGCAGGGGGCGTAGGGGGTGGAGGCTTATGTATAAGGTTATGGAGGTAGATACCCAGTCTGGCTATAGCCTCGGTGATATAGTAAATTTCCGTGAACATTAGCTGACCACCGTGCCACTGGGCGTAGGGGTGCTAGGCTTAAGCACCACGTTATAGATGGCTATCTCCTTATCCAGGGCCAGTAAGAGGTCAATAAGCTTAAGGATACTAGCCTTAGCCCTGTAGTACCGCTTCAGCCTTATGCTGGTTATAAGGTCTCTCCTTACTTCGCTAAAGGCACTTTCATAGGCTACCAGCCTGTCCCTAAGGAAGGGCTCTGGGGGCTTAATGGCCACCATCTTCACTATTACCTGGTTCACCGCTTCCGTAATGCTGTAGAGCTCCCTTAGGGCGTTATCTACGCTGGTCTTCTCTAGGAGGGCGTAGAGCTTCCAGAGCCTCTCCATTATAGGCTTTACGTCAGGACTTAGCTGGCTTACCACCTTCGCCTCCCTCCTTTTCCTCCTTCGCAGTGCCCTTAGCCTCTACGGCAGGGACAGGCTGGGGCACTTCAGACATTACGCTGGCTAAGTCCTTTATGGAGGCTACCAGGCTGGCCATCTTGTCGTTAATTTCCTGTATCATTTTATCGTAGTTATCACTCTCCCTGTTAAGCTGTTTAATTTCGTTCCTTATGTTATCCAGGCTTACCTGTAGCTCTAGCAGTTCCTGGGCGTATTTAGCTACCCTCTGTGTTAAGTCCTGGTAGAGTTCCTGATATTTAGCCACCCTGGCGTTAAGTTCGGTTACCATAGACTTGTACTCTAGCACGGATTGTTCATATTCGTAAGCGGTCTTAGCCAGCCTCTCCAGGTCAGCCTGGAGCTGGGCTATCTTATTAACGGCCTCCAGCGGTGCCAGGTGTGTGCCCATTAGGCCGTGGGGGTCTAGGATTAGCACAGTGCTCTTACCCTCCGTTACTTCCTCTAAGTTCTTAATGTCAGCCTCCCTTACCGTTATGTTACCCACTGCCTTAGTGGCTACGTAGAAGCCAGTGAAGGCGTTAGGGGGATACTGGAGCACGTAGTTAGTGGGCTGGCCGTTAGCGTAGAGCACTACCTCCGCTCCACCCTTAAGAGTGCCTATCACGGTAACCAGGCCGTAGGTAATCACCCAGTACCTGGCCCCTTCATAGCCCCTGGTTACCTTATGGGTTATGTAGGCCCCCTTCAGTCCCTCCCCCACTACGTAGATTAGCTTACCCAGTAGGTTAGAGGCACCGTAGGTTTCGGCCTTACCAGGGGTAACTGTGATTATGGCCCTGGGCACCTTAAGCTCTGCTACAGTGCTCTTAGCCAGCTCCTTCGCCTTCTGGAATAGGTCTTCAGACATTACTACGCACCTCCTTACTACCACACATAGCCTTCACTATTTCGGCCGAAGCCTTAGCCAGGGCCTCGGTCTGTAGTTCGAATAGCCTGGTTTCCAGTGCCTCCACCCTTTTCCTTAGGTCTTCCACTATCTGGAGAAGTAGCTGGTAACGCTTATCATTAGTTTCGGCTACGGCGTTAATCATTCCCTCCATAGCCTTTAGGGTGGTCTCTATGTCTACTATCTGGGCAGTTTCTTCGCCGTTCACTGGCCACCACCCTCCTTAAGACCGTAGGCTACCAGGGCCGAACCTACTAGGTCTCCTACTAGGTTACCTGGGAGGGGCTGGGCGTTCTCCAGGCGTACCTTCACCCTCTGCCTTACCTCCAGGCCTACGTAGACATAGGCTAGGGCGAAGGCCGAACCGTTAAGGCCTATAATCATAACCTCTGGTAGCGTTAAGGCTCCAGTCAGCCCTAGCAGGGAGATTAAGAAAAGTGCCAGGCTTAGGCCAGCCAGAGGTCTCCAGTCCACAGCTTAGTACCCAGGATATCCCCTAAAGGAGCACCGCTTATATTGTAGAACGCTTTTTCAGGACTTTAACAGGGACTTTAACTCTCCTACGGCTTTATCTACCTCTGCCAGTGCCTCCAGGATTATATCCTTAGAGGAAGGGTCTAGCATATTCCAGTAGTTCGCCACCCTCTTTAGCCTCTCCAGGTGCTTAAGCACTAGGTAGGGAGAGCCCACGTAAACGTGCTTAGTCTTTCCAGCCTGGGAGTCGAAGTAGTTAATGTAGAAGTACCTCTGCCCGTTTATTATAGTTACGTAGAGCTTAGCTTCGGCCACCTTTACCACCACTGGGCTCCCTTCAGCACCTCCAGGACTTTCTTAGACAGGCTCTCTGGACTGGGCACCTCTACCACAAATTTGGGAACGTCATTAAGTGCTATCTCGTAACTATAGGTGCCAGTCCTGACGTCAATAGCCTTTAGCACTGCCCTTACGGTAACTACGTTACTGCCGTTACTTACTATCCACGTGCTACGTGCCCTTCCGCTGTGCCGATATAAGACCTTTAAGCCCACAGACCCTACCCCCCAGGCTTTATAATTCTTAGACAGCTAGTAAAAAGCCTTACCCCTATTCATAGCCTAATGTGGTGGGGCCGAGGGGCTTCGAACCCCTGACCTTCGGGTCTGGAGCCCGACGCTCTGCCTGGCTAAGCTACGGCCCCTCTAAACCTTAACCTTCCTAAGGGCAGACTTAAGCGTAGCTATTCCTTCAGCTACGCAGTCCTGGAGGTCTTTAGGGGTCTTAGCTTCTTCGCTACAGGCCTGAAGGAGAGCGTCGAAGATTTCAGAAAGCCTGGTATCTCCTATCTTATACCGATTAAGTTCCTCCTGAACCTTCTCTACGTATTCTTCCAATTCCATAATACCCCCACTCTCCTAATGTACCCCTTATCTCTTAAACCTTATCCATTTTCAGCCCGAGGCCAGTTTCTTCAGTAAATGGGCGTGGACTAGGTGGTCTGCCAGGTCTGCCTTAAAGCGGTCATAGCCGAACCTGCCAGCGTAGACCATAGCCCTCTTAGAGAGCTCCCTTACCACGGTGCTGTCCCATAGGAGTGCCTTTATTATGTTCACGGCTTCGGGTATAACCTGGTAGCCCAGGGACTTATCGAAGGGAGCCACTATATCAGTCCACCCTCCCCCATCTCTGAAGACCACTGGCACGGCCCCCGAGGCCATAGCTTCGGCTATGGCTATACCGAAGTGCTCTGGGAAGGGTGGGTGGAGGTATATCTTAGCCTTACCTAGCAGTTCGGCCATTTGTTCCTTACTGGCGTTAAATATCATATGGAAGTTTTCAGCCCTATAGATTTCAGCCCTAGCCTTTATCCTCTCTATGACTGGCCCCGAGTACTTAGAGACCGAACCTATCAGGTAGAATTCAGCCTCGGGCACCTGCGAAGCTATACGTGGAATAACCTCCAGGTGCTTCTCGGGGCTGTACCTGGAGACCGTTACTACTATGTTCTCTCTCCTTTCGCTGTAGTGGCTACTGAAAAACCTGTAGTCTATAGGGGGGTGGAGAACCTTAGCTTCACACCTGCCGTAGGCCATACAGATATAGTTAGCAGTCCAGCTAGAGTTAGTCAGCACTAAGTGGGGTAGCCCAGCCTTCTTCGGGTACTTCTCTATGTTCTCTACCAGCCGTGCCACTGCCCAGTCGTAGAGCCTCCAGTGGATAGCCCCAGCGTGGTGAACGTTATAGTCAATAAGGGCAGGGAAGTGGATATAGGAGATATTCGCCATAAAGGGTACGTTACTCTGGGTCTCTATAACCAGGTCATAGTCATTTAAGAGGCCCTTTACCTTACCCATAACGGCCCTAATGTTAAGTAGCCTCCTAAGCCGTACGAACCTGCCCTGGGTAATCTTCCTGGGCCACTTAACCCCCTTAATGAAGTTCAGCCTAACCTCCCTAGGCAGGAAGGGCTCCACCTGCGGGTCTACGTAGGTAGTATAGAGGTCTACTTCATGCCCCAGCTCCTTCATAGCGTTATACATACGAAGGGCTAGGACTTCCCCACCTCCATATTCTTCGAAAAGAAGGTGAATGTGGGCTATTCGCATAGGGTCTTCCTAGCTTTACTAAGCTAAGGCGTGGATTTAGGCCTTATTCTTTTTCTTAGCTAGCTCTTTAGCCAGGGCTTCCTCTATCTTCTTCAGGCAGTCCTCTGGGCACGGCTTAAAGTTACTCTTATAGACATTATGGACATCTGGACGGGGGTTACTAAAGTAGTCTCTTAAATAGTCTTTCTTACCCATAGTCCTACCCTAAAAAGAGAATGGCCAGGAAAAAATAAGAAGGTTACGCTTATCCAGGTTAATCCTCTCTGACGTAGTGCTTCCTGTCCCTGTCTTCCTCTACTGACCTTACGAACCTCTTAGTCTCTGTACCAGTCCTCCTAACGAACCTGTAGCTGGCGTTATAGATGGCGTGGGTGCCAGCGTACCACGCTCCAGCTATGATTACCAGCACTATAACGCCTATGATAGCCAGGAAGTAGGGGCTGGTGAAGGCTATAGACTGTGTGTAGGTGGCCGTTACCACCTGGTTAGCCCCAGTCAAGTTAGCGAATATTGTGCCCGTGCTGACCGTGGTGGTGGCGTTCTTGACGGAGCTAAGCTTATACATATATGGGAAGCTGAAGAAGCTGGAGGGGAAGACTATGGTGGCGTTCTTGTCGCCATATATCGTAGCGTTCGTATTCAGGCTTATGCTGACATTTGTGTTGTCAGGCTTAAGCGTGAAGGAAGTGGTAACTGGCACTGAAGTAACGTTCACGTAGTGGAGCTTAGTGCCGTTTATGACGGCTGTAGTTGTGCCCGCTACCTTTATCAGGCTGAAGTAGTACTGATGGGAGCCCTTCACGAAGACCAGGTAGGTGCCGTTAGCTAGGGAGAGCTGAACGTAGCCCGTGCTATTTGTAGTGCCTGAAGCTACCTGGGTGCCGTTAAGGGAGTAGACGTAAACTGGGGCTGAAGCTACCGCAGAGCCCGTAGGGCCTACCACATGTAGCGTGGTAGTATATGTAGTTGTAGCAGTGGCGAAGGGCACGAATAGAAGCATAGCTAACGCCAGGAATACCGTAAGGGCACCCAGCACTCTTTTAGTCATAGACATAGGGCTTCCTACCCAGAGATACAAAAAATACCTAGTCTTAAAAATCTTGTCAGGGTTTAGGGAGGTGCTAAAGGAATACCATAGCCCGTAAGGTCATTAGGGTAGCTTAGGTGCTGGGCGTTATTTATAAGTAATGTCATAAGCTGGGCTTCACTGGGCCAGGTGCCGTGGTAGAAGTGATAGTACTCCAGCCAGTCAGCTATAACGCCAGCTACGGCTGGGGCTGAAAAGCTGGTGCCTGACAGGGCTGTTACGTTCGGGTTATAGGGGTCTTTTACTTCGCCCGTGAAGCCTACGTAGGGAGGAAAGAGCACTGGCACGCTTACGGCACAGGCAGTAAACTGTGGCTTAACCTCTAGGAGGTTATAGGTAGGCCCTACGCTACTGAAGTTCGCTATCTGGCCAGTGTAGCAGTCGAAACCTGAAACTGCTATAACGCCAGGTGAAGAAGCGGGGTAGGCTACGTCTCCAGGTATATTACCGAAGTTTCCAGCTGAAGCCACTACTATGACTCCCTTACTCTCTATTTGTTCTATGGCAGTGTTCAGCGGGTTATCGGGGGGCAGTAGGGCACCCCAGCTAAGGCTTAGTACCCTAATGTTGTACTTCGCAGAGTTGTTATAGACCCACTGTAGGGCCGTCAGCACGTAAGGGAGCGTAGAGGTGCCGTTACCAAAGAAAGCCTTAATCATAACCAGCTTAGCCCCTGGGGCCAGGCCCTGGACTACCCCGAAGCCAGGCTGGGCCACTATTATACTAGACGTAGCCGTGCCGTGCCCAGCCGTATCCAGGAAGGCCCAGTGCCCGTACTCCTTAAACAGGTTAAAGTCGAAGTGGTAGAGGGCTGAAAGGTTATCATTTTGTTCTAGGTTCCAGACTATGGGCTCTCCAGTACTGGCGTTCTTGTAGAACACTGAAACTAGGAGGATTAGGTGCCTGCCTGGGGCGAAGTTCGCCATTAGGTAGTCTATTCCAGTATCTATGACCGCTACCGTAACGCCTGAACCGTTCCACATAGGGTTATACTTCATTACCGTTAGGAACTGGTCAGATGCGTACCACGTGGCGTAGGGCCCTGTGCCACTGCCCATAGACCAGGGGGCCAGGTATACCCACATAGACTGGGGCACAAAGACCCCCTTAGGCACTGGCCCAGGGGGTAGCTCCACTTCGGCTATAGTTACGTTACCGAAGGCCCAGGTCTCTAAGACCTTATACGGAATAGGCTGGCCAGTGGGCACCGTAATGAAGCCTATCTGATAGGCACTGGCACTAGGGGCCATTAGCACCTTAGTGGCCCCCAGGAAGAATAGCCCGAATAGGCCTAGGACTACGGCTATAGCCAGGGCCTCTACTACGCTGGCCCTCCCGTTTATAGCAGTGCCCTTAACTGACCTGACGTAGCTGGGGTGCCCTACGGGCTTGACGTAGTGCCTCCTTTCTTCTTCAGTGGTCTTCCTGACGTACCTCCTTGACGTAGTGCTTCACCCCCGTATCCAGGTTTACGTAGTGGAGGACTATAGGCCTTCCGCTTAAGACGTCATAGGCTTCCTTCAGGTCTTTAGCTATAGCGTAAACGGCGAAGACTGACTCCAGGAAGATTAGGATAAGGAGAAGGCTAAGGGAACTGTAGGGCAGTGCTACGAGTACGTTATAGATAATAAGAAGGAAGAAGCCCAGGACTAAAACTTCGAAGACGGCCACGGCTAGGGCCGAAACCCTGCCTATACTGGGCTTTCCGAATACGTTCTCGTAGATGTCTATAGCGAAGATTACCGAGGCTATAAACATACCTACGGCTAGGAGGGGCGAAGTAAAGAGAACGGTAACGCCTAGGTATACGGCTAGGCCTAGTCCTACGGTATTAAAAAAGATATCGGAAGGTATCCTCTTAACCATAACCTGGCCCCTAAGCTTCTTCCTCCTTTACGTAGTGTCTGACCTCCCTGCGGGTGCTCTTAAGCATCTGGGCTATAGGTTCGGCCACCGCAGTCCATATTATAGCTGACATTACGGTAGTGGTAATGAAGCCAGTGAAGCTATAGATGCGGAAGTAGTTTATCGTAAGGAGGTAGATACCTGCGGAAAGGAGGATTAAGGAGGCCATTACTATGTCTCCAGGGTGGTACCGCTTATTAATGTACTCGGCCACCATAGCCACTACGCCTATGTAAATAACGGTGAAGCCTGCCCCGAATAGGGTGAAGTGGAGTAATAACATAGCTACACCTAACAGGCCTAGGATAACCAGGCCAGCCACTATACCTTTCCTTCCGCTAATGTCTATATGAAGGGCCACGGCTTCCTACCCAGAAAGAGAAAAAGAGGCCAGTCTTATAAATCTGGCCTAATCCTCCCGCTTCACGTAGTGGTAAGCATCTTGTGCTATACATAGTTCAGGGGTAACTACGTACCTAGTGCCCTTAAGCCCCTGGGCACTATGAACATAAACTGGGGCCTTAGGGGGCCTTTCCTCTGCCCCACCCCCTCCAGGCCAGG
>Ga0080004_1111351_pt1 | contig 30158 bp, 26 predicted proteins | sample WasSprMetagenome_FD_69207 | JGI IMG/M metagenome (GOLD analysis project Ga0080004, IMG submission 69207) | Sulfidic aquatic microbial communities from Washburn Spring, Yellowstone National Park, USA - WS (SPADES assembly) (version 2) | ecosystem: Environmental > Aquatic > Thermal springs > Hot... | reverse complement strand
AGAAAGTATAGGGACCAGAATACTATGCTTCCGGCCCAAGCACCCCAATCCACAGCAGCACCACCAACCGTTATACGTCTTACCACTTCAAGCGGAGGCATCCACCACCAACTCTGAGCCACAGGTAGAAACTCAGGTTCCGTGTATAGGAGAGTTCTGCTGAAGCCTACCGGGAAAGATGCGAAAGTCTCGTAATGTCCAATACCATACATACCGACTGCTGCACCGACCGTATAGAGTAGAACGAGCGTCGAAGCTGGCATCTTAACTTTTAAAAATCTAAACGGATACGCTAGCAATATAACTAGAAGGCTCATTATAGGTATTCCCATGGTTTTTGAAACCGTGCCCCACGCATAGCGGCACATGAATGCCCCGCCTACCGAGCCGTTTAAGGCTATTTCCACGGTGCCTATGAAGCTCAGCAACGCCGCCAAGATGGCAAGTGGAATTATTAGAGAAGGCCTAATCCTAAACTCTTCAAATTCATTACCCATTTTTCACACTCAGTAGTCAATTTTGCTTTGTGGTTTAATTTAAATTTTTTTACTCGTGTTTTCTCAACCCATGGACTGGAGGCTTGTTGATGAGAGGTTTATTAGGCGTGGTGAGCTCCTTCTCAGCCCAGATTTTCTTGATGATTATGATTTTGAGCTTAGCCTCTATAGGTCCTGAAAAAGTGAAGGTTAAGATTGTGGCTGATCCACGGTTTTCGGGGAATGTGCATGAAGTTGTTGTCGAGGGAGAATTCGGTAGATTATGCTGTATAACTGAGAATACGTCTACGCCGGAAAACCCTAAGACTAGCTTCCTAGCGTCTCTATCTGCTTTGAGGATGCTGAAAAAACTGTTGAAAAGGTACACATAGGGACTTAATGTCTTGTTGACAGTTGAGCGTAATGCTTTTTAACCTTCCACATTTAAATTAGACTATGTGGTATTATGCGTACTACACCCATAGGTATAGTTATGATTGTCGATGAGAGGGAGCATGTATACCGCCAATATTACGTAGAATGTATGGAGATTCTCCATAAGTGGGCTGACGTTATACGTAAGGGTGTGAGAAACATAGATGGGTCTTCACCGGAAGTCGTCGTGGGCTCTGAGCTTATAACATCCGTGAGAACTGCTCAGAAGGTGGGTGAAGAGATTGCACGTGCAAACTGCAAACAGGTGATTCTGTGTTTCTACGTTTGGGACTTTCCATTCCTAGTGTGGCCTTTCATAAACACCGTAGGTAGGGATAAACCTATACTTTGCCTCTCAAATAACAGTGGTAAGTTTCCTGGAAACGTTGGGCTTCTAGCTACAGATGGAGCTCTACGTCAAGTTGGAATTAGAACACACCGTATTATAGGCGATATAGAAGACCCAGATACTAGGGCTAAGGTCATAGATTGGGTTCGTGCTGCACAAGCGTATACAGTCATTCGTAATGAAGTTTACGGAATGTACGGTGGGCACTCCATGGGTATGGAGACCGGATACTTCCATCTAGTTCCGATAATAAAAACCTTCGGAGTGACTGTGCGTCAAATAGACCAGTTGCTTTTAGTTAAGAAGATGGAGAAGGTTGATGAAAGAGAGGTTGAGAAAGGATTGAAGTGGTTTGAAGAGCTTCTAGGAGACCGTATAAAATATGATGGTAAAATGCTTACACGTGAGACGCTTAAGACGCAGATCCGCCTCTACCTAGCAATGAGGATGGTTAATGAAGAGAAGGGTTTCGACTTCTGCGGATTGAAGGGGCAACGTGAATTAACCGAATACGTCTGTATCGGCGACGTAGCTGAGATGCTTATGAACGATCCATATGATTGGAATGGGTTTAAAGAGCCGACCGTATGCGCCACCGAAGCCGATTCGCTAGCAGCGGTCACTATGCAACTTTTAAAGTACATAAGTGGCGGTCTTCCAGTGCTGTTTATGGATGTTAGATTATACCACCCGGATAAAGACATATGGGACTTCTGCAACTCTGGAAACCACGCAAGCTGGTACGCATCTAGAAGCATGGATCCGAGGGAGAACTTCAAAAAGGTGACTTTCCACCCGGCTCTAGAATACTACTTTAAAGCTGGTGGAGCTTCTGTAGAGTTTGACGCAGCTCCAGGTGAAATAACCTTCGCACGGTTAGGTTTGTGGGAGGATAAGCTCTACATGGTCATCGTATTAGGTGAAGCCGTCGAGCTTCCACCTGAGGAACGTAAAGCCTTAAACGCGCAGACGAACCCAACATGGCCTCATGTACATGCCAAACTACACTGTAGCTTTGAGGAATTCACATCGGTATTCCCATGCAATCATATACTTGGCGTTGCTGGAAACGTAGTCCGTCCATTGACATATCTCTGTGAAATAGCCGGAGTAACTCCGATAATCCTTGGACCTGAATCTGAGAGAAGAATACCACCTATCTGGGAGCGTATATCTAAAAAGTGATTTTCATAGCTCATCCCCACATATTTTTCCCTGACCGTTTAAAGGCGGCGACTACCGGGGTCTTCCATGGTTAAGCCTAAAGTATATATGACACGTATGTTGCCCCCTCCGGCCTTAGATATTTTAAGAGAATACTGTGAGGTGGAGGTAAATCCTAGAGAAGAGCCCCCATCAAAGAGTGAACTGATAAGTCGATTAAAGGATAAACATGCTCTACTATGTCTACTCACGGATAAGATTGATGCTGAAGTTATGGATGCCGCACCGGATCTACGCGTGATAAGCACCTATAGTGTAGGATATGATCACATAGACATTGAAGAGTCTACTAAAAGAGGCATATATGTGACCAATACTCCCGGTGTATTGACGGACGCCGTTGCAGACTTCACATGGGCTCTCATACTTACAATAGCCAGAAGGATTGCCGAGGCCGATAGTTACGTTAGAGGTGGAAAATGGAAGATAGCGTGGTCTCCTACGCTTTTCCTAGGATATTCAGTCTACGGTAGAACTCTCGGAATAGTGGGGTTGGGGCGTATAGGAATTGCCGTAGCTGAGAGGGCTAGGGGATTTAACATGCGGATAATCTATTATGATGTTCAACGCCCACCCTTAGATGTTGAACGGAGGCTTAACGCTGAGTATAAACCTCTTGAAGAGTTGTTGCAGGAGTCAGACTTTGTAACACTTCACGTACCTCTAACCAGAGAAACCTACCACTTAATAGGTGAAAAAGAGCTTAGGTTGATGAAGAAGACAGCCTTCCTAATAAACACCTCTAGAGGTTCGGTTGTAGATACGCGTGCACTGGCTAAAGCGCTTAAAGATGGTTGGATAGCTGGGGCTGCTTTAGACGTATTTGAAAGAGAACCTATTGAGGAAGATAACCCCCTACTAAAGCTTCCAAATGTCGTTTTAACGCCTCACATAGCCAGTGCCACGGTGGAGGCTAGGTCTAAGATGGCTGAGATAGCGGCTTTAAACATAATATCCGTTTTGAAGGGGGAGAAGCCTCAGTATCTAGTTAATTCAAACGTGTTAAACGTTAAGCCTTTGGAAAAAGTTAAAATGATTTGAAAAAAGTATGGTTTAAGCATAACCCTCCATTATTTTAACGTCCTCCAGCCTACCTTTAAATGCAGCTTCCAAGAGAGGCTTCATATAGTTCTCTATATCACCCTTCTCAGGATTTAAAGGTATGGGCATGTTTAAAAGCTTCATTCTAAGTGCTGGGTCTTTCGCTGCATTTAACATCCTATTCATATGTTCTACACCAGCTCCAGCATCCCTTAGAGACGTAGGTACTTTTAAGAACTCTAGAAGCCGTGTCAAACCCTTAGCAACAGCCATGCCGAGGTTTAAACCTTCAAGCTTTGAAACATCTTCTACTATAAATCCTTCCTCACTTAGTATAAGCCCTAAAGTCTTAAGTTGCTCTTGGATGACTGGGGAGAAGAAAATCGTATAGTATACGTTTAGAATACCGCAGGCCCTCCCATGGGTTAAAACATCTACTAGGGAGAAGCTTCCGAGGTGGGGGCCGCTAGTCCCCCCGATCATTATGGCATATCCTCCGAGGTCTGTGCCAAGACCAAGACAAACTCGGGCTTTCAAATTTGTCGGATCGTTTCTTAAAGTCTTTAAACTTCTAACTATCAGTCTAACACCTACCTCTACGAGTCGTTTAGCTTTTTCAAAGTACGGTTTACCTGAAGCACCCATGAAGACCTCCCATAGGTGGGAGATGCCATCTAAACCACCATCGACTGTCAGATTTTCAGAAGCCGTAAGCGTCACTGTATAGTCGAAAACGGCGCGTTTAGGCACTATGGCCTCATCTACTATAAGCTTCTTCTGACCAGTTACAGGGTCCGTCACGTTTGAATATTTCGTCAAATGCGAGCTTGAGCTTGAGGCTGCTTGAACAGCCACCATTGGAGTTAAATCTTTACCAGTGGCCTCCTTCATCTTACTTACTATCCCAGTTCCAAAATATGGGTCTATTGTGCAAGCCTCACTCCAAGGAACGCCTAGAAACTTTTCAACCTCATACGGTGTGAAAGTAGCTAGAATGTTGGAGGCTTTAACCGCGTCAAGAGTGCTTCCTCCGCCAAACGCCACTATAGCATCTGGCTTATACATAGCTATTTGAAGAGCAATCCTATAAACGTCCTCGCGAGGGGTGTTCTGCCTCGCTCCCGAGATTTTCAAGTAAGATAGGTTATTTTCCTCAAGACTTCTAACGATCTCACCCATTGATTTAAGAGCCCATTGAGAGCTGCTTCCAACCAGTAGTATCTTCCTACCGAATTCTCTCGCAAATTTCCCCACGGAGTTTAAAACACCGCATCCGAAGATGTAGTACTCACCTTTCCAATTCTTCAAGAGAGCTTCAGCCTCTCTCATTAATTCTTCCGTGGCCTTCACGGCGAATCACCAGCTTTAACTTAACCAACCGCCGTATTTAAGGGTTATAATGGAAGTCGTGAAGTTTGGGAAAGCTTTTTACCCCTCGATTTAATGATATTTTAATGTTAAAATGAAAAAACCGAGAGACTACTTTAAAGATTTTCTCAATGGTGAGTCTAAGAAAGCATCAGTTTCATATGAGAAATCTAAACTTTCATGGAATTACAGGGATATTAAAAACGAAGAGGCTGAAAAATTGCCGCGTTACCTTGAATCTCCATTTTTAGATCAAGTTGCTTCAGAACCAGTCATTTTAACGTCTAGAGAGCTTAACACTATAAAAGAACACATTAAGCTTTTAGATGCTAAGGTTCTTAAGCTTCGTAAATCTAATAGGTTGCTGAAAATACTATGTCTAATGCTTCTACTGCTTCTAGTAGCTGTTGTCATCATGAATCATGTTGGAGGTGTGCCTTTTGAGTCTTAAAAAAGCCGTTTTAAAGCTTAAGGAGGAGATAAGTTCTAGGTTTGTAGGAAACGAGGAAGTAATAGATATAGCTATTTTAAACCAGCTTCATAAGAGGAGTTCAACACTTATAAGAGCTCAAAGAGGTGTTGGAAAATCTACACTTATGCTTCTAATACTCAGAGGGATAACTGGAGAAGACTACGTAGTGATATCTGGCGCTTCAGAGGTTAAGAGGGGGGAGGTTGTAGGTAGACTCCACATCCCCTCACTTGAGAGGGAGGGTGTTGAAAAAGTCCTATGGGCTGCATTTGTACAGGCTAAAGGTAAGGGTATAGATGAAGTCAACAGATTAAACCCGTATACTACCTCTAACATCCACCATATGATGCAGTTCGGCGAAGTATGGGCTTATGGGCAGAGGGTTAAAGTTGGAGATTACGTCCTCATAGCTAATGAAAACCCAGCTGATCCTACAACCTTTATACACCCGCCTCCATTTTATGACAGGTTTGACGTATGTATATACCTGAACTCTCTGAGTTTAAGTGACAAGTTTAAGCTTCAATCTCTTTTAGAAAGCTACGGAGGGGAACTTGTAGAATCTATGCCTCAAGTCCTCACTTTTGAAGAGCTTCAAGGTATAAGGAAGGAGGTGGATGAGGTTGAACTCGATAGTGAAACTATAGGTCTTATAAACATGCTGGTTAGAGATTTCCAGGCGTGTGTAAGAGGTAGAGAGTTTTCCGAGGTTAAGCCTCCGATACTGTGTGAAGGATGCCACTTTCTCAAAGACGTCTGTAGCAATATAAAAGACCCGCCTAGTGAAAGGTCTACAATAGTCTTAACACAGCTTGTTAAAGCTAAAATTTGGCTTGAGGGTAAAGTTAGCCAAGATGATGTGCTATCCCTCGCCCTATGGGTTTTTCCACATAGGATGAACCTTGTTAAGACGAGAAATCTTCTAAACGATATTAGAGAGCTATTGATGCGTGAGAAAGTGAAAATGGATGAAAGAGTCAATAGGAGACAGTGGCTTATACTCAGCAAGCTTATGAACGGCTTCGATAGGGGATTATACACGTACGCTAGGGAAGTAGCCGTAGAAGACCCTGTATTCGCAGAAGAGCTTATGAAGCTTGAGAAGACTTGGATTAAGGAAGGTATACTTAGAGAGGAAGATACTTTAGGAGTGTACTTAAGATGGAGATAGAAGCAGTCAAAATAGACCCTACAACGCTGAGGGAAATATTCGTTAAAGTTAAATCTGAACTGTTTTTCCCACCGATTCAGTTTAAATTGGATGAGAAGCTTAACATACCCGTTAAAGTGTTAAATGGAGAGTTGCACGTAAACCCATCTCTCTTAAGTAGGTCCAAAGACCCTCACCGTTTAATGCTATGGCTCTTAAGGCATACCCTCGCTCACATGCACTACTGCCCCTATGATGCTAAAACCGCCTACTACCTGCAGAAGATAGCTTATAACGTTCTTCGAGATAATAAGCTGGCGTACACGGCTATAGCGATGTTTTCAGATTTCCAAGTGGACTGCATTTACCTTAAGAATAGGTATGGTGAGACGCCATATTACCTATATGATACGCTTGATAGATGTAGACCGGTAGGGTTAGAGTCGCTGGTATTCGCAGTTTACAGGGAGTTCTTCCCAGATATCCCCTACAAACCTGAAGACGATGAGATTGAAATACTTGGCAGATTATTGGCAGACTCCATAAGGCCTCCGAAGTCTTGGATAAGTAAAATCAGAGCAATATCAGCCGTTCTCTTAAGAGCTGATACTCAAGAGCATAAGCGTATTTTAAAGAAGCCTTCTAAAGATAGGATTGGGTTGAAGCATATCCCGCTGATTGAAGACGCATATCCAGATGCTGTTAAAAGGATAAGCCAAGTTTTAAGTAACATTGAAAACGAGAAAGACGCTAAAGCATTCTACGAAGTTTGGATAAAACCTAGAATTGGAGAAGAGGACGTTAAGAAACTGTCTGATAAGGTTAAAGAGGCGTTACGTAAATCTGAAGAAGCGGATCGTATATACGCATCTAAGGAGTCTGGGAAAGCTTATAGGGCGTCTGCTGGAAGAGGCTATGGAAAGTTCACACTACCCACGTCTATCAGCAAACTTTTGGAGAAAATGCCTTTAGACGTTAAAGACCTCTTATGGAGAAGGCTCTGGTATAGGTCTAGAGCTGAAAACATTCTGATAACATATTTGGCTTCAAAAGGCGAGGTTAAGCCAACTTGGACTATACAGAGTTATCCTGAAGAGTGGTATGTTGAAGATGATATAGAGTCTTTAGACTTAGAGGCGAGTTTAGATGAAGGTCCCATAATACCTGAAGTTACGACGATCAAATGGCATATGAGGTCTGCTGGTAAGGGTGGGGAGTTCCATACGAACATCATACCGTCTGTTCTAATAGTTTTAGATACGAGCTACAGTATGAGCAATATACTGGACAAGGTGTCTACTGCAGGCTTCATAGCGTATTTGAGCGCTAAATGGGCTGGTGGAAACACAGCTATCGTCAACTTCTCGACAAACCACATAGTGGCCGATTGGAATGCGGATGAAGATTTTAAAGAGTTTACACTTTCATCTAGGTTTAGAGAGTTAACGATAATGCCTACTAAGACCATAGCTAAGCTTCTAAACGCGGCTAAAGAGCAGTGCTTCATAGTCATCATAACAGACGGCGGATGGCAGAATTTTAAAGAGGCTCTAGAAGATCTTAAAACATTCGGAAATAAGGGGCATAAGATTTCGGTCTTCTACATAAAAGATTGGGATTACCCAGAGGAGGTTAAAGCCTTAGTAAAGGCTCCATATATAAGCATGTACCAAGTCAACGACCCGGTAAGAGACCTTGAAGGCTTAATTCTATCAGAAGTTGCAAGCGTATACGCTGAGAATATTAGACCTTTAATTCAGAGTACTTACTGAAAATTCCAATTCATGAAATTGTCTTCATATTTTGAAAAGCGTGTGGCCTGATGAGTAGCGTTATACATGGTTTATGAATGCTTAAATAGTTGGCGGGTTGAATTTTAAACGTGTTCTTATGTCCACTATAAGGGCGGTTGAAGCATATCCGCTTAAAATACCGTATGTGAGGCCTTTCGTACTATCTAGAGGCGTCGTGGGTAAGCCTGGGGTTCCCGGAGACCACTTATACGTCAAGATTGAAACATCCAACGGTACGGTTGGTTGGGGTGAAGCTAGACTAATGCATACTTGGATGTATGAGACGTTGGAGTCGGCATATACATCATTGGTGAACTATATTGCCCCGGCTTTGAAAGGTATGGACGTCTTCAGTTTAAACCTAATCTTAAGGAAGCTTGATAAACTGTTGACGCCGGTTGTGAGCTCGGGTCAGCCATTTGTCAAATCAGCTGTAGAAACAGCGCTATTCGACGTAATAGGTAAGATTACTGGTCAACCCATCCATAAGCTCATAGGAGGCAAAATATGCGACTACGTAGAGCTTTCAGCTATGATGAGCGGCGATCCTGAAGCTATGACTGATTACGCTAAAGAGATGGCTTCAAAAGGTTATAGGTGTTTCAAGGTTAAAATTATGGGCGATCCTGTTGAAGATGTTAAAAGGCTTAAAGTCGTTAGCGAGGCGGTTCCAGATGCAACTATATGGGCGGATGCCAATCAAGCCTATACGAGCTTCACCATAAGGAGGCTTCTAAACCTCATAACAGACATGGATGTTACGAGAATCATATGCCTTGAACAGCCGGTCCCCACTTGGGATTACGAGGGGCTTAGACGCATAACTTCAGAAAGCCCCATACCGGTGGCGGTTGACGAGTCCATGTTTAGCCATTACGACCTGATCAAACTAATATCCATAGATGCGTTAGACTTAATAGTTTTAAAACTCGCAAAATCTGGAATCATTGGAAATCTTAAGATAGCCGCTTTAGCTGAAGCTGCAGGTATAGACCTATTCGCCAGCGGTATGACTGAAAGTGGGGTCGGCTTTACGGCTTCAGTACACTTATTCAGCACCTTACCCATAGTGGCACCGATCGATATAAACGGTCCGCAGTTTCTCGAAAGCCTCTTAGTAGATGGTTTAAGTTTTGAAGGAGCTAAAGTGAAGGTGCCGGATAAGCCAGGCTTGGGAGTTGAAGTAAGAGAGGATAAAGTTGAAGAATATATGGTTAAATTGAAAATTTGAAAAGTTATAGAGATTTATCATGGTTAACCGTTTAAGCCACCGTGTTTTAAATATCTAGTGTTCTAGAAAAGCCCACTTAAAGTAGGCTCTTGATATTCTAGATGGGGTATCGTTATTGACATCAGCTTTTCCATCCTTCTCAACTCTGGCTACATGATAGCCTATTGAGACGATGAGTTGAAATTCCTCAGTGAGCCGGTTGAGGGATGAAACGACATGAATTCCCACTTAGCTCAGAACTCTTTGGGGAAACACTACTTTAAAGGGCGGGTTTTTAAACTACTAGTACCTGTAGTATCCACTTTAATTATCGCGGTGATCTTTCTGTCTACAATAAGACCGTCTGTAAAATTGGTTTACATGGGTACGGATAAGATTGCTAAGAATTGGTTTCTCAGGGGCGAGGAGGCGAGGATATACTTTAAGGTATTCAACCCGGCAATCGTTGAGAGCGACCTTGAAATCTACTTAAAGCCTATGGATGATCCGTCTAAAGTAATCAAAGTATCTGCTTTAAAAGTCAAGGCTATGGAAAATAGGATAAACGTGATAACTCTAAACACCAACTCTTTAGAGCCTATGCTTTACCTACTGGAGTGCAACTTCAATGGTAGGGTATTTAATGGGGTTTCAGAGAATCCAAGGTATAATTTTGAATGTTACCCTTGGCTATTCGCCGTTATTGAGGAGTATAATTTCTCAAAAACCACCTATAAACTTGGAGTTAACATACACTTCATAGCTCCTAGGGAGATGGACCTAGACATGATGAAGTATGCTGGTATAAACTTGATTAGAATGGACTTCCTCTGGAGTGAAGTGGAAAAAGAGAAGGGTGTTTACATTTTTAGAGAATATAGGAGGCTTGTAGATGCCTTAAGAAAACGGGGTATAACGGCTCTATTCATACTAGACTATGGAAATCAATACTACGATGATGGAGTTGCACCATATAGTGATGTCGGTAGGGAGGCTTTTGCAAAGTTTGCACTTGAATCCTTTAAAGAGTTTAAAGGTGAAGATATAATATGGGAGGTTTGGAACGAACCAAACCTCTCTCAGTTTTGGAAGCCTAAGCCCAACCCGGAGGACTACGTCCGGTTGCTGAAAGCCGTTTATTCAGCCGCTAGAGAAGTCGGCGGAGTTAGACTCATAGCTCCTGGTGTAAGCGGTTTTGACTTCAATTTTCTAGAAGAAACGTTTAAACTGGATATGCTGAATTGTATAGACGCAGTCTCCATACACCCGTATAGGAGTACAAACCCTGAAACGGTGAACCTAGACTACGCTAAGTTGAGAGAATTGTTAGCCCTATACGGCGCCCCTCTAAAGCCTATCGTTTCAAGTGAATGGGGCTATTGCACTGGCGGCTCATACGGCAATAGGGTATCTACTGCAACTCAAGCGGAATACGTTGTTAGAATGTTCCTCATCAACATAATGAATGGGGTTAATGTGAGCGTTTTCTACGATTGGAAAGACGATGGATCTAATATCCATGATTCTGAGCAGAATTTCGGGTTAATCGCAGATTATGAAGGGCTTAAGTCGATCTATGGAAGGCCAGCATATTTCATTAAACCAGCATACTACGCTATATACACTCTCACGTCGCAACTGAACGGTTTTCAATTTAGAGGTAGAGTTGAAACTGGAAGTAGAGAGGACTATATTCTTGTTTTTGAAAATGGTGACGGTGTTAAAAAGTATGTATGCTGGACTACTGAGCGTGCACATAAGGTTAGGCTGAGTATACACGCTAAAACCTTGGAAATGGTGAAGCTCTTCGGTTTGAAAAGTATTCATAAAAGTGAAAGCGGCGAATACGAATTGACCTTAACATCAGCCCCCATATTCGTACTTCCAATGCCTTAACCAAGGTTAAATTCATTCTTTTAACTTTAAGTCTTCACAGATGCTTACGCTTATAGACTATACGTATTAGAATGTAAAAGCTTTTACCCGAATAGATCTCGCATTAAATCTACATTATGTCTTCGACGGATTGAATTCATACGTCGATGTATCTCTCCCTCTCCCAGTCTGTTATTTTCCTACACGTGTATTCTTCCCATTCTTTAAGTTTGAGGTTTAGAAAGTTTTCACCCGCCTCTCCTAAGGCGCTACTTATAACTTGGTCTCTTCTAAGAGATTCTAAAGCCTCTTTTAGATTTGACGGTAGTGTCGGCAGGCTCTTATATAATCCTTCCTCATATATGTCTTTTTCAATGGGCTCCGGAGGCTCTAGGTTTCTTTCAATGCCGTCAAGTCCGGCAGCCAGTATTGCTGCGAACAGTAGATATGGATTTGCAGACGGGTCTGATGCTCTATACTCTATTCTAGCTGAATTCCTGCTGGTGAATTCTGGAACCCTTATCAACGCATCTCGATTCTTCATACCCCAGTAGATGTATTTAGGCGCCTCAAACTCTCCAAGCCTCTTGTAGGAGTTTATTGTAGGGTTGGCTACGGCCGTTATAGCACTGGCATGTTCGAAGATTCCGGCTATAAACCTCCTAGCTAAATCTGAAAGTCTATAAAATCCCTTTTCATCGTAGAAGATGTTTTCACCTTTACTCCATAAGCTTAAGTGGATGTGCATACCGTTTCCAGGCATACCGTAGAAGGGTTTGGGCATGAATACGGCCTTCAACCCTTCAGATTCGCATATGAGCTTGATTATGTTCTTGGTTAGAAGTATTTTGTCGGCTGTGTTTACAGCATAATCGTGTAGTATGTCTATCTCATTTTGACCGGGTCCAACCTCATGATGGCCGCTACTCCACTCTATACCAGCCTCTGTAAGCTTTTCAGCTATTCGGATTTTAATCAAGTTGGCTTTATCCCTCGGAGATACGTCGAAGTATCCTCCGGTATCGATAGACTCTCCATTCCTGAGAATGTAGAATTCAAGTTCACCGGCTGTGATGAATTTAACCTTATAGTCCTCCTCAGTTTTGCTTAGAAGTCTCTTTAAAACTATACGAGGGTCTCCATTAAACGGTTTACCCGCCTTATAGACTTCGCAGAAATACGTTTTAACGCCGTTTATTGTATAGCTTGATGAAGCGTCAGGTATAAGCCGCATATCACTTTCAAATCTTCTCGCAAACCCTTCTATTGAAGAGCCGTCAAACCAAATACCTTCAACGTTAGCCTTCTCGAAAAGCCTCTCGGATATTATAACCTCTTTTAAAGTCCCATTTATATCCGAGAATCTTAAGCTTATTATATTCACGTCCTCTCCTTCTTAAAATCCCACTATTATACTTTTTTATCCCCTTCACCACAATTACGTGCTACGTCTTCACATAAATCGAAGAATGGGCTGTTTAGAGTTTAGAGGCGGCATCGAAGGGGAAATTTTTATAAACGGTTTTGGAAATATTTATGGGGAAAACCCATAAATATTCCCCATCGAAGATGCGTGTAGATTTACGGTTTCACAATACTTTAACCGTTCTATTGCAAAAGTTAAAAAATACCTAACTTGACTATGATTGAATGGCGTTTCTAGGTAGGTGTTATGGAGACTGTGAATGTTACTCTATCATTGGATGAAATTATAAGCCTAAGCGAAGCACTTAAGTTTGAAAATCCATACATGAGATGGAAATACGGGCCTCCGAAAGATTTAGATTTCTTTCCACTTTGCGTGTGGCTTCAAAATCCTGAGAACGCTGAGAGATATAGAGAATTGGGTATAAACGTATACGTTGGTCTTTGGAAGGGGCCTACTGAAGAGCAGCTTGAAAGGCTACGTAAGGCTGGCATGTATGTTATCTGCGATCAGAACGATGTCGGTTTGAGTCATATAAACGATCCTGTGATAATCGGGTGGATGCATGGAGATGAACCCGATAATGCGCAACTGCTTCCGGATGGAAGCGGTTATGGTCCGCCCATTCCACCAAGCGAGATAGTAGACAATTATGTGAAGATGAAGACGGCTGACCCATCACGGCCAGTTTTACTGAATCTAGGTCAAGGTGTTGCATGGGATGGTTATTATGGACGTGGGGTGCGGAAGAATCACCCTGAAGATTACCCGGAGTATATTAAGGGGTGTGATATCGTTTCCTTCGATATATACCCAGTTGTTCATGAGAACCGAGCGATAGCTGGAAAGCTTTGGTATGTTGCTAGAGGAGTTAAACGTTTACGTGAATGGTCGAATGGTCAGAAACTCGTGTGGAACTGTATTGAGACGACGCGTATCCATAACCTCCACGTCAAACCCTCACCTCGTCAGGTAAAAGCCGAAGTATAGATGTCGCTGATCCACGGTTCAACGGGCATCATATACTTCGCTCACCAGTTTAAACCTAAGTTTATTGAAGCTGGTTTATTGGCGGATGTTGAAATGACTCAAGCGGTGAAAGAGATCAATAGACAGATTCTCAAATTGGCTCCAATCTTAAATTCACCAACAGTTTATAGAAGGGACGCGGTAACTACGGATGGCTCAGATGAAATCTTAGTATCACCTTTAGCTTTAATGGTTAAAGTATACGGTGAAACGGCTTACATCTTCTCTGTGAATGTTGAAGATAAACCGTTGAAGATGAAGCTCACCATAGAGGGCATACCCAGCGGTTATATTGCAGAAGTTTACGGTGAGAATAGATCGATTACACCCGAATCATCGACGATTGAAGATAACTTCACTGGATTAGAAGTCCACATATACAGGTTGACAGGAAAGCGTAGAGACAACGGTTAAAATAAAGCTTCCAATTTTAAATACGGTATAAAAAGATTGATATGTGGTGAAGTCTAGATATGTTCCAGCAAACCTAACGGGTATGGCGATTCTCTCCACGCATTTTAAACTCTTCTCATACTTTTTATTCAATCTCCTACAGACACGGTTGGGCTAAGTATTAGCTTGAAGGTATAGTTTCTCTTTAATAGGAGATTTTTTACTGTTATGTGTTTAGTGGTTTATGGTTGTATTCGAGGGATAGGGTTATTGCTGCTGTAAACTGTGAAGAGCCTGATCGTGTGCCTATATATCTCAGACCGTTTGAGAGGAACTATCTAATGGATAATAGTAAGGTCTGGAGGAGCCAGTTTGAAAGGGTTGAAATGTTTCTAAGCCTAGGTCTTGACGATATTTTAAGTATTCAAACACCTCTCACAATGAGCTCTGAAGTAGAGGTTAGGGTTTTTAAGAAGATTGAGAGCGGCGAAGAATACCCGTTGCTGGTTAAGGAGTATCATACTTCTAAGGGCGTGTTAAGACACGTTGTAAGAATGACTCGGGATTGGCCTCATGGAGAGGATATTCCAATCTTCAGCGACTACATAGTCCCAAAAGCTAGAACGAAGAAGTACTTAGTAGAGGGGGAGGAAGACCTTGATGCTCTATCCGTATTGTTTAGAAGACCGGAGGGTTTGGCTGTTGAGAATTTTCTGAAAGAAGCTGATGTCGTTAGAGAATTTGCTGAAGAAAACAATGTTTTAGTTGAAGGTTGGGGGCCGATAGGTGGTGATGCTGTAGTATGGCTTTGCGGGGTTGAGAATGTTATCAGGTGGGCTTTCACAAAGCCAGAGTTTCTAATGAGGCTTCTTAGGATAGTGTTGGAGTGGGATCTATGGAGTATAGAGTTGCTTTCAAAGGTTAAATGCGTAGACTTAATTATCCACCGTGGCTGGTATGAAAACACAAACTTCTGGCCTCCGAGACTATACAAGAAGTTCATAGCTCCAATCCTTAGGAGGGAGGCCGATGAGGTTCATAAGAGTGGATTGAAATTCGGCTATATAATGACCACCGGAGTTATGCCTATTCTCGACTATGTAAAGGACTGTGAAGTAGACCTTCTACTCGGAATAGACCCTGTTCAAGATCGGGTAGACTTTAAAGTTTTGAAGGAGAAGCTTGATGGGAGAGTCTGCGTATGGGGTGGTGTAAACTCAGCGGTCACGCTTAGGTCTACTAGGGCGGTTATTAAAAGAGCCGTATACGAGGCCATTGAAAACCTCGCCCCTGGAGGAGGGTTCATCTTAGGAGCCGTAGACGCCCTGTTTAAAGATACGCCGTCTGAGGGGGTGGGTGCTTTCATAGAAGCTTGGCGTGAAAAATGCGCATATCCACGGAACGCGTAAAGCATTAGAGGGAAACGTTTCAACATTCAGAAGCGTGAAGATATTTACTGAATAGAAGTTGGAAGAGTTTAAGTTTATAGTAGACTATACTTCTACGTGGTCTACTTGCCAGGCTTAAAGAGGAGCGTTCTAAGCGTTCAGATGCCTGACGGTAGCTTTGTCGAAGTACCCTACTTTAAACTGGAGGGTGGATCCAGTAGCCCCGTTGTCTACATTCACGCAGCTCAGCATGGCGTTGAGCTTACAGGCATTTATACGATTAAGCTTCTACTCGACAGCGTCTTAGGTATGAATGTTAACGGGGCGATCATACTTGTCCCTGTGGCAAACCCCCTGGCTGTGAGGTGGAGGAGGCACTTTTACAAGATGGAGTTGGGGGAGCCGTACTCCAGCTACCATCCGCACCAGATGAATAGGCTTTGGCCTGGTAGAGCTGACGGGAATGAAACTGAGAGAATCGCTTACAGCCTTTACAAGAATCTAATCGAGCAGTCAGACTACGTTATAGACCTCCACTGCTACGAGCAGTGGATTGCACCAGCCGCTTTAGCCAATGGATGGGATGAAGTATCGGTTAAACTTGCAGAGTATTCGCTATTACCCTTTATAGAGGTCTATGACAAACCTAGCGTTCATAGGGGTATGTTGAGCTACGTGGCTACAGAAGCTGGTAAACACTCGCTTACGATTGAACATAGCGGTCAGAGGTGGGTTTTCCCAGAGCAGGCTAAGCTCGTGCATAGGGGGCTTATGAACATACTCCGCTATCTAACTGTAATCTCCGGGGAGCCTGTCAAGCCTAAGTTTCAGCTTACACTTGGAAGAGACCCGCACGTAGACGTATATGCTCCTGAAGGTGAGTGGATAATAGTGACTTTGAAAACGGCCGGTGAGGAAGTGGAAGAGGGGGAGGAAATAGCCAAACTTCTTAACATGAATAGTTTGGAAGAGGAGACTGTTAGAAGTCCTGTTAAAGGCGTAATCTACTGGATAGGGTCTACGAGGAGCAACATAGATACTAGGCCTTCAGAAGAAGTTCAAGTGGTCTTGAAGGGGGAGAAATATCGAATAGCAACGATCTACAGCTTGAAGAAGTAAGAATGGCGTCGTCTTAGAATTAGTGGGAGAACCGCTACGCCTACTTGCGAATTTGAGGCTTTACGTGTTCTCTCTCAAATACTTGAAGCTTTACTTCATGAATGTTGTAATTCCAATGGTTACCTAAACCGCCTAGATTACACTGGTATAGCGTTTAGAAGTAGCGTTTAAAAGTCTTTTATTGAAAAAATTTAACGTTTCGGAGGGGTGTTTTAAAGGGTGAGAGGTGTTGGAGGATTTTAAGAAGGGGCTTTACGCTCTTTTCCTAGTTAACCTCGGGGTTGCCTTATCTTCTGAATTGATTACACCTCTCCAGCCTCTTTTTATTCAGAGTTTAGGCGCCTCCATTGTGGAGGTCGGTTTCATCCTTTCGGTTTCAGGTTTCGTTGCTACGGCTTTGATTATACCCAGTAGTTTGATGGCAGATAGATATGGGAATAAGACTGTAATAATTTTAAGCGTGGCCTTTGCCTCCATATCTGTTCTCCTATACATAGTTGCGGGAAATTGGATTCAGCTCTTCCCGCTAGTCGTAACATATACGGTTTCGTTTACAGTGTTCATACCCGCCCGTATGGTTTACATAGCTGAGAGGAGTCTACTGGAGAATAGGGCTAGCGTCTACGGGTTTATGAACGTTGCTTGGCCTTTAGGCTCTTTAACAGCGCCTGTTTTAGCCGGAGCAATCGTGGATAGCTATGGGTGGAAGCCTGTCTTCATGATAGCATCCATTATAATGGGTTTATGCTTAGCCCCAGCTCTAACGATTAAGGAGGCTAAAGGCTCAAATAGACGCGTTGAAGAACGTGTGGATGATCTAAGCTTTAAAGGGCTTTTTAAAACCATGGGTTTACTCATACTGTTCCACATACTGATATCTCTAACGGTCGGCTTAAGCCACTCCCTCCTCTCCATATACGCTTCAGATAGATTCCAAGCCTCAACCACTCAAGTCGGCTTCATGTTTTCAATGGTTGGATTAGCGACTTTAACCGCCCAGCTTACTGCAGCATACGTCTTGAAGAAGATGGATTTGAAGAGGTTCCTCCAACTATGCCTCTTAACCATGGCCCCTCTATACGTGCTACTCCCACTCATAGACGACCTAAACATATTCACAGTGATCTACGCGGTCTCATACGGTCTATACTCCGCTACATGGCCTGCATCAGCAACACTCGTAACAATGGCTATACCGAGTTCTAAGTGGAATATAGGCATGGGCCTCCGGCAGACAGCCGTAAGACTCGGCTTCTCCCTAGCCAGTATGATGGCTGGCCTACTATGGACAAGTTTAAGCCCAACCTCAGTATTCTACCTATCCTCAATCTTAGCGATCTCAACAATAATCCCACTCATACCCCTCCAAGAAGAAAAATTAAATGTTACAACCGTAAGAAACCGAGAGCATTCATAACGTATACGCTGAAACGCGTAAAAATACATGGAAACAATATGACCTCCTGCGTAGAGAAACAGGCAATGAAATGCTTCTTGATTTTCACTGAATGAGGAAGCCAAAAAGCTTACGTAGATGATTAAAACTTAAAAGTAATGAAAGTCTTATGCACAGTACCATTTCAGATACCTGTGGTAACGAACCTATTAAAATCATATTAACACATGATGTTGATTGGCCTCCTCAAGGTCCAGGGATAGACCATATCTTAGCTAGAAGAAATAGATTTAGCGAGGAAATAATTTTGAAGACCGTTAGAGAAGGGTATAACCCGTACTTCGGTATACCTGATATAATGGATTTAGAGGAAAAGTATAGTTTTAAGTCAACGTTCTTCTTCAAGGGTGGGTATAAGTATAAAACTTTGATAAAATGCTGGCCCACGCTAACAAATTCGGAAGTCTTCTCGGGACGATTCACATGAAGATCTGCATACTCACCCCTCAGATGCTCAAATTCTTATTTGGTATCTTCAGAGTCAAACTAGGATGGTTTAAATATGAATGGGAGCAGGATTGTCCTCTGAAAGAATGCTTGGAAGATTCTAAAGCAAATGGACTTGACATATTCACATTCTGGCAAAGGTTTCCGAATGTTAAACCTAGGTACAGGTGGTATACTGAGTGGGATTGCATTGCTGTATTAGACGTTCAAAATGGTTACAATTACTGGTGGAAGCATGTATCCAAGAAAACAAGGAACATGGTCAGGAAAGCGAAGAAAAAAAGGAGTGGTAGTCAGCGTTGTGGAACCTAATGAAAGATTTGCGAGGGATGTAGCTAAGATATATAATGAGTCCCCCATGCGAAGGGGAAAACCATTTATACATTATGGTGAGGCATGGGAGAAAGTTTATGAAGATTTTATTAAACTCACTGATAAGGCGACGTTTATAGGTGCATACTACGGTGATGAACTGATAGGATTTGCCGTGATAAAACACACCCCAGAGTATTCGTTAATATCTCAAATCTTATCTCTCCAGAAGCATATGGATAAAGCACCAAACTATGCCTTAATAGACAAAATAGTTGAATTATGCGCTTCATATAATGTACACTATATAGTTTATGAAAGAATGCAAAATGAACGTGACCCCCTCGGTTTCTTCAAGTACAGAAATGGGTTTAAGGGTGCTTATGTTCCCCGATACTTTATACCTTTAACGGCTAGAGGGCTAGTTGCTATGAAGATTTACAAAAGATTATATCCGTTTCTTTACACTATAATGGTGTCACATTGTATGAGGAGGTTTATACGACGGCTCTTCTATACAATAAGAAGACAGCTGTGAAATGAAAAAGTGGTCTTCTTATGATTATCGGTTTAAGGCATGACATCGATACTAGTTACGGATTAAGACAGGGATTACCTAAGGTAATCTCTCTAGAAGAGAAGTACGACGTTAGATCCACGTTCTTCGTCCGCGTTGATATTTTACATTCCGATAGGGATATTAAGATTCTTAGATGGATTTTGGATGGTGGTTGGGAAATTGGTTTACATCTGATCAATACAATCGGCGACCCGAAACTACCCCCTCCCAAGAGTGAACTGGAAGTTTTAAAGAATCTCCTCGGCGATTCAATTTATGGAGTGACACCCTGTGGAAGTACCATAGGTTTTAAGGGTGATACTACTTGGAGAGTTATGGACTCTCTCGGGTTAAAATATATGGAGGGTTACGGGTTGCCACGATTCGCTGTTGACACTTTCGTTATACCTACGCATTTATCACTTGACATTCATTATGTGAGAAACTTTGGTGAAGTAAAAGGTTACAAAATGTTCAAGAAAGCCCTTCTGGAAATGCTTGAGAAAAACGGTGTAGCAACAGTTCTCACGCATCCGGAATGGTTTGTGAGATCCGTCGGAGGAAGTGGTTTGATTAAAATTCCGCTAACGCTATTAAGAAGGAAAATGATGGATAAAGTTTATGATATATTCTTACAGGAGTTCAAGGATAAGGTTAAGTTTAAGAGGTATGTAGATGTGTTTCGTCTGTTGAGGAGTACTGAGCGATAGATGGTGCTTTAAATGATGGAGAGAAAGTTGCGGCTATATGCGGTCGTCCCTGCTAGGAATGAAGAAGGTTTCATTGAACAGACGCTATTATCGTTAGTCAGGCAAACATTAAAGGTGCAGGATATTATAATTGTAAATGACGGGTCTGAAGATAGAACTGCTGATATTGCTACATGCTATGGAGTTGTTGTAAATCTTCCACTTCATAAGGAGAGCTACGTCGGTAGGCCTGAGCTAGCCCTTGTGCTAAACGAGGGGTTGAAGAGGGTTCCAGAGGACTGTGACTACGTTTTAATTTTAGGGGCAGACCATGTATTGCCTCAAGACTACATCGAAAAGGTCGTTTCTAGGATGATTGAAGAAGATGTCAAAGTCGCATCTGGATATATTGAAGGAGAACGATACCACCCGGAAATGCCCAGGGGGAGTGGGAGAATTTACGACTTCAAACTGTTTAAGAGTATGGGGTTTTTCCCAGCCAACTGGGGTTGGGAGAGTTACGTCCTATTCAAGTTTATGCAAATGGGATATAAGGTAAAATGCTATAGAGATATTGCTGCGGGAAAAGTTAGGTCTACCAGTATGACTAAGACGAAGCTATACTATTATGGAAAGGCTATGAAAGCGTTAGGCTACGATTTTAAATACGCTCTGGGGAGAGTCATAGTCAACAGAAGCTGGAGCATGTTAAAAGGCTACATGTCTAGAGACGTTAAAGTTTACGACGATATAGCCGACTTCGTTAAAAAGTGGCAAAGAAACATTTTCTGGAGTAGAGTAAAACAGGTTCTTAGTACTAATAAAAATGGGTAGAGGAGGCGTATATTCTTTGAGGGTTTTACACATTTGGAATACTGCCGGTGTTTCAATAGTTATAGCGAAATTTATGGATAGGTTATTTGGTACTAGAAGCCTTGTTGTTCATAGGGGAGCTTTTGACCGATACGGCGCTACAACTTACGGTGAGCTTTGGAATTACGGCGAGGCACTTAAACTTAACTCTATTAGAGTATTCAATGAGATCTATCAATTAGCTCAAAGAGAAGTAGAAGTCCATGTAACAAGGGCTAAGATAGAAGATGATTCCATAGAATATGGAATACACTCCCATGGAATAAAGAGGAAAATTGACCTTAAGTCCGTCGATTTATTCCTAAGAAATTTGACAACGTATCTGCCAGATTCTCTTAACCCTACGACGATGCCGTGGATTACATCTAGATCTCGCAGATTAAACATAACTGTTACTAACAAACCTTACGAACACTCTGATAGAGTTAAATTCGATAAGATTGACACTAGAGTATTATTTCTATCCTCATCGACCCACCCAATTATTGGGGAGCTCAGAGAGGAGTTAAGTAAGTTAGGTGTAAAAGCTATGGTATTATACTTGCGGGGTATGAGGCCTGTTAGGCTTAGATTCGCTATTACCTCCCTTCATCTTCTGGTAAATCTATGGATAAAAAATCCATCCATCATTCTAAGCTCCGTACACCTTATGTTAAAAAGTGGACTTAAAATCAAAAACTATATGAAGTATGTCTATTACTTTATTTTAGCAACTTTCATATATAAAATACTTATTAAAAGTCACTTTGACATAATCCATGCTTTTTGGAGCTACCCTGCAGGGATATCGGCTATTTTAGTTAAAGCTCTCATGTACAAGCCAGTTGTAATATCGGTACTTGGTTACGACGTAAGTGAACAAACTCTGAAGGACGCTTTTCTTAGTAATGTGTCAAAATTTGCGATGGAGAATGCTGATGCCGTAATAGTGGCAGTAGAAAATCATTACCGTGATCTGCTTCGTATGGGAATTAGTAGAGATAAGCTCCACTTCATTCCATTGGGAGTAAATGTTATTAGGTTTAATAGAGCCGATGGTTCGTCTCTTAGAAAAAGACTTGGAATAAGTGAGAATGATATAATCGTGCTTTTCGGGCCTCATCTGCGAGACCTTTATGGTCCAGAGGATTTCCTTAGAGCTGCAGAAATTGTCTCAAGGGAGATCCAGAATGTATGCTTTGTTCTGACGGGGGATGGAAACCTCCGCGAGTACTTGAAGACTCTAGCTGAGAGCCTTGGCGTGAGGGCTGTGTTCACCGGGCATATTAATTTCCACGAGATGCCCTCATACTATGCTATAGCCGACATAGTATGCATTCCGAGTTATGCTGGCCAGGGTATTTCTGCATTAGAAGCCATGGCCATGGGTAAGCCTGTTGTTGGATATAAAACTGGAACAATAAGGATAGCAGATGGTATTGATGGCTTTCTTGTTCAAAAAGGTGATATAAAAGGTCTTGCTGAAAAAATTTTATTCCTGATTAAGGATCCGAGCTTGAGGAAAACCATGGGAGAGAACGCGAGGAGGAAAGTTCTTTCTCAGTATGATATAAGCTTGTGTGCAGGCAGGATCCTAGACCTTTATAGTTCAGTGACTCGACGACAACTTCTAAGGAAAAATCCTAAGTGAGAGGGAATGGTGCAGTTAACTCCCAGGGACTTGAAAGAATTGCAATCATACTCGCCAAGAAGAGGAAGAAAGTAACATAAGGACGAGAAGGTCCTAGTCTCAGCTGGGTGAGACAGGATCGTGATAAGAAAGCAGAAGGTTCATTTAAATTGCTGGAAGAATGTGGATGAAGCAGAGAAGTTCTTAAGGATCGTGTCAAAGCATCTGAAAAAAAAGCTTAGAGTGCAACTTCTCAAATTTTGAAGGCATTGGTAGCAAAAGGAGGAAAAGAGGTTGGGAGTCATGAAAAACTGTGTTAGAAAAATTTTTGTGTTAGAAACATTTTATTTGAAGCAGAAGCAGTGGATGACATGAACTCGCTGAGAAAATATGCACCTAAGTTCTTAAAATCGATATATACAAAAAGCGTCCTAAGGTATAATATGACTAAGGGCTACCCTATTGATATAAATTTTGAGTTAACTACAGCTTGTAATCTTAAATGTAAATATTGCCCTAGATATGAGCTTATTAGGAACGGTATAAGGGTTGTAGGGCATATGGACTATGATCTCGTGAGTAAAATTATCAAGGATTTGTCCAAAATTTCCGACAGGAAGTTTAGTATATGTCCAGTTGGTCTCGGCGAACCGCTTCTATATCCTGAAATCTATGATGCCCTGAAACTTCTCAGGGAGAGTTTTCCAAAAGCACGCATACACATTAATACAAATGCTTTATTGCTCGATGAAGATTCTTCAAAGGAGCTTATTGAAACTGAAATTGATGACATAATAATTAGCGTAAACATCTGGAATAGAGAGCTATATAAGATGATCCATGGAGCTGATGCTCTACCTGATGTGATAGAGAACACAAAGAGATTCCTTCAAGTGAAAGGAAATAGAAAGCCCCGCGCCATCATTCAAATTTTGGACATTGACATTAACAAGGGAAGGATCGGGGAGTTCATGGAGTATTGGAGACCATATTTGAATGAAAATGACTCCATTTACATAAGACCTATTAACGATTTTGGTGGAAGGGTCTCCTTGAAAGATTTTATCTACACCTGCAACAGGAAACGTTTCCCATGTCCGGCATTATTCACAACGGTGATGGTAAATAAGGAAGGTTTCATATTTCCCTGCTGCATGGGGGTCGCATATCCTCCGGATGTAGACATATGCCTTGGAAACATACAAAATGTCAATCTTATTGAAGCATTTAAAGGAGAGAAGGTAAGAGAGCTTCGTAGGTTACACAAAATTGAGAAATACGATTCAATATATCCATGTAATGTATGCGGCTCATGGAATGTTATGAACAATATTTTCTTTAAGAAAGGGAGAAGATGGATTTAAATTTTTTCATTAAAAATATAACGCGAAAGCTTGTGTCAATTGTAAGCTACTACCAAAAAAGTTTCGAGCTATTTCCAAGTGAACTAATTTAAATCCCATACCCTCGTAGCAGGGATATTTTGATGCCTAGATTTCGACGTAAACAGATTAAATGTGCTATGAAAGCCATTTTTAGAGCTTTTACAAGGAGAGGCTCTCTCCATTATAATAGCATGAGGCATTTATCAGCTATTCTGTTGCTTAAAGAGGAAAAATGAGGAAGATGGGGCTCCTTAGGTTTATTGAGAAGGGAACTTACTCAGGCTTTTCAAGTAACATATCTGTGGCTTCATATCCCTCAGTTTTCTACAGAAAACTTTCCATCTATCCCTCTATATTGCAACCGAATTAAGATAAACAAAAAGTGACATAAAACGAGGGCGCTAATATGACCCCTCTCTTGAAGGGGGCCTTGCCTTATCAGGGTTAGATGAAGGAATTGAGGAATTCAATAATATTCCTAGGGGAGTCTGGGGACCTATAACAAGAAATTTTCCATATCCACACATGCTCTCTAACAAGAAAAGAGAAACTCAAATAAAAGTTAGCGGTTCATCTATTCTGATGAATTATCCAGAAGCTGACATTAATAGAATAAAGTTCTCTTCTGTGCTAGTAACTGGAGGAGCTGGATTTATAGGTAGCAATCTAGTCGAGGAGCTGATTAAGCTTAGTATCAGAAAAATATTTGTAGTAGATAATTTTACGCTAGAGAAGATAGGTGGGAAACAGAGGGGGCTCTACATCTTAAACAAGTACCAAGGTATGTTTAAATTGATAGTGAGAGATGTTTCAAACTACTCATTTATGCTCGACTTTTTTAAAAGGAAAGAGATAGACTATGTATTTAACTTAGCCGTTCTTCCGCTACCCTTAGCTCTGAAAAGACCATCATATGTATTCAATAAGAATGTGAAGATAGCGTCGACACTAGCAGAATTGCAGAGGAAGGATTTATTCAAAACATTGGTACATTTCTCCTCATCTGAGGTTTATGGTTCCGCTGTACATGTGCCTATGCGTGAGGAACATCCTCTTCAACCATCGACATCTTATGGAGCGAGTAAGGCAGCTCAAGACCTCTTGCTTCTCTCGTATTATAATAGTTTCGGAAATGATGTTAGAATAATTAGACCGTTCAATAATATAGGTCCAGCTCAGAACGATTTCTCATACTCGGCTGTGGTGCCTAGAACTATTAGGAGAATCTTAATGGGTAAAGAGCCGGAAATATTCGGTGATGGACTTCAGACAAGAGACTTCATATATGTGAAGGACACATGTAAAGCAACTATAAAAATGGCGCTCAATGATTCACTGAAAGGTCAAGTTATAAATATTGCTAGTGGTAAGGAGATTACTGTAAAAGACTTGGTAAACAGTATTTGCAGGTTAATGGGTTACAATGGAAGAATTGTGTACCGGCCTCCCCGTCTAGGGGATGTGAGAAGACACTATGCCGACATAACGAAGGCTAGAGAACTTTTATCATTCGAGCCTGAAACCAGCCTAGAGGACGCATTGAGGATAGTTATAAATTGGTACCGAGAGATCTGGCAGAAGGAGGATGCCAAGCGATGACCGATAGAGTGGTATCCTATAAGTATCCGCTTATAAAACCTGGTCTGGGTGAGGAGGAGCTCGAGGAAGTAAGAAAAGTTTTTTCGAGCGGATGGCTTACCCAAGGTCCCTATACAGAAAAATTCGAAAGGAAGATTGCAGAATATGTTGGAGCAAAACATGCCGTGGCAGTCACCTCTTGCACTACAGCTCTTTACCTCTGCTTAAAGGCGCTGAGTGTCAAGCAGGGGGATAAAGTTGTGGTGCCGGATTTCACATTTCCTGCTACTGCGAATGCTGTAGTAGAGTTGGGGGGTAGACCTATACTTGTGGATGTCAACGAAGAGTGCGGCCTTGATTTAAATGAGCTGAGGAAAGTCCTTTCTGTTCACCGTGATGTAAAAGCAGTGATACTGGTTCACCCCTTTGGCCATGCACTGAATGTTGAATCATACGGGGAAGTTATCTTGGATCTTGACTTGAGCATTCCTATAATAGAGGATGCAGCAACGGCACTAGGGAGCACCTGTAACGGAAGGTTTGCTGGAAATATGGCTGAATGTGGATGCTTCAGTTTTCATCCCAGGAAACTGGTGGCGATAGGTGAAGGGGGTATGATAGTTCTGAATGATGATGAAATATATGAAAAACTCAGAATTTTGAGAGATCATGGCAAAAATAGAGAGGGGGTCTTTGTGCTTAATTCGCTCAACTTCAGGATGAGCGATGTACAAGCAGCTATTGGCCTTGTCCAATTTAGTAAATTAGAAGAAAGAATAGAGAAAAGGAGAAGGCTTGCTGAGCTATATCATAAACTGATAAAGGATATTATTCCATACGCAAAACCCTTGAAAGAGAAGGAAAACTGCCGCTCCACATATCAATCTTATGTCATACGTTTTCCTAGAGAATTCGGCGAACACCAGGATGCTATAATCAACAGGTTAAGGAGGGAATTCGGTATAGAAGTGCAGATAGGTACTTATGCCCTTCACATGGAACCAGCATTTCGGAGATTCATGGAATCCGGAGAACTCCCCAACTCCAAGCTCCTTAAAAAGACAACGCTCACCCTGCCTCTATACGAGAGCATGAAGTATGAAGACTTGGAGTACATAGTCAATAGTGTAGCTGAAGTTTGTAGAAGTTATCTCAAAAAGTGATAGAGGATGCCCAACGCCTTTCCTAGTGACAAAATAAAAGCCAGATTTATCGGGCAGGGAACTCTAATATTGGGGGACGTCATTGTTGAGGAGAATGTGTGGATTGGATATTACTGTCTCCTAGATGGACTAAGCACGCAACTATTGGTGAAAAGAAACTCCGTTATAGCAAGCCATGCTGCAATATATACTCACAACACTATGTGGAGAGACATTGGATTAGGAAAGAAAATTGTCGCGAAAGTTATCATCGGTGAAAATGTTCACATAGGCCATGGAGCTGTGATCGTCCCAAAAGAGGATGGTGAACTGATTATAGGAGACCACGTTATAATACATGCTAACGCTGTTGTGTCAATGAGCATACCACCTTGGTACATTTACACTAGGGATGGGAAGCTGAAACCTATCAAAAGGCAATGGTAGTCACCTTAGATTTCCAGCTATATCTATAAGGGCAGGCTTAATAGATAAAGTAGCGGTGCTTGAAGTTTTAGAATACTTACTGACCGAATCTCAGAAAAGGCTTTGCAGAGGAGTGGACAGGATCTACGCGCCAAGCTTACGGTTAAAAGGATAAAGAGCTATATATGTGCACAGGGTAAGGTTAAAAGCGTCTGCCTATCTAGCTTGAGTGAAGAAAGGAAGGATCTTCAGAAAGAATTGAATATGGAGAGGAGGTCTTCGTAATAGAGGTGAACTATATTGTAAACAAGGAGAAGAAGTAGCTAAAGAGGGCTCTCCTAGAGGTGTGAGGTAGGATCCAGAAATCCGCGTACACATATTCCCCGCTTAGTCAAAAACTGTAAGATGACTTTGATCAGAGTCTTGTATTCAGCCCTTCAATGTCCAGTTTCATCAGATCCACATCTTCAAATACCTTCATAATAAACCCCTCTTAAACTCTTCAAGCATCTTCCTGACTTGTTTCATCGCATACTCGGCTTCTTCAGGGTTGTATATTCCCTCATAGAAGGCTTCATCGTGTAATGTTTTCATTATGTCGCTGTATAGGGCTCTTAAATCTTCACGGTTCATTCTTCTAAGCAGGGATCTACGCTCGCTGTGAGATTTAGGTGTTACGTTCATTTTTCGGCTTATGTAGGAGTTTACAGCCACTATCATTGAGAGGAAGGCTTTATCCACGGCGTTTCTGTAAAGCACTAAATCTCTGGTTTTAACGGCTTTCTCAAACTCCTCCTCGGCATATTTCAGAATCTCCTCAGCTGTGGCTAAGGCTGTATCAACGTTATCACTCAACAACACTTCACTACATGGTTAAACGTTAACATGCATATATTAATGTTTTCAGGTTAACAGTCTAGCAATCTTCAACTCTAAAAAGCATCTTAAGTTGAACTATACGTATATTGCAGTCGTCGCATCTCAGTCTATCGTGCGATCGCAATTTCCATATTCACCATATTTTACATAGCTCTACCCCAACTATACATGTTTAGTTGCCGTGGAATATGTAACTGTTTACGCTAAATTTTCAATAAAGTCAAAGAGTTACTCAATAGCCACAGTGTTAAGTTACACACTCATCATCAGAAGTGCTTTAAAAGAGGAAGTTAAGAGGAGGATTATTAGAAGGGTTGGTTTAAGTCTTCCTGATGGGCTTTTTGGAGAGTTGGATGGCTTGGTGAAGGAGTCCGGTAGGACGAGTGGCTCTACAGTAGTGAGGGTGCTTAAAGTCTACTTAGGTGGGTCTGATAGCCATTTAGAAGTTAAAACCTATCCAACAACTTTACAGAAGCTGAGAGAACAGGGTATTATAAAGCTTAGATCCCCCCTAGGCTAGAGTAGAGAGTAATTGGGTAGTTAAGTCTGAAGTATAGGTCTTCAGCTCAAGCTGGAACGGTTAAATATTTAAGTCTTCAGCGAGTTACAAAGGTGGGGGTTTTAATGAGACGTTTAACCGTTGGGTTTATAGGATGTGGGGGTATTGCTGAAGCCCATGCTAAAAGCCTTTCGAATATTAAAAATGTTGAGTTTAAGGCCTTCAGCGATATTGTACGTGCTAGAGCTGAGTCTTTCGCTTCAACGTATGGCGGCGAGGTTTACGAAGACTGGCGTAAGATGCTTGAGAAGGTGAAGCCGGACGTAGTTTTCATATGCCTACCGCCCTTCGCCCATAGCGATGAGGTTATGGTTGCGGCTGAAAACGGTGTAAACATATACATTGAGAAGCCCATAGCCTTAGACGTTAAGCTTGCAAGGGAGATGGCTAAAGCCGTTGAAAAGCACGGTGTTAAAAGCCAAGTGGGTTATCAGTCTAGGTTTGGGGCGGGCGTTGAAAAGGCTAAAAGCCTCATAGAGTCGAACGGCTTAGGCTCAATAGGTTTGGCTTCTGGAAAATACTGGTGTAGATTCATACGTAAAGACTGGTGGATAGATAAGTCTAAAAGCGGAGGACAAATAGTCGAACAGTCTACACACCTATACGATATACTCATATGGCTTTGCGGAGACGTTAAACGCGTATACGCTGAGATGGATAGACTACTGTACAAGGACGTTGAAGGCATGACTATTGAAGACGTAAGCGGAGTAATCTTAAGATTCTCATCCGGCGCAGTGGGCGTAGTAACGGCGACAATAGGTGCTTCACCCCACACTTGGGGTTTAAAGTGGAGCATAATCGGCTGGGACGCTATGCTTGAGTCTGAAAACCCAAACCAGCTGACGATCCACTGGAGCACGAAAACACCGTTTAAGATCGAAGAGTTCAACGAGCCCTTCAGAGATACCATGAGGCTGGCTGAGCTAGACCTAATAAACGCAATATTAGAAGACAGAGCCACAAGAACACCAATATCTGAAGGCGCTAAAACACTTGAAGTAACACTCGCCGCGGTTAAATCAGCCGAAGAAGGCAGACCAATAACGCTCCCACTTTAAAAACTATCCGAGAAGTCCAGCGATTATAAAGAGGCTAAAAGCCAGCTTCAACTATAGCTCAATTTTTTCCCTCAGGATCTAAAGGCTCTTTGAGAATTTTCGATAGGCTTCTATAATCAATTTTTCTCTAATGTTGAACTCAATAGTAATGCTACTATACCTCTAACTGGCATGCGTGTTCTATAGGTTCTATACATTACACGCTGTTGCTGTTCCACGAATTATACCCGTATATGGTTAAGGTTTTATTCTTGAAGATGGCTGATGTACTTGTGGTGGTGCTTTTGATTAGGATTGTTGAGCCCGTTGATGGTGCTATTCTGAATAGGAACGATGGGAGGTTGACGTCTGAGGGCTTAGAGATAGTGGTTAGAGGTGTTACATCGCGTAAGTACGATAAGGTTTTTGTTAATGAAGAGGAGGCTGAGGTTGACG
>Ga0080004_1132474_pt1 | contig 30186 bp, 28 predicted proteins | sample WasSprMetagenome_FD_69207 | JGI IMG/M metagenome (GOLD analysis project Ga0080004, IMG submission 69207) | Sulfidic aquatic microbial communities from Washburn Spring, Yellowstone National Park, USA - WS (SPADES assembly) (version 2) | ecosystem: Environmental > Aquatic > Thermal springs > Hot... | reverse complement strand
GGTGAAATCGTTGAGGCGGGCGGCGGGGCCGGCCCCGGGGGGACGGCCCGCCGGGGATACGTTTACTTCTACGTGGCCCCCCATTATCCCGACGAGGTACCCCTTGCTCCCCCGGCCGCGCCCGAGCCGGTGGAACCGCGGCTCTCCCTGGAGCCCACGGGCGTGCTCAGGTTGATCCGGAGGTTCGGGGCCGACGACGAGCGCATCCGGGAGTACTTCCGCCTGAGCTTCGCGGCCTACCGCGCCCGGGGCCACGACGCCGCGAGGGCCTCCCTGGAGCGCGAGGTCGCGGAGGTAGAACGCCAACTGGCGGACCTGGCGGCGCGGCACGATTGCCTGGGCCGCGGCAAGGGCCACCCGAGCTGCCCGGCCAACTGGTACCGCCGCAAGATAAAGCTGGAGCGCAGGCTGGCCCATCACCGGGCGGAAATCCAAAAAGCGCAACGGGTGCTGGAGCGGGCGCGACCGAGCGGCAAGGCCAGGCGGGTGCAGAGCCGCCTCGCGGCCCACCGCCAGCACGCGGCGCTGGTGGAGGCCGAACTGGAGGCCCTGCCCGCGCCCCACTCCTGCCACTGGCGGGAGCGGGTCGCGGGGGGCGACGCCTGCCCCGTGGCGCCGGAGCTGGAGGACCTGCTTCAGAAGGCCGCCGGCCTCAGGAGGCGCTTGCGCGAGCTTCCGGACCCCGCGGCCCGCATGTGGGACGACTTCAGGGCACTCCGGGAAGCCCTTACCGGCACGGGCTTTGTTCAGGGGGGCCGGCTGACCCCCAAAGGAGAACTGGCGCTGGCCGCCGGGCCGGGGGGAGTCCTGTTTGCCGAGATCCTCAACGGGCTTATGGCCGAGCCGTACTGGTGGATCACGGAAAAGGCCCCCGAGATTGGGGGCGCAGGCGAGTGGTCGCGCAGCGGTTCCCTGAGTCTGGCGGCCGGTCTGGCCGGTATGGCGGCAGGATGCCTGGGAGAAAGGCCGGACCGTGCCACGCTGCTGCCGAGGGGACCGGTGCGGGCGGCGGTCCGTACCCTTAAGGAGGCTGGCGTGGGCGTGCTGTACGACGCGTGGAACGCCGTAGCCGTGGCCGCCTGGGCCGCCGGCGAGGAAATCGACGCGGCGGCCCGCCGGGGCATGATGGCCCCCGGCGACTTCGTGGTGCTGGCCCGCCGCGCCGGCGAGGTCCTGCGCGGCAGCGCAGGTGTCGCGCCGCCGGAGGTGGCCGCCAAACTGAAGGAGGCCCACGACGCCGTCTGGCGGGACGACGTGGCGGAGGTGCTGTAACCCAGTACCGGGTCCTCCTGTCTCCACCCGATACCAGACTACACCGCGGGCCCGTGCGTGGCGCGCCACGGGAAGTGGGACACCGCCACGGGTGGTTTCCGGGCCATCGCCCCGGAACTCCGCGCCACTTCCGGGGCACGGAAGTAGAAAGGTTCGCGGGGGCGATTCCGGGCCGTAGCCCCTGTGCCCTCCGGGGCTCGGCTCCCTGCCGGACTCAGGCTTCCAGGTCCTCTACCGCCATCCTTTTGGCCGTGGCCAGGAAGGTTTGCAAATCCTCCCGGAGGGCCCGGTCCAGGTCCGGCAGGGCCTCCAGCAGCTCGGCCACCCGATCCGGCAACAGGTGGAAGCCGTAAATGTTTCTGACCAGGTGCCTGAAGCGGCGGTACTCGTCCAGCTTCTCGAAGGTACTTTTGCGCAGGACCGCTGGACGTATCCCGTTGATGGTCAGTTTCATCTGTCTGAGCAGGTCCTTGTGCCACTCCGTTCCCGTAGGCAACCTGCCGTCGACCACCTTGGCGATTTCCTTGAAGATGTTCTCGGCGGCCGAGTAATAATCGTGCAGCACCGAGCCCACCGCGCGCAGGACGAATTCGTCGGTTAATTTTTTTCGGGCCCCCTTTTCATGGAGAAGCCCCCTTTGTTCCAGGCTGTTCTTGAGTCTGGACATATTCTCCAGTTCGTCGGCGATCCTGGCTTCCACCAGCAGTATCTCATGCAGTCTCACGCCAGCAACAGTCCCTTCTGCAGGACTTTTTCCTTCAGCCGGGGCGAGGCCTCGTCGTCGCAGACCACGCTGACGGCAAAGGGCGCGGCGATTTCCTCCACCTCGACCTGCATGCGCCAGTAGCGCCGGTGATCTCTGAAGCCGACGGCAAAGATGTCGATGTCCGAGTGCGGGCCAAAGGTGCCCCGGGCGAGCGACCCGTACAGGTAGACCCGCTCCACGCCGTAGCGGTCTTTCAAGTGGCGGGCCACCAGTCGCGCTTTGCGTAGCGCCGCGTCGCACCGGCGTTGCGCCGCGAGTTTCTTTTCCAGCTCCAGCAGCCTCTGCAGTACCCGGGGGTCTTCGAATGCGGGCACGGGCCTCACTCCGCGCCTATTATACCAGTTTTCCGCTTTGGCTGGCAACTGAAAGCGCAACTCTCACCCGGGCGCCGCCTGAGGCGCGGTTTCTCACCCGCGGCCCGTCTCCCGGAGCAGTTCGTTGTAGATTTCGCGTGCGGCAAGCAGGCGCTGGATCTCGGAGGACCCGGTGTAGATGAGCACCACCCTGGTGTCACGTAAGAAGCGTTCCAGTGGGTACTGATTGGTGTAGCCGATGCCTCCCAGGACCTGCAGGGCGAAATCTACGGCCTTGTAGCCGGCCTCGGAAGCGAAAAACTTGGCCTGGGCCACCTCCTTCATGGCCCACTCCCCGCGGTCCATCTTGCGCGCCGCCCGCAGCAGGAGCAGCCGGCCGGCGTCCACCGCCGTGACCATTTCCGCCAGCCGAAAGCTGATGGCCTGGAAGTCCCGCAGCTTCCGGCCGAAGGCCTTGCGGGTGTCCGAGTACTCGGCGGCGATGCGCAGGGCCTCCCGTCCGGCCCCGATGTTGCCGGCGGCCTCGCAGAGACGTTCGGTACGGATCAGGTAGTTGAATATCTCCCAGCCTTGGCCTTCCTCACCCAGCAGGTTGGCGCGCGGCACACGTACCTCTTTGAGGCCCAGGCGGGACGCTCCCATGCCCCTGAAGCCCAGCAACTGGTATTTCTCTTCCACGGTGACGCCCATATCCCGCTCCACGATGAAGAAACTCAGTCCTTTGTGCCGGGCCGCGGGGTCCGTGACGGCGAGCACCAGAAAGAAATCCGCCCCAATGCCGCCGGCCTGGAAGCGCTTCTCGCCGGTGATCACGTAGTGGTCGCCGTCCCGGACCGCTTTGGTCTTGATCCCGGCCAGGTCCGAACCGGCCACGGGTTCGGTGAGGGCCTCGGCCACGATTTTTTCGCCTTTCATAATGGGAACCAGGTACTTTTCCTTTTGCTCAGGCGTGCCGTAGCGCTCGAGGGCCTTACCCATGTAGGTGGGCATGCCCCGGGCGCATACCAGTCCCGTGCTGAGCACGCCCGTTTCCTCACTGGCCAGCACCTCGTGGACCGTGTCCAGCCCCTGGCCGCCCCACTCTCTGGCGATGGCCAGGCCCAGGTAACCGGCCTCGCCGCAGCGGCGGATGAATTCCGTAGGGTACTCCGTGGCTTCGGAGTCCATGCGCTCGACGATCTTTAAGGGCACGATTTCCTCCTGCAGGAATTTGCGGTAACGGTCGCGGAAAGCAAGTTCTTCGGCCGTTAGAAAAACGTCGGACACGGGCAACGACCTCCCAAAAAGCTTTTTTCGGCTCGCCAACAACAGAGTATTGTGGCCGGCGGCATTGATTATAACAGATTGTAATGGAAGGGTCAACCCCGTCCCTTCCGGGCGTTGATCTCGCGGACCGCTTCTAGTATACTTAGCGCGAGGTCTATGATGTATCGGGAGATCGGACGCAAAATCCAGAAGGCGCGGGAAGAGGCGGGCCTGAGCCAGGAAGAACTGGCCGCCCGCCTGGGGTGCACCCAGGCCGCCCTCTCGAACTACGAGCTGGGCAAAAGGCGGCTCTACTTGAGCCAGCTGGAACGGATCAGCCAGGTACTGGGCAAGCCCATCACCTACTTCCTGGAGACACGGGAGCACGAGCGCGATAAGCCCGCCCACCTGCTGGAGGATCCCTTGCTGCTGGCCATCTTGCGCGGCGCCGCCGAGCTGTCTGAGGAGGAACGTCGCTGCGTGCTGGCCTTCATCGAGTTCAAAAGGGGGTACGGGCGGTGATTGCCTTTGAACCGACGCCCGTCCAGGAGGAAATCAGGGCCCGAGTGCGGAATGTGGCTCGGGACGTCATTGCGCCGCTGGCACGGGAGCTGGACGCCGCCCCGGCTCCTGACCCGCGCCGCATGCCCGAGGTACTGGCGGCCCACGGCCTCACCTGCCTGCTGGTGCCGGAGGAATTCGGCGGGCCCGGCTACGACAACGTCACGGCGGCCCTGGTTCTGGAAGAGATCGCTGCCGCCTGCGCCGGGGCGGCCAGCATTGTGGCGGCCACCATGCACGCCATGGCACCGCTGCTGATTGCCGGCACCAACGCCCAGCGGGCGCGGTACTTTCCGTTGCCGGTGCGGGGCGGGGTGGCCGCATTCGCCCTCAGCGAGCCCCGGGCCGGCTCGGACGCGGGCGCCCTTGCCACCTCGGCCCGCCCGACCGAGGGCGGTTACATCCTGGAGGGTCAGAAGAGTTTCGTATTTAACGCCGGGGTGGCCGGCTTTTACACGGTATTTGCCACGAGCGATCCCCGCAAGGGGAAGGCCGGCATCAACGCCTACCTGGTTCCCGGAGATGCCCGTGGCCTGGCGGTGACCGAGATTCACGACAAGCTGGGCCTGCGCACCTCCACTACGGGGGAGTTGCTCCTGGACCGGGTTTTTGTGGCCGCGGACGGCCTGATCGGACATCCGGGTACGGGGTACCTCCTGCTCACCCAGACCCTGGACTGGGGGCGCGCCTTTTTCGGCGCCATTGGGGTTGGTTTGGCCCGGGCGGCCTTGGAAGCGGCGCTCGCCCACGCCCGGCAGCGCGAGCAATTCGGACGGCCGATCATCAAACATCAGGAGGTTTCCTTTCTGCTGGCCGACATGGCGATCCGGATCGATGCCGCCCGGCTGCTGGTCTGGCGGGCCTGCCGTTTGATGGACCGGGAAGAAGACTTTACGGCCGCCTCTTCCATGGCCAAGCTGTTCGCCAGCGAGGCGGCCCGCTACGTCTGCGGGAACGCCATCTTGATACTGGGGCGGGAAGGCTACGTGCGCCGCAACGCGGTGGAGAAATACTACCGGGACGCCAAGGCCCTGGAGATCGTCGAGGGCACGAGCCAGATTCAGCGTATGATCATTGCGAGCCAGCTATGATCCGGCCCGCACCAGGCGAAGGGAGGTGTTCGCCCGATGCCACGCCTACCTTATGTGGACATTTCCGAGTGCACGGCCTGCGGTACTTGCGAGGAACTGTGCCCCGGGGTTTTCAAGCTCAGTGAGGAATTGGGCTACGCCACGGTAATCGCGCCCCATGGCGCTCCTGAGGAGGAGATCCAGGAGGCCATCGACGCCTGCCCGGTCGGCGCCATTCGGTGGGAGGAGGAAGACTGAGGGGTCGGACCGCCGGGAAGCGACGCACGGCCGGCGGCTGGGTGGGGGGTTGTATTTCCTCCTTGACAAGGGGGATATGTAGGGCTATCATTTATAATGAATGAGTGTTCATTCATAAAAAATCAGGATACAAAAGGGGGGCGTTATGGGAATGGAGATCCGCAAAGCCGCCGTGCTGGGAGCGGGCGTGATGGGGGCGGCCATCGCGGGACATCTGGCCAACGTGGGCATCCCGGTTTATCTGCTGGACATCGTGCCTCCGCGGTTGACACCCCAGGAGGAGCAGCGGGGCTACACTCTGGAATCGCCTGAAGTCCGGAACCGTCTGGCCGTGGAAGCCCGCCAGAGGTTACTCAAGACCTCGCCCGCGGCGCTCTACACGCCGGACCGGGTGGAACTCATCACGCCGGGCAACCTGGAGGACCACCTGGCCTGGCTAGGCGAGGTGGATTGGGTCGTCGAGGCCGTGGTGGAGAATCTGGACGTGAAGAAGGAACTCTTCCGCAAGATCCTGCCTTTCTTACGCCCCGGCACCATCGTGAGCACCAACACCAGCGGGCTGTCAGTCAATCAGATGGTGGAAGGATTGCCCCTGGAATTCCGCCGCAGCTTCTTGGGTACCCACTTCTTCAATCCGCCGCGCTACATGCCCTTGCTGGAGCTCATTCCCGGCCACGACACTTCCCCCGAAGTCGTCGCCTTCATGCGGGATTTCTGCGACCGCGTTCTGGGCAAGGGCGTGGTACTCGCCAAGGACACCCCCAACTTCATCGCCAACCGGATCGGGGTCTACGGTATGGTGGCCACCCTGCGGGCCATGGTCGAAGAGGGACTGACCGTGGAGGAGGTGGACGCCCTCACGGGCCCGGTGATGGGACGTCCGAAGAGCGCCTCTTTCAGGACCCTGGACCTGGTGGGCCTGGACGTGTTCGTGCACGTGGCCCAAAACGTCGCGGCTTCCGTCACCGATCCCGCCGAGAAAGAAGCCTTCCGACTGCCCGACTTCGTCCTCGAAATGGTCCGGAGGGGGTGGCTGGGAGAAAAGGCGGGCCAGGGCTTTTACAAGAAGGTCAGCCAGCCCCAAAAGGAGATTCTCGCTCTGGACTACAATACCCTGGAGTACCGCTCCCAGGTCAAGGTGAACCTGCCCGGGCTGGCTGCCGCACGCGCGTTGCAGGAACCTGCAGACCGGTTTAAGGCTCTGCTCACGGCCAAAGACCGGGGTGGTCGTTTTGCCTGGCGCATCGTGCGGGATACCCTGGCCTACGCGGCGGCCAAGGCGGCCGAAATAGCCGACGACATCGTGGCCGTGGACCGCGCCATGAAGTGGGGGTTCAACTGGACCCAGGGTCCCTTTGAACTGTGGGATACCCTGGGCGTGCCCTACGTGGTCTCCCGGATGGAAGCCGAAGGCGCGGAGGTGCCCACCCTCGTAAAGGACCTGCTGGCCGCGGGTCACAAGAGTTTCTACCGCAAGGAAAACGGCCGCCGGTACTTCTACGGGTTCGACGGTAGCTACCGACCGGAGGAGTTGCCGGCCGGGGTAATCGTGCTGGCGAGCGTCAAAGAAGAGGGCCGGGTGCTGGCCCGCAACGCTGGCGCCTCCCTGCTCGACCTGGGCGACGGGGTACTGTGCGTCGAATTCCACTCGCGTGGCAACTCCATCGGTCAGGACACCATTCAGATGCTGCGCCGCGGACTGGCGGAACTCGAAAAGGGTTACGTCGGCATGGTCATCGGGAACCAGGGTTCCAACTTTTCCGCCGGGGCCAACCTGTTCCTGCTGCTCATGGCGGCCCAGGAACAGGAATGGGACGAGGTGGACCTGATGGTGCGCCAGTTCCAGCAGGTCAACATGGCCCTGAAGTACAGTCCCCGGCCCGTGGTGGCCGCGCCCTTCCGGATGGCGGTCGCGGGCGGGTGCGAGATCTGTCTGGCGGCACCGCGGGTGCAGGCGGCGGCGGAGACCTACATGGGCCTGGTGGAAGTGGGTGTGGGCCTGCTACCGGCGGGGGGCGGCATCAAGGAAATGCTGCTGCGCCAGATCGCCGACCTGCCCGCGCCCCTGGAGTCGCGAATACCACAGCAGGTGGACCTGCAGCCACTGGTCAACCGTGCCTTCGAGATCGTCGCCACGGCCAAGGTCGCCACTTCGGCTGCGGAAGCGCGGCACCTCGGTTTCCTGCGGCCCGGTGACGGCATCACCGTGAATACGGACCGGCTCATCGGCGACGCCAAGGCGGCCGTGCTCGAGATGGCCGCCAGCGGCTACCGCCCGCCGCAGCGTGCCCGCATAAAGGTCACCGGTACCGCGGGTTACGCCAACCTGGAGCTGGTGATCTACACCATGCATCAGGGCGGATACATCAGCGATCACGACGCCAAGATAGCCCGGAAGATCGCCTATGTGCTTACGGGTGGGGGCGTGGTTCCCGGTTCGGTGGTGAGCGAGGAGTACATACTGGATCTCGAGCGCGAGGGCTTTTTGAGCCTGCTGGGCGAACCTAAGACCCAGGAGCGCATCAAGCACATGCTCCAGACGGGCAAACCTCTGCGCAACTAAATCGGACCTCTGCCCATCCGGCCGCGGGAAGGCGGGTAAGGGTGCGACAGGCGGCCGGAGGAAGGATGGCCATTATCGCGTGTTGTAAGGAGGCGAGAGTGTGCGGGAAGCAGTAATCGTCGGCGCGGTACGCACGGCCGTGGGCAAGGCCCCGCGGGGCAGTCTGCGCCATATGCGTCCGGAGGAAATGGGGGCTACGGTGGTCAGGGAGGTTCTGGCCCGGGTGCCGGGGCTGGAGCCGTCGGCGGTGGAGGACGTCGTCTTCGGCTGCGCCTTTCCCGAGGCGGAGCAGGGCATGAACGTGGCCCGGTTAATCGCGTTAAGGGCCGGCCTGCCGGACGACGTGCCGGCCATGACGGTCAACCGCTTCTGCGCCTCGGGTCTGGAGGCCATCGCCTGCGCTGCGGCCAAAGTGCAGGCGGGCCTGGTGGACGTGGCGGTGGCCGGAGGCGTGGAAAGCATGAGTATGGTGCCCATGGGCGGGCACAAACCGGCTCCCGAGCCCTGGTTGATGGCCAACCGGCCGGAAGTCTACCTTTCCATGGGACTCACGGCCGAAAACGTGGCCCGGAAGTACAACGTTTCCCGTGAGGACCAGGACGCCTTTGCGCTGGCCAGTCACCAGAAGGCGGCGGCGGCCATAAAGGAGGGCCGGTTCAGGCCGGAAATCGTTCCCCTCAACGTGCGCTATCAGGAGTGGGTGCCCGGCCAGGGCAGGGTCACGCGGGAATTCGTCTTCGACGTGGACGAGGGCGTGCGCTTCGATACCTCGGCCGAGGCGCTGGCCAAGCTGCCCCCGGTGTTTCACGCCCGGGGGACCGTGACCGCCGGCAACTCCTCCCAGACCAGCGACGGGGCGGCGGCCGTGGTCGTTATGTCCGGGGAGAGGGCCGGGGCGCTGGGGCTCAAACCGATGGCCGTGTTTCGGGCCTACGCGGTTGCCGGCGTACCCCCGGAGATCATGGGTATCGGGCCGGTGGCGGCGGTGCCGCGCGCGCTGCGTCTGGCGGGGTTGCGCCTGCAGGACATAGACCTTATAGAGCTGAACGAAGCCTTTGCCGCCCAATCCCTGGCGGTAATCCGGGAACTGGAACTGGATACGGCGCGGGTAAACGTTAACGGCGGTGCCATAGCCCTGGGCCACCCGTTGGGGTGCACCGGCGCCAAGCTGACCGTCACCCTCCTGTACGAAATGGCCCGGCGTGGGTTGCGCTACGGTCTGGTAACCATGTGCATTGGCGGCGGCATGGGCGCCGCGGGCGTCTTCGAGGTTCTGCCCGGGGCGGCGGCCTAAAAACAAAAAGGGGGTTTTTTCCATGACCAAGGGCGGCGCGTTCCTGATCGAGACGGTAAAGCCGGAAGACGTCTTTACGCCGGAGGATTTCTCCGAAGAGCACCTGATGGTGGCCAAGACCGTGACCGATTTCGTCAACGACGTGGTGGTGCCCCGCAGCGAGTCCGTGGAGGCCAAGGACTTTGAGGCGCTCAGGGAACTGATGCGTCAGGCGGGCGAACTGGGATTCCTGGGCGTGGACGTGCCGGAGGAGTACGGCGGCGAGGGTCTGGACAAAATCACTTCCATGATCGTCGGCGAAAGGATGGCCCGCGGCGGCTCCTTTGCCGTGGCCATGCTGGCCCACACCGGTATCGGGACCCTGCCGGTGGTCTTTTTCGGCAACGAAGAACAGAAGAAGAAGTACCTGCCGGGCATGGCCAAGGGGACCCTCATCGCGGCCTACGCCCTCACCGAACCGGGGGCCGGCAGCGACGCCCTCAACGCCAAGACCAGGGCCGTGCTCAGCGAGGACGGTCAGTACTACGTCCTCAACGGTACCAAGCAGTTCATAACGAACGCCGGTTTTGCCGACGTGTTCATCACCTTTGCCAGGGTGGACGGAGAGAAGTTCACGGCCTTCATCGTTGACCGGGATACCCCGGGGGTAACGATAGGTCCGGAAGAGAAAAAGATGGGCCTGGACGGCTCTTCCACCTGTCCCGTAATTTTTGAAGACGCGCGCGTCCCCGTAGCCAACGTCCTCGGAGAGATCGGGCGCGGCCACCTGGTGGCCTTAAACGTGCTCGACATCGGGCGGTTGAAGCTGGGGGCGGCCTGTGCCGGTTCGGGCAAGCTGGCCGTGGAGATTTCGGCCAAGTACGCCCTCCAGCGGGAGCAGTTCGGGCGGCCCATAGCGCGCTTTGGCCTCATTCAGGAGAAGTTGGGCCGCATGGCCGCCCACACCTACGCCGTGGAGAGTAGCGTCTACCGCACCACGGGCGACATTGAAGAACGCCTGGCGGGTGTGGCCGCCGGCGAGGGGGAGCAGGTGGCCAGGGCCATCGCGGACTACGCCGTCGAGTGTTCCATCAACAAGGTCTACGGCTCGGAGGCCCTGGATCTCATCGTCGACGAGGCGGTCCAGATCCACGGCGGTTACGGTTACATCAAGGAGTACCTTGTGGAGCGGTTCTATCGGGACGCCCGCATCAACCGCATCTTCGAGGGTACCAACGAGATCAACCGCCTGCTCATCCCGGGGACCCTGCTGCGGCGTGCCATGAAGGGAGAGCTGGCGCTGCTGGCGGCGGCCCAGCGGCTGGCGAAAGAGGTGTTGGAGCTGACCCCGGCCATGCCGGTCGAAGACGTACCCCTGGCTACGGAAGCCGCCCTGGTGGAGGCTGCCAAAAAGGTGTTTCTGCTGGTGGGGGGTACGGCGGCGCAGAAGTTCATGGATAAGATTCAGGAGGAGCAGGAAATTCTGGCGGCGCTGGCGGACCTGGTGATCGCCATCTACACCATGGAGAGCGCCGTCTTGCGGGCCCGCAAGGCCCTGACGCGCGGGCCGGCGGAGGACCACGTCGCCCTGGCGCGGGCTTACGTTTACGAGGTCTTCCCCACGGTGGAGCTACGGGCCCGCGAGGCCCTGGCCGCCACCCTGGAGGGCGACGAGCTGCTCACCCAACTGGCCGTGCTGCGGCGGCTGGCCCGGTATCAGCCGGTCAACATTGTGGGCCTGAGGCGTAAAATCGCCGGTCGCGTGTGTGAGCTGGAGCGGTATCCCCTCTAGGCGCATCGCGATCCGCAGAGGGCGGGTCCGTCCGAGAGCGGCGCCGGGGCACCGGACAGGTTGCGGGCCGTTGCCGGCGCCGGGATGCGCCGAGCCGGGCTGCGGCACCCGCTTGCGCGGGGCCTCGGGCTGGCGCGGGGAGGGACCCCCCGAAAAAGGGGCGGGGGTTTTGAGTGAGTGCGCTAAGGAGTGCTGGGCGTGAGTCGGAGAGGTGGTGATAAGTACCAGACCATTCTGGAGGCGGCCATACGGGTCATGGCGGAGCACGGTTACCACAACACCCAGGTGGCCCGCATTGCCAGGGAAGCGGGGGTAGCCGAAGGGACCATCTATCTGTACTTCAAGAACAAAGAAGACCTTTTGCTCTCCATCTTTCGGGAAAAGATGTCGGAGTTCATTGCGCGCGTGCGCGCCGAACTTGCGTTGCAGCCCGATCCCCTGGCAAAGCTGGGGGCCCTTGTGCGCACCCATCTCCTTTGCCTGGAGAACGACCGTTACGTGGCACGCGTGGTTCAGGTGGAGCTCCGTACGGATCCCGCGGTCCGGGAGCACGTGCTGGAGGTCCTGAGAAGTTATTTCGAACTCATAGAGGGTGTGGTGGCGGAGGGCATGGGGCAGGGCGTTTTCGCCCCCGACGTCGACGTGCGCGCCGCGCGCAAGGTGATTTTCGGCGCCCTGGACGAAGTGTCCACCTCCTGGGTGTTGTCCCGCCGGCAATACCGGCTTACGGAGCTGGCCGAACCCGTTTTTCGATTACTGGTGCGCGGCCTCGCCGGACCGGCCTGCCGGGGGCAGGAAAAGGTCGATGCCGCCGCCTGGCCCACGAGGACGTAAAAAGCCGGTGCTTCCCGATGGCGCAAAGTATTGCCGGCCGGAAGCGCCGGCTTTTTTTATTCTTTGTTATGACTCGCGCGGGTATTGGTTACACTGTTAAGCGCCAGGCAATGGGGTGAAATGATGCTTAATAGAGGGTTTTCTCGCCTTCCGGCGCACCTCGGAATCATACCCGACGGGAACAGGAGATGGGCGCAGCGGCATGGGCTACCCAAAGAGGCCGGCTACGCGAAAGGTGTGGAGGCCGGGGCCGAGTTCTTTAAGACCTGCCTGGAGCTGGGGCTGAAGGAAATAACCTTTTACGGCTTCACCCAGGACAATACCAAGCGGCCGCCGGTACAGGTCAGGGCCTTCCAGCAGGCTTGCGTGGATGCGGTCAGGAGGCTGGCCACCCAGGATTGCGCCTTGCGCGTGATCGGAAACACGCGGTCACCGCTTTTTCCGAGGGAGCTGTTGCCCTTCACCACGAGGAGGGTCTGCGGCCGCGGCCTGGTACGGGTCAACTTTCTGGTCAATTACGGGTGGTTGTGGGACCTGGGCCATGCCGTCGACAACCACCGGGCCGGCGGGGCCCGGCGCGCCGGCCTCCTCAAGGCCATCGCTTCCGCGGACGTCTCCCGGGTCGACCTCATCATCCGGTGGGGCGGGCGCCGGCGGCTCAGCGGCTTTCTTCCCTTGCAGTCCGTATACGCGGACTTTTACGTCATCGACGACCTGTGGCCGGACTTCAGGCCCGAACACGTCTACGAGGCCCTGCGCTGGTACGAGGCGCAGGATGTGACCCTCGGGGGATGAGGACGGAGGCCCCCGGCCTTACCGCCCGCGTTCCTCCCGCTCGCGCCCGTAGGGCAGGGGAATGTACTGCACCGAAGGCCGGCGCTGGGCGGGCTGGGGATAAAGGCGCATGAGGGCGTAAATCTCCGAGGGCAGGCCGCAGGTGACGGGCAGCCCCAGACGCGAGAGTTCCTCGCAGGTGATGGGATAATCGTGGGTCCAACGGCCGCTGCTCAGGGCGCGGGCAATCCGGCGCGCCTTTTCTTCTCCCACCTTTTCCGCCAGGAGTGCGGTGACGAAGTCTTCGACCTGGCGCAGGGCTTTGGTGGAGATGTCGGCCAGGATGAGGGTCCGGTCGTCGACCCGGTCCACGCCCTTCTGCCGCACGGTTTCCACGATGGAGGCAGCAGGATACTGACCGAGCTGAGGGTCCACCGGTCCCAGCACGGCGTTGTCGTCCATGACCAGTTCGTCCGCGGCCAGGGCGATGAGGGTGCCGCCTGACATGGCATAATGGGGTACGAAGACCGTGACCTTCGCGCGGTGGCGTTGCAGCGCGCGGGCAATCTGCTCGGCCGCCAGCACCAGGCCCCCCGGCGTGTGAAGGACCAGGTCAATGGGCATGTCGGGCGGTGTCAGGCGGATGGCTCGCAGGACCTCTTCTGAATCTTCGATATTGATATAGCGGGAAAAAGGTACGCCCAGGAGGCTGATGAGCTCCTGGCGGTGGATCAGGGTTATGAGCCGGCTACCCCGCTTCTTCTCGATGTCCCGGATGGCCCGCCAGCGCATGACTTCGAGCTGGCGGTGGCGGAACATGGGTACCAGGAGCGTCATCAGAAAAAACAGCCAGATGAGGTCGCCGAGGGATACCGGCACACCGAACACCCCCACGTGTTGTTAGTCTTTCGCACCGGCCCCGGGGTAATGCGCGTCCAGGTCCAGCACGAAGGCCAGGATGCGCGCCACGGCCTCGTAAAGCCGGGGAGGGATGGCCGTGCCCGGAGCCAGGCGCACCAGGGCCTCGGCCAGCTGGGGGTCCCGGTAGATGGGAATGTTGTGCTGGCGGGCGATCTGTTCCATGTAGCCGGCCACCCAGCCCTGCCCCGTGGCCAGCACCACGGGAGCTCCGTCGCGGCCGTGGCGGTAGCGCAGGGCCGCAGCCTTCCTGTCGGTCACGGGTGTCCCCCCTATACGTAGTGGTTGTAACCGCCCTCCACCTGGCTATGTTTTGCGATCTCGGGGTGGTGGTGGACGTCCAGCAGGACTTTATGGTAACCCAACTCCAGTAACACCGGCCGCAATTGCGGTAAACCGGCCCGTAAGAACTCGGCCGTCCCCTCCCGGGCGGTGAAGAAGGTGGCGTGCAAGTCGTGCGCGGTGGCAAAGGCGGCCACCCGCAGCGCCCCCAGGTGGGCCGTATGGATGACCCAGACCAGATACACGCCCTCCTCGTGCTCCGGGTGGGGGTCGCGCTCCCCGCAGGCCGGCTGCCACAGGTAGAACCGTCCGGGAAAGGGAAGGTCCACCGGAACCAGCTGCCCTTGGCCGGGTGCCCGGTTTTCGCTTTCCGCCGCTTCCTCGTGGGCAGGTCCCGGCTGACCGGAATGCCGGTCGCGGCCGACGGTCTCGGACGGGTGCAAGGCGGACCTGAGAAAGGCTGCCAGTACCCTGGTAATATTCACGGGCGCCCCTCCAACCCCTGGTGCTCCTAACTAGATCTTCGGCCCGAGCCAGAAAGTTTTAACATCGGAAGGACTTTTAGGGGCCAAGGCAGAATATTAGATGGATGCCGGTGCCGGCCGTAGACCTTCGGCCCGGGGGCAAAACGGCGAGGAGCGTGGCGCGAAGATGGATCTGGCGCCGTTGTTTGCCACGGCTTTTGTGGTCGGCCTTTCCGGGGCCATGATGCCCGGCCCCCTTTTAACGGTAACCATCGCCGAAAGCGCCCGCCGCGGCTGGAGGGCGGGGCCGTTAATCATTCTGGGTCACGGCCTGCTGGAAGGCATCCTGGTGCTGGTGCTGGCCGTGGGGTTCGCCGCGGTCCTGACGCGACACGGGGTTATGGCGGCCATTGCGGTCCTGGGCGGCGGCTTTCTGGTGTACATGGGGTACGGCATGGTACGCGACGCCTGGTACGGCCGCGTGGCCTTGCCCGCTCCGTCGGCAGGTACCGGAAACAACCCCACCCCTCCCCCGGAAACCCGGCAGGGTAGGGGATTGCACCCCGTCCTGGCCGGCGTACTGATCAGCCTGGCCAATCCCTACTGGAGTCTCTGGTGGGCCACGGTCGGGCTGCACTACATCAACATGGCCGCCCGGCGGGGTTCGGTGGGTCTGGGGGTTTTCTTCACCGGGCACATATTGGCGGATCTGGCCTGGTATTGCCTGGTGGCGGTGGCGGTGGCCGCCGGACGCCACCTGTTTCCGGCGGTGGTCTACCGCGGAGTGCTGGTGGCCTGCGGGCTTTTCATGGTCGGTCTCGGGTTATACTTTGGCGTGACGGGTGTAACCTAGCCGGACGGGCACTCCGGGTGTGGTTGACAATGGCAACCAGATGGGGAGGTGGCGTGGGCGTGACCGTGGTCTTTGCCGCTTTATGCCCCCACCCTCCGGTAGTGGTGCCGGAGGTGGGCGGTAAAGAGGCCCTGCGGGTGTCCGCCACGCACGAGGGCCTCCTGACCGTTGGACGGCGTGTGAAGGAGAGCGGGGCCCGCACCATGGTGGTTATTTCGCCCCACAGTCCCCTTTTCGAGGAGGGCATCGGGGTGAACTTCCGGTCGCGGGTGACCGGGGACCTGGGTAATTTTGGGGCCCCTCAGGTGAGGCTGGAGTACACCGTGGACCGGGAACTGGCGGAGGCCGTCCGCCGGGCTGCCGGCGAACTGGGGGTCACGGTCATCGAGATCGACGGTGGCGCGGTGTGGCGGTACCGCGCGGGTGATCGGATGGATCACGGTTTGCTGGTACCCCTGTATTTCGTGGCCAAGGCCGGCGTGGACCTGCCGCTACTGCCGGTGTCCATGGGGCTCCTGCCCCCGGAGCGGCTGTACGCCTTCGGGGTGGCCCTGCAGCGGGCCGCCGGTACGCTGGGGCGGCCCGTGGCGGTCCTGGCCAGCGGCGACCTCTCCCACCGGCTCCTTCCGGGGGCGCCCGCGGGTTACCATCCCGACGGTGAGGTCTTCGACCGCGCGGTGGTGCGCCTGGTCGAGGCCATGGACGTGGAAGGACTGCTCCGCATGGATCCCAACCTCGTGGAGCGGGCTGGGGAATGCGGCTGGCGTTCGTTGCTCATGATGCTCGGCGCCCTGGACGGATACCGGGTGCGCGCGCAAGTTTTGTCTTACGAGGGCCCCTTCGGCGTTGGTTACCTGACGGCGGCCTTCACGCCTGTCGGAGAGGACCCCGGGCGCCGGCTCCTGGAACGTCTGGGTATCCGTTCGCGGCACGACCTCCAGGCGCGCCGGGCGGGGGAAAGCTACCTGGTGCGCCTGGCCCGGGAGACCCTGGAGCGCTACGTGCGAGGCCTGCCATTGCCGGACCCTGGGGAAATCCCGGAAGAATTCCGTTTTCCGGCGGGGGTCTTCGTTTCCCTCAAAAAAGGAGGCGTTTTGCGCGGTTGCATGGGTACCGTGGTGCCCCAAAAGGCCAACGTGGTGGAGGAGGTCATGGCCAACGCCATCACGGCCGGCATCCGCGACCCGCGTTTTGCGCCGGTACGGCCCGAGGAACTTGACGAACTGGAGTATTCGGTGGACGTGTTGAGTCCCCCGGAGCCGGTCCGGGGCCTCGAGGACCTCGATCCCCGGCGGTACGGGGTCATCGTGCGCAGCGGGCGCCGCTCGGGTTTGCTGCTGCCGGGTATAGAAGGCATCGAAACCGCGGCCCAGCAGGTGGCCATAGCCCGTGAGAAGGCCGGTATCGGCCCCCACGAGCCGGTGACCCTGGAGAGATTCGAGGTGGTCCGCCATAAATAGGCTGCACGAGGCCCGTTTTTACGAGCGGCGCGGGGACGAGGTCCTCTGCCGCCTGTGTCCCAAGCTATGCACCATCAAGGGGGGCCGTACGGGCTTTTGCCGGGTACGGCGGAACCAGGACGGGGTACTTTACGCCCTCAACTATGGGGAATGCTCGTCTTACGGCCTGGACCCCATCGAAAAGAAGCCCCTCTACCACTTTTACCCGGGAACGGCCATTTTTTCCCTGGGCACCGTGGGGTGCAACCTCCACTGCGGCTTCTGCCAGAACTGGGAAATCGCCCACGGTACGCCCCCCACCATCTACCTGACGCCCGAACAGGTCGTGAGGATGGCACGGCGCGAGACCCCGGGGTACCGCAACATTGGCCTGGCCTATACCTACTCGGAGCCTCAAGTGTGGTACGAGTTCGTGTACGATACGGCGGTTCTGGCCCGGGAGGCGGGGCTCAAGAACGTTCTGGTCACCAACGGCTATGTCAACGAGGAGCCGCTGCGCCAGCTCCTGCCCTACATCGACGCCATGAACATCGATGTCAAGGCCTTCTCCGAGGAGTACTACCGCAAGGTCTGTCACGGAGACCTGGCACCGGTGCTGCGGACCGTGGAGGTAGCGCGTGAATACTGCCATGTGGAAATCACCACCCTGCTGGTGCCCGGCCTGAACGACGACCCGGCGGAAATCGCCGCCCTCAGGGACTGGGTGGCGGCCCTGGACCCCGAGATACCGGTGCACTTTTCCCGGTATTTTCCCCACTACAAGCTCAGACTCGAACCCACCCCCATCGAGACGCTCCGGCGGGCGCGCGAAATCGCTGGGGAAAAGCTGGCCTACGTTTACCTCGGTAACGTCTGGGAACGGGGGGCCGGAAATACCTACTGCCCCCAATGCCGGGCCCTGCTCATCGAGCGTGCGGGCTACGCCACGAAAATAGTGGGCCTGGCGAACGGCAATTGCGCTTCGTGCGGCCGCCCCGTCAGGCTGGTACGCGGTTGAAATTTTTTCTTGTTTTTTTGTGTGGTCTGCTGTAAAATTAATGGCGTGTTTTCCCGCAGGGCAGGTGAGGTTTTCTGGTCAAGGTGGCCGTAATAGGGGCTACGGGTTACACGGGGGTGGAGCTGGTTCGCCTCCTGTGCCGCCACCCGGATGTGGAGCTCACGGTTCTGACCTCCCAGAGCTACGCCGGTCAGCCCTTCTGGCGGGTGTACCCCAGCCTTTTCCGGTACGTGGAGCTGGAGTGTGCGGACTCGGCGCCCGAACTTGTGGCCGCGGAGGCAGACGTGGCCTTCGTGGCCCTTCCCCACGGGCACGCCATGGGGGTGGCTGCGGCCCTGCTGGACAAGGGATGCCGCGTGGTGGATCTGGGGGCCGACTTCCGGTTCCGCAGGAAACAGACCTACGAGCAATGGTACAGGATGCCCCACACGGCCCCGGAATTGCTACCGGCCGCGGTTTACGGGCTCCCGGAATGGTACCGAGAACGGATCCGCACCGCCTCGCTGGTGGCCAATCCGGGGTGCTACCCCACGGGCGCCCTGCTGGCCCTGCTGCCCTTGGTCAGGGCAGGGTGGATCGACCTGCGCGGCATAGTGGTGGACGCCAAATCCGGCGTTTCCGGGGCCGGAAGGGCAACCACCCTCACCACCCACTACGGGGAGTGTAACGAGAACCTCAGGCCCTACAGCGTTCCCGGGCACCGTCACGTGCCGGAGATGGAGCAGGAACTCTCCCAGATAGCTCAGGCCGAGGTACGCATTGCCTTTACGCCGCACCTGGTGCCCATGACCAGGGGCATTTTGTGTACCGTTTACGCCGCGCCCCTGCGGACGGTGAGCGCGACCGACATCCTTAACCTTTACCGGGAGATCTACCGCGACGAACCCTTCGTGCGGGTTCTGCCCGAGGGAATGCTACCCCAGACCAAGGCCGTGGCCGGGTCCAATTACTGCGACCTGGCGGCTGTGGTGGACGCCCGGACCGGCCGGGTCATCCTGTTCAGTGCCATCGACAACCTCGTCAAGGGGGCGGCGGGTCAGGCGGTGCAGAATATGAATATTATGTGCCGGCTACCCGAAACACGGGGCCTGGAGCAGCCGGCCCTGTATCCCTGAGGCGTTTGGGAGGAAAAGGGTGAAAGTGATCAGCGTGTCCGGGGGTGTGACCGCGGCCCGGGGCTTTCTGGCCTCGGGCGTGAAGGCCGGAATAAAAAGGCACAAAAAGGACCTGGCACTAATTTATTCGGAATATCCCGCGGCGGTAGCCGGCACCTTTACCAGCAACAGGGTGAAGGCGGCGCCCCTGCTGGTAACCATGTCCCGGGTGGCCCGGGGTGTGGCCCGTGCCATCATTGCCAACAGCGGCAACGCCAATGCCTGTACGGGCCCGGAAGGTTATCAGGACGCCCTTTTGATGGCCCGGGAGACGGCCCGGACCTTGAACCTGCCCGAGGAACAGGTGCTGGTGGCTTCGACGGGGCTGATCGGCGAACGCCTCCCCCTGGACCGCATCCTGGCCGCCCTGCCGGAAGCGGTGCGGGGCCTGAGTCGGGAGGGGCACGGCGACGCGGCCGAGGCCATCATGACCACCGACACGGTCCCTAAGGAGGCCGCCGTGGTCACGGAAATTGCGGGTTGCCGGGTGACCGTGGGCGGTATGGCTAAGGGGGCCGGAATGATTCACCCCCGCATGGCCACCATGCTGGCGTTCCTTACTACGGACGCGGCCGTCACACCGGAGGCCCTGCGGGTGGCCCTCAGGCGGGCCGTCGACGAGACCTTTAACATGATCACCGTGGACGGCGACACCAGCACCAACGATATGGTCCTTCTACTGGCCAACGGGCAGGCGCAAAACCCGATCATCACCGGGGAGGGGCCGGAACTGGCGGCCTTCACCGCAGGTCTGGTGGCGGTCTGCGGGAAACTGGCGCGGGCCATAGCCCGCGACGGTGAGGGTGCCACGCGCCTCATAGAGGTGGAGGTCCGGGGGGCCCCCACCCAGGACGACGCCCGCCTGGTGGCCCGGGCCGTGGCCGGCTCCAATCTGGTGAAGGCGGCGGTGCACGGTGGCGACGCCAACTGGGGCCGCATCATGTGCGCGGCCGGCTACTCGGGTGCCGATTTTGACCCGGAACGCGTGGACATTTTCCTTGGTTGCGAGCGGGTGGTGTTGGACGGACGCGGGGTGCCCCACGACGAGGAAAGGGTCCGGGAGGCCCTGTTCGCGCCGACGGTGCACATCGTGCTGGACCTGAAGGCCGGAGGGGAAAAGGCCACCGCCTGGGGGTGCGACCTCTCCGCGGAGTACGTCCGCATCAACACCCAGTACCGGACCTGAGGAGGGAAACCTTGCTCACGCCGCAGGCCAGGGCGAGCGTCCTGGTGGAGGCCTTGCCGTACATCAGGAGGTTCCACGGCAGGACCATCGTGCTGAAATACGGCGGGCACGCCATGCTCAACGAGGAGCTGAAGACCGCCGTGCTGACGGACGTGGTGCTCATGCACTACGTTGGTATACGTCCGGTCATCGTGCACGGGGGCGGGCCCGAGATTACGGCCATGCTCCGGCGTCTGGGCATCCCTTCCCGCTTCGTGAACGGCCTCCGGATCACGGACCGTGAAACGATGGAGGTCGTGGAAATGGTGCTGGTGGGCCGGCTCAACAAGGACATCGTGGCCCGGATCAACCGCCTTGGCGGCCGGGCCGTGGGCCTGTCGGGCAAGGACGCCAACCTGCTGGAGGCCAGAAAGCTTTCCTCCAGAGGGGAGCAGGAGCCGGACCTCGGTTTTGTGGGAGAGGTGGCGGCGGTAAATCCCGCCGTGGTGAAGACCCTTATCAACGAGGGATACATACCGGTGGTGGCGCCGGTGGGCGGGGGGTCCGACGGGGAGACCTATAACATCAACGCGGACCACGTGGCCGGTCGGCTCGCCGCGGCCCTGGGGGCCGACAAGCTGCTCCTTCTTACGGACGTGCCGGGCATCCTGGCCCAACCCGACGATCCGGACTCCCTGCTTTCCACGGTACGAAGCGGGGAGATACCGGCCCTCATTGCGGCGGGCAAGATCCGGGGCGGCATGATCCCCAAGGTGGAGTGCTGCGTCGTGGCCCTGGAAAGGGGCGTGGGTTCCGCCCACATCCTGGACGGTCGCGTGCCCCACGCGGTATTGCTGGAGCTATTCGCCGATCACGGTATCGGCACCATGGTCGTGCCCTGAATCCCGGCGTGTTGGTCCCGCTACGAGCATCGTGGCCGGGCTTGCGTGCCGGGATAATCTGCCTTTACCGGGAGTGCTGGAGGGTGAGGAGTGAAGAGATCATTGCTTTGGGCGACCGCTACCTGATGCGCACCTACGCCCGCACACCCATTGTACCGGTGTGGGGCCGGGGTTGCCTGCTCAGGGATGCGGACGGCAGGGAATACCTGGATTTCGTGGCCGGCATCGCCGTCAACAACCTGGGCCACTGCCACCCGGCGGTGGTGAGGGCGCTGCAGGAGCAGGCCGGAGAGCTCATCCACTGTTCTAACCTGTACTACATAGGGCCGCAGGTGCGCCTGGCCGAATGGCTGGCCGAACGCGGCCCCTTCGACCGGGCCTTTTTCTGCAACAGCGGCGCCGAGGCCGTGGAGGCGGCCATCAAACTGGCGCGCAAATACGCGTACTCGCGCAACGGCACGGGCAGGTATTTCGTGGTTACGGCCGAGGGTTCCTTTCACGGCCGCACCCTGACCTGCGTGGCCGCCACCGGCCAGATGCGCTTTCGCCAGGGTTTCGAGCCGGTGACGCCGGGCTTCCGGCATGTACCCTTCAACGATCTGGAGGCCCTGGACCGGGCCACGGCGGCCGGAGACGTGTGCGCCGTGATGCTGGAGCCCGTGCAGGGGGAGGGCGGCATCCGCATCGCCTCCCCGGATTACCTGCGCGGGGTGCGCCGGCTCTGCGACGAACGGAATATGCTCCTGATCTTCGACGAAGTGCAGTGCGGCCTGGGGCGCACGGGCCGGCTCTGGGCCTGGCAGCACAGCGACGTGCGGCCCGACGTCATGGCCCTGGCCAAGGCCCTGGGGGGCGGCGTGCCCATCGGCGCGCTTTTGGCGGCCGGACCGGCGGCCGAAACCTTTTCACCCGGGGACCACGCCTCCACCTTCGGCGGCAACCCCCTGGCCTGCGCGGCGGCCCTGGCGGCGGTGCGGGCCCTGGAGGAGGAAGGGTGGATTGCCAACGCCGCACGGATGGGCGAGGTGCTGCGGCAGGGCCTGGAGGAATTGCGGCGCCGGCACGCCGTGGTCCGGGAGGTGCGCGCCCTGGGCCTGATGGCGGGCGTGGAACTGGAGGTGCCGGGGGACGCGGTGGTGGGAGCCTGCCGGGAGATGGGTCTGCTCATCAACTGCACGGCGGGGAACGTCCTGCGCCTGCTGCCGCCCCTGGTGATCGGCGCGGGGGAGATCGGCCGGGCCCTGGACATCCTCGACCGTGCCCTGACAACGCTGGAGGTGAGGGAATGAAGCCCGGTTTGTGGCGGGGTCGGGACCTGCTTTCCATGCTGGACCTGAGCGCCGAAGAGATCGTGATGGTGCTGGACTACGCGGCCGTGCTCAAGGAAATGCAGCGCCGGGGGGAGTCCCATCCCTGGCTTGCGGGCAAGACCCTGGCCATGATCTTCCACAAGCCTTCCACCCGCACGCGTATTTCCTTCGAGGTAGCCATGAACCAGCTGGGCGGGTACTCCCTGTTCCTGGGTCCGGGGGAGTTACAGTTGGGTCGCTGGAAGGAAATGGCCGATATGGCTCGGGTACTCTCTCGTTACGTCGAGGGTATCGCGGTGCGCACCTTTGGCCAGGAAATCGCCGAAGAGCTGGCCCATCATGCTACGGTACCCGTAATCAACGGGCTGACGGATCGGGAGCATCCCTGTCAGATTTTAGCAGACCTCCTCACCATCCGGGAGCACAAGGGGCGACTGGAAGGGATCCGGGCGGCCTACGTGGGGGACGGGAACAACGTGGCCCACTCCCTGATGCTGGCCTGCCCGCGGGTGGGCATGGATCTGGTGGTGGCCACGCCGCCGGCCTACCGTCCCGAGCCCGACGTCGTGGCCGCGGCCCGGGAAATGGCGGCCCGGTCCGGCACCAGGCTGGAGCTGCTGGACGACCCCGTGGCGGCGGTTAGCGACGCCGACGTGGTCTTCACCGACGTATGGGCCAGCATTGGCAAAGAGGCCGAGGCCGCGGAACGGGAGCGGGTTTTCCGGTCCTATCAGGTCAACGCGGACCTGGTGCGGTACGCCAGGCCCGACTACATGTTCCTCCACTGCCTTCCGGCGCGTCGGGGGGAGGAGGTCACGGACGAGGTCATCGACGGTCCCGCGAGTTTTGTGTGGGACGCGGCCGAAAACCGCCTGCACGTACAGAAGGCCCTGCTGGCCCTGACCATGGGCGAATGACGCGAGGAGGTTGGAGCGTGGGAGTAAAGAAAGTGGTGCTGGCCTACTCGGGGGGCCTGGACACGTCCGTCATCATCCCCTGGTTGAAGGAGAACTACGGGTGCGAGGTCATAGCCATGGTGGCGGACCTGGGCCAGGGAAAGGAACTGGAGGGCATCCAGGAGCGGGCCCTACGTAGCGGAGCCGCCAAGATTGTGATCAAGGACGTGAAGCGGGAGTTTCTGGAGGAATACGCTTGGCGGGTGCTGCGGGCCGGGGCGGTGTACGAGGGCAAGTATCTGCTGGGCACCTCCATGGCGCGGCCCATCATCGCGAGGTGCCTGGTGGAGGTGGCCGAGCGGGAGGGCGCGGAGGCCGTGGCCCACGGTGCCACGGGCAAGGGCAACGACCAGGTACGCTTCGAGGTATCCGTCCGGGCCCTCAATCCCTCCCTCAAGGTAATCGCACCCTGGCGGGAGTGGGAGATCCGCTCGCGGGAAGAGGCCATCGATTACGCCGCGGCCCGGGGCATCCCGGTACCCGTAACCAAGGACAAACCCTACAGCAGGGACCGCAATCTCTGGCACGTGGCCCACGGCGGGGCCGATTTGGAGGACCCGAGCCGGGAGGCGCCCGACGACGTCCTGTTGCTGACCGTGCCGCCGGAGAGGGCGCCGGACAAACCGGTGTACGTGGAACTGGGGTTTGAGGCGGGCTATCCGCGCCGCCTCGACGGCATGGAGCTGGACCCCGTGGCCCTTTTGCGGCGCCTCAACGCCCTGGGCGGGGCCCACGGGGTGGGCGTGGCGGACCTGGTGGAGAACCGGCTGGTGGGCATGAAGTCGCGCGAGGTCTACGAGACGCCGGGCGGTACCATCCTCCACCTGGCCCTCAGGGAGCTGGAGCGTCTGTGCCTCGACCGCATGACCCTGCACTTTAAGGAACTGGTGGCGGCGCGTTACGCCGAACTGGTCTACGACGGCCTGTGGTTTTCGGCCCTGCGGGAGGCGCTGGACGCCTTCGTGGACGCGGTCATGGCCCCGGTGACCGGAACCGTGCGCATGAAGCTCTACAAGGGGAACTGCACGCCGGCCGGCGTGAGCTCTCCTTATTCCCTCTACGATCCCGAACTGGCCACCTTCGGTCCGGACCGGGTATACAACCAGGCCGACGCCACCGGGTTCATCAACCTTTTCGGGTTACCTTTGCGCGTGCGGGCGGCCGTGCTCAGGCGCGCGGCCGCGGAGAGCGAGCGGAGGGATGCCGGACGGACCGTCGCCTGGGCCCGCTGATGCCTGCTGCTTTCCGGACCCGGCGGCCCGGTTCGCATCCCGGTGCGGAAGTGGGGGGTGCCGGTATTGGCAAAGCTCTGGGGCGGGCGCTTTGAAAAGGAAACGGACCCGCTGGTGGACCGCTTTCAGGCCTCGCTGCCCTTCGACCGGCGCCTCTTTCGCCACGACATTCGGGGCAGCCAGGCCCACGCCCGCATGCTGGCCCGCGTGGGGCTCCTGACAGAGGAAGAGGCGGCCGCCATCGTGGAAGGCCTGGCCGCCGTGGAGGAGGACATCGCGGCGGGTCGGGCGGATTTGCGCCTTGAAGACGAGGACATCCACACGAACATCGAGCGGTTGCTTTACGCGAAGGTCGGCCCGCTGGCCGGCAAGCTGCACACCGGCCGCAGCCGTAACGATCAGGTGGCCACGGCCATGCGGCTCTACCTGAAGGACGAGACGGCGGCCGTGGCCGGCCTGCTCCGCGCCCTCATCGGCACGCTTCTGGACCTGGCCGAGGAGCACGCCGACACCCTCATGCCCGGTTACACCCACCTTCAGCGCGCCCAACCGGTGACCCTGGGCCACCACCTGCTGGCCTACGCCAGCATGTTCCGGCGCGACCTGGACCGCCTGGCCGACTGTTGCCGGCGCACGGACGTCTTACCCCTCGGCTCCGGGGCCCTGGCCGGTACGGCCCTGCCGCTCGACCGGGAGTTCGTGGCCCGCGAGCTGGGCTTCGGGGCCGTGAGCACCAACAGCCTGGACGCCGTTGCCGACCGGGATTTCTGCGTGGAATTCGTAGCCGCGGCGGCCCTCATCATGGTGCACCTGAGCCGCCTGGCGGAGGAAATCGTGCTCTGGAGCACGGCCGAGTTCGGCTTCGTAGAGCTGGACGATGCCTTCGCTACGGGCAGCAGCATGATGCCCCAGAAGAAGAACCCCGACCTGGCCGAACTCATCCGGGCCAAGACCGGGCGCGTGTGCGGGGACCTCCAGACCCTCCTGATGGTCCTTAAGGGATTGCCCTTGGCCTACAATAAGGATCTTCAGGAGGACAAGGAGGCCCTTTTCGACGCCCTGGATACGGTTAAGGCCTGCCTGGCGGTATGCCGGCCCATGCTGGCCACCATGAAGGTGCGTACCGCAAGGCTGTCCGCGGCCGCCGCGGACCCCTGGCTTTGCGCCACGGACCTGGCCGACTACCTAGTACGTAAGGGACTCCCCTTTCGCGAGGCCCACCGGGTGGTGGGGGAACTGGTACGGTTTTGCCTGGAGCAGGGGCGGAACCCCGCGGCACTCCCCCTGGAGGAGTACCGCCGGTTCAACCCCCTCTTTGACGAGGACGTGTATCGGGTGTGGGATGCGCGCGCCTGCGTGGCCGCCAGGCGGCTGACCGGGGGCCCGGCCCCCGAAAGGGTGCGCGCCGAAATCGTGCGCCTCCGTGCGGAGCTAGGGGAGTTCACTCTGGCAAAGTCGCCACGGTGAAGCGCGCCACCCGCGGGGGCGCGAGGAACTCCCAGGTGCCGCGCACGCCGGCCACCAGGGCGCCCAGCTCCAGGTGCAGCATGGCGATGCCGCAGTCCAGCCGCTTGGGAATGCCGTAGGTGTCGTTGAGGTTGTCCACCGATACCGTGATGGCGTCTTTCGCCACCTCGAAGCGCCAGGGCTGCCGGTTCAGGGCCGAGGGCGCCAGGCGGGCCGCCTCGAGGGCGCTTTTCACCCACGCCGGCCAGAGGGACCGGTCGAGTCCGGTTACCAGACCCGCAAGGGCTTTGCGGCGGTGGGTGCGGCCGAAGCCGGTCATCAGCCTTTCTTCGGTAGTCCAGTTTTCGGGGGCGTACCCCAGCGCGGCTACGGCCAGCACCCGCTCGTTCTGGCCCGCGCCGGCCAGGCGTGCGGCCACCTCCGGGCGGAAGAAGCCGCCCACCCAGCAGGTGGCGAGACCCAGGGCCGTGGCTTCCAGGACCAGGGCCCCTCCCAGGTAACCCACCTTTTCGTATACGTGGGGGCTGCGCGTATCGCCAACGAAGGCCATGAAGGCCGGCGCGCCTTTAACCTTGCCGTAGTGCCCGATTAGGCCCCTGAAAACCTCGTCAGGCGTGGTGGTGACGACCACCGCCCGCGCCTCCGGGTGGGGGGTGAACTCCCGGCATAGTCCCCTCAGGCGCTCCAGGGCCGCCGGCTCCACGGGCCGGCCGTCGAACCGGCGGCGCGACCGGCGCCACCTTATGGCCCCGTACCACCGCTCCCAGGGAATGTTCACGTTTTCCCTCCTTTTTCGGTTCCGGTGGCCCGCGGCAGGTAGCGGCGGGCGCGCACGGGCCGCGTGCCGACTCCCGTACCCCGACCTGCAGGCGAGGTCTCATGAGGGCGCGACCCGTTCGATGGTGCCGCCGCCTATCACCTCGTCCTCGCGGTAGAAGACCACCGCCTGCCCCGGGGTGATGGCCCTTTGGGGCCTGTGGAACCGCACCCGTACCCGGCCGTCCGGCTCGGGGAAAACGGTGGCCGGGGCCGCCGGAGTGCGGTAGCGGATCTGGGCCGCGACCTCCATGGGGGCAGTGAGCTCCGGGATGGCGATGAAGTTAAGGTCGCCCGCGAAGAGTTCGGTTCGATAGAGCTCCCCTTCGGGGCCCACCACCACGGCGTTGTGCGCCGGGTCCAGGTCCACCACGTAGAGCCTCCGGCCGGTGGCCAGACCCAGCCCCCGCCGCTGGCCAATGGTATAATTGACGAGCCCGGTGTGGCGGCCCAGGACCCGCCCGCCGCGGTCCAGGATGGGTCCGGGAGGGCCCGAGATGCCGCGCCGTTCCAGGAAGCGGCGGTAATCCCCCTGCGGCACAAAGCAGATCTCCTGGCTTTCCCCTTTGGCGGCCACGGGCAGGCCCCTTTCCCGTGCCATGCGGCGCACCCGTTCCTTGGTATACTCGCCCAGGGGCATGAGCACGCGGGCCAGCTGTTCCTGGGTCAGGCAGTACAGCACATAACTCTGGTCCTTTTCCCGGTCTATTCCGCGCTTCAGGGTGTAGCGGCCCCGGATGGGGTCGTAACCGGGCCGGGCGTAGTGGCCCGTGGCCAGGTAATCCGCCCCCAGGGCCAGGGCCCTTTGCAGGAGGGCCTGGAACTTGACGAAGCGGTTGCAGGCGATGCAGGGATTGGGGGTGCGGCCGGCCAGGTAGCTCCGGCAGAAGGGCTCCACCACCCGGGCGGCGAAGAGCTCCCGAAAATTAAGCACGTAGTGTGGAATGCCGATGACGGCGGCGGCCCGGCGGGCGTCCTCCACGGCATCCAGGGAGCAGCAGGCCCGCCGGCCCCCGCCCTCCGGCACCGGTTCCCAGAGGTCCAGGGTCACGCCCATCACGTCGTAACCCCGCTCCTTAAGCAGGGCCGCGGTCACGGCGCTGTCCACGCCGCCGCTCATGGCCACCAGTACGCCCGGCGGCAACTTACCAACTCCCCGGTTGGGCGGCGGCCGATCGGGAAACGGGGGCCGCGGCGCCCGAGGCCACCGCCCTGAGCCGCGCGACGATATCGGGCAGTACGCTCAGGAAGTAGTCTACTTCGGCCTCGGTGTTGTCCTTGCCCAGGGAGAGGCGCAGGCTACCGCGGGCCAGTTCCCTCGGTATACCCATGGCCAGCAGAACGTGGGATGGCTCGAGGGCCCCGGAGGCGCACGCCGAGCCGGCGGAGGCGGCGATACCCTTGATGTCGAGGCTGATCAGAAGGGCTTCGGCCTCCAGGCCGGGGAAGCTGAAGTTGACGATGTTGGGCAGGTGCTCGGTGGGGTGACCGTTTACCCGCACATCGGGAATACGCGAGGTGACGCCCTCGATGAGCCGGCGCCTCAGCTCCGCCAGACGCGGGGCTTCCTTTTCCAGGTGGACCGACAGGCGAGCCATGGCCTCGCCCAGGCCGACGATGCCGGGCACGTTTTCGGTTCCGGGCCGCCGGCCCCGTTCCTGCCCCCCGCCGGTGGCCACCGGTTGCCACCTGACCCCGCGCCGGAGGTAGAGGAGGCCAATGCCCTTGGGACCGTAAATCTTGTGCCCCGAAATTGATACCATGTCCACATGCAGGTCATTGACCCTGAAGGGTACCTTCCCGACACTCTGCACCGTATCGCTGTGGAAGTAGATGCCGCGGCTGCGGGCCAGGGCCCCGATCTGGGCCACCGGCTGGATGGTGCCCACCTCGTTGTTGGCGTGCATGATGGAAATCAGAATGGTGCGGTCCGTAACGGCGGCGGCCACCTCTTCCACGTTTACCATGCCGTATTCGTCCACCGGCACCACGGTGACCTCGAACCCCTCGCCGGCCAGGTCCCGGCAGGTATCCAGGACCGCGTGGTGCTCGACGGCCGACGTTATGATGTGGTTGCCCCGGTCGCGGTTGGCACGGGCCACGCCGCGGATGGCCATATTAATGGCCTCGGTGCCGCCGGAGGTGAACACGATTTCGTCGGGTTGCGCCCCGATGGCCGCGGCGGCCTTTTCCCGGGCCTCCTCCAGGGCCTTCTTGACGGTGCGCCCGAAGGAATGGCCGCTGGAGGGGTTTCCGAATTCCCCCGTGAAGAAAGGTTCCATGGCCGCGAATACCACCGGGTCCACCGGTGTGGTGGCGGCGTGGTCAAAGTAAACACGCATGGCTCATCAGCCCTCCGTGGTGCCATTTAACCGTCAGTTATCTTTTCCCCCAATGAAAGAAAAAACACGTACGGGAACCGTACGTGCCGGCAAAGACTGCCCTGGTCCGTCAGATGTATTTTTCGAGCAGGCGTCGCAATTCCTCCTTGGTCCGGTACCCGATCGTGCGCTCCATTTCCCGTCCGTTCTTGAAAACGATCAGCGTGGGAATGCTCACAACCCCCAGGCTGGCCGCGATGTCCCTATTTTCGTCCACGTTGATTTTACCCACCTGAAGGCGTCCCTCGTATTCCGCGGCCACCTCCTCCACCACCGGGGCGATCATCCTGCACGGCCCGCACCACTCCGCCCAGAAGTCCACCAGAATGGGTGTCGTAGCTTGGGAAATGAAGTCGTTGAAATTGGTTTCGCGCAAGTCGAAGATCTTGGCACCGGTCAAACTAATTCTCTCCCTTCCCCGTACGTAATAACTAACCATCAGTCCAGAGAACAAGAGACCACCCCGCTAAGCCGTGCACCCTGAAGTTCCCTGAACCCGCTCTCGGCAGGTGGGTGCCCTCCTGACTGCTTTTTGTTTCCCTCTGCGCGGAGGGCCTACAAGCCACAGCCAGAGTCCGGGCTCCCTATGTCTTGGTGTTGGCTCAGAACTTTCAGGTAGTCACGCGCATAGCAGGGTGTAACGTGACTGTTTTCATCATTCATGTTAGCATAGCGCGCGCCCTTTGGCAAGGGCTTTCTCGTGCTCACTTCCCGGCCACGGCCTCTCCCCACGCCGGCCGGATGTGGAGTTCCCGCCATTGCCGGGCGGACACCGCATCCGGCGCGCCGGTGAGCAGGTCCGCCCCACTCTGGGTTTTGGGGAAGGCCATTACGTCGCGTATGGTTTCCCGGCCCGTGAGCAACATAAGCAGGCGGTCGAAACCCAGGGCGATGCCGCCGTGGGGCGGGGCCCCGTAGGCCAGGGCCTCCAGCAGGAAGCCGAACTTATCCCGCGCCTCCGCAGGGGGGATGCCGAGGATCTCGAAGACCTTCTCCTGGAGTTCGGGCCGGTGGATGCGGATGCTGCCGCCGCCGATTTCCACCCCGTTTAGCACCAGGTCGTAGGCCCGGGCACGTACGCGGTCGGGATCGCTGTCCAGCAAGGGG
>Ga0080004_1128693_pt1 | contig 30190 bp, 54 predicted proteins | sample WasSprMetagenome_FD_69207 | JGI IMG/M metagenome (GOLD analysis project Ga0080004, IMG submission 69207) | Sulfidic aquatic microbial communities from Washburn Spring, Yellowstone National Park, USA - WS (SPADES assembly) (version 2) | ecosystem: Environmental > Aquatic > Thermal springs > Hot... | reverse complement strand
ATCCAACTATGTCCAATTCCATCTCTCTATTCTCATTCCTCAGCTTCATTCTGGAACTAATCCTCTTAGGCATAACACCAAAATATCTCTTTAGCATTATGTCAAAGGAAGGGTAAAATATGTCTTCTACCAATGTCCCCATCTTTAGGGCTAGTTTCTGCCAAAGTTTATCCCTCTCTCTTTTCTCTTCTTCCCACTGTCTATCCATTCTTTATCCTCTTTCGCTTCATCCTTAGATACTTGCATCCCGTCCTTAAGCGCTAACTTCTAGCAATCATTCTGAATCTGAAATGATCTTAAGAAGAGCTATATAAAAATCTTTTATATCTTCAAGGTCATTAACCAAAATCTCATAAAGGGTCTTTGTATCTATGTGATTATAAAGATGAACAATTCTATTTCTAAATTGGCACATCCTTATAAAAGTTTCAGCTCTATCCTTTGAGATGTAACCATTCTCACTTAGTATTTCTATGATCTCTGCATTTGTATTTGGGGTTCTTAAACCTAAGGAGGCAATTATATAACTTCCCATATCAAGTAGTGCTTGTATAGAGGTCTGAAGCCTATGGAGGCAAGAATCTATATTTCTAAAATCCGATATAAAATCTTCATATGTTTTTGATCTTAGGATGCACAATTTCTCAAGATTATCAAGGATTACATCTATCTTTGTCTGGATATCTCTTTCATCCATAATCTTTCACACCTGGCTATACGACCCTTATTATGATATTTCTCTATAAATCTAAGAGTTAATTCAAAGTCACAAAAATTAGAAATTACTCGAGCCTCGAATTTTATTCTAAAATTAGGGTCGCTATCATAAATAAGTTTACCCGTCTTCAGAATATTATGCTGGAATATAAGTCCTTGTCTGTTAAGCTCAACTAAATCAACCTTCTTACCATTTAATATCTTCTCAATTCTATAAGAAAGATAATCCTCCTCATGGATTAGTTCTCTTCCCTTTGGAGCGTCATTTTTAATGAGTATCGCAATATCTATATCACTCATAGGATTTGTCGTACCTTTTACCTGTGAACCAAAAAGGTACGCTGAAGCAATGTACGGATATTCAATAAGTATAGCTTCCAGTTTTTCAGAGAGCTCTTTAATTTCTATCCCTATACTTCTCACAGCAAGATCTTTCATCTAGATCCTCACATTTTAGAACTTCTTCTATGTATGGTTTATGATGGGCACGATAAAGATTATTCATTGACATAATTCTAACCTTCTCCCTCCTCTATCCTTTCATCTACTTGAATAAGAATACTACTATACAAGCTATCTCCTATCCAATAATTCTATCATTACCTGTTCAAGCCTGTCTACCCTCTGTGCTACTGTCTCCATATATGAACCTCCAGTACAATGTCTCCAGGTCTATTTTAACATAAGGAGAATAATCTTCCACCTACGCATTTTGAAGCTTCTTCTCCATTAATCTAATAACATCCTTAAATAGATGCGAGGCATTAAAGGCTTCTATCCCAATAATTTTGCCAGAACTATCAAGTTCGATATTTATCCCTGGATAAAGCTCAATAACTTCTTCCTCTTCTCCTTCCACTCCAAAATAGAGAATGTCTTGCTCTTCATCATAAAAAATCCTAAAAGATTCCATTACAGTTTCCTCCATCTTCCACTCTTAATTCTGTTTTCTTTCTGCCCTTCTTTTAAAGGATGCACTGTTAAAAGATTAGCACAATCCTCTTCCATAACATATACTACCATAACATCTCTAAGTTTACCATAAAGCTCAGTCTTTATTATAGCTATTAAATATCCTGTCATTACATCAAAATATCTCTCATTAGATTGCTCAAATATCATTCTTGGCAAATCATACTCTATATTTAAAACACTTCTCCTAAACCGAGGTCTTGCACCAACTATAGAGACTACCTTGGTAAAGCTATTATTTTTCTTTCTTTTTCTTAATCTCATTATATATTTCTTCTGCAGTCTTTTCTCCAAATATTTTCTCCTTTATCTCTAGATAATCTAATTTTTGATGCAGGAATTCTCTAAAAAGTATGCGGACTTTGCAATACCTAATTGATCTATAACTGTTTGAATAACCTCAATTTTAACCTCTTCGCTTTTAGGAACTCCTAAGCTTTTAATTGTCACTTTCGGCTTCCTCCTTAAGAATATTTAAAAGAAATTCCATTAGTCAATTTTATTAAAATTCCCTTTTAATGGACAAGGAGAGGCTTGTCCTACCTATAATAACCTTATCCTTCAGTCTTTTTGACCTTATCAAAATTGACTATCTCAAGTATATCCCCCCTTACTATCAATGCATAGATGTTATTCTTAGTTAGAGACTCTATTGTGCTCTCTGACATAGTCAGCCCCGCATATATGGGAACCACTTCGTAAGACTTTACCTCAGGTAAAAACTCAGGTAATACTCTTAGTTTCTCTATAAAGTCATCTATATATCCTTGCCTGTCTGGAGAGCTCTTTACCTCTACTATAAATACTTTGTCTTCTGTAAATCCAACTATGTCCAATTCCATCTCTCTATTCTCATTCCTCAGCTTCATTCTGGAACTAATCCTCTTAGGCATAACACCAAAATATCTCTTTAGCATTATGTCAAAGGAAGGGTAAAATATATCCTCTACCAATGTCCCCATCTTATTAGCTAAATCGCCCCAACGTTTATTCATTACGTCCTTAAACTCACGCATCTCGTCCTTGAATGCCTTCATTTCATCCTTGAACGCCCGCATTTCATCCTTAAACTCACGCATTTCATCCTTGAATGCCCGCATTTCTTCTTTGAATGCCCGCATCTCGTCTTTAAATTCGAGCATCTCAGTGGAAAGACGAGCTACTTCTCGCTGAGTTATCTTGGACTGCTCAGCTAACTCTATCATTACCTGTTCAAGCCTGTCTACCCTCTGTGCTACTGTCTCCATATATGAACCTCCAGTACAATATCTCTAGGTCTATTTTAACATAAGACAAGCTTAACTTAAAGATTTAGAAAAACCAAAAATTACTGTCTCAATCCATTCTGCCTCATCTCTTAATGTAATACAGGGGACTCTTAGCCAGAAGGCTTCCTATTTAAGTTCTAATAAATAGGTAATTTATGAACTCGTACAACAACATCTTCAATTGTTAAGGTGCATCCCTCCTGTAATATCTGTTCAAAACGAGGGACTATTTCCAGTAACTTGCAAGTAACTACATCTGGATCTGATACTACAAGTCTTAGAGTAATCAAACTAGGTCTATTATATCCACCTAATGCTAATAGCATTGAGAAATCCAAATCTTGAGTGATGACAATTCTATCTTCCTGACGTGCATACTCTAGTATTTCCTGATCTGAAGCATTAACTGACAAGAATTGTGAAACTCTAATAATATCCCATCCGTATTGCCGTAAAGCTCCTACTGTCTTTGGTGAAATATTCATATCTGCTAGAAATTGCATCTTACATATCATCTATGCAGTTGATACTCTATAAATCTGCTCTGAAACTACCCAAGCTGCATACTTGATTGCTTGCCTTATGTCTTCTTCTTCCAATTCAGGATATGCCTCAAGTATCTCTTGAATTGACCTGCCACTTGCAAGCATCTTCAAGATAACACTAACTGTAATTCGCATACCTCGAATTGTAGGTTGACCTAAGCAGATGTTAGGATTCACTGTAATACGATCTAACTTTTCCATCCTCTTTTCTTCTCACCCCTTCCTTTTTAAACACCTATACCTAATCTACTTCTCCTAGTCCTATACTCTTTACCATAGATACTATTCTATCACAATCCACCCCAGAGGTCTATCCCATCACAAAAGACAAGGAGACACTTGTCCTACTAGTGGTTATTTACTACACAAAAAGTTAAAAGTCGCTTTAGATAATGAGGTAAGCTATACGAATCGAGGTGTAGCAACAACTTTAGAAGCATAAAGAATAATAGCCGAGAGTTTAGGTCATCTAGTCTGAAGGATTACATTAAATTCCCCTTTCTGGAGTATCCGTTTAGCAGATACATTTAAAAATTCAATACTTATCGGCTCTTCTTTCTCATTATAGCTAACAATTATCCCCCCCGGTTCTTCGATCGCATCTACCGGAGCATCATCTTTAAGAATAATTGTAAGTATATCTGTTTCAGCATCATATTTTATTTTTATCATCTTTTCCCTCCTCTTTCCAATATTTCTCCACCTTACTAGTCCAATAAACAGTTATAATCTTTCTAGCATCTCCTTCTTGAATAAATAAAACTCTTAATAACCCATCCCGATTTCTCGACTGAGCTATAAGAACCTCCATCTCTCCAGGAACAATCTGCTCAGGATTATTTAAAAGTTCTTCTATCTCCTTCTTTGTAATCTTAAGCTTTTGCTCCCATTGCTTCTGACGCTCTTCGGCATGCTTTGTCCAAATTATTTTCATTACATTTCTTTTCCTAAGGATGCCCATCACTAAGATAACCTATTCTTTTAATCAATCTTTACCCTTTCTTTACATCATCTACAACTTGTTCAAAGTTTAATAGGTCCATTGTATCATCTTTCATCGCCATCGCATAGATCCTATTCTTCGTTAGATATGTCACTAGGTCTTCTGGTATATATAAAGAAGAAAATATCGGTATTATCTTCTTACCCCTGTACTCTGGGAAATAGTCATAGATCTCTTTTAAAACATTGATGAATTCATTTATGTATTCTATCTTCGGATTAGACTTTGTCTCATTGATTATTACCTTGTCATCGCATACCGCTATTACATCAAACTCCCTGACCTTACTTGCATCTTTAGTATTTCTCTTTCTCCTCCTCACCATAAAGTCTTTAATATCACTACAGCCAAAATACTCTCGAGCAATACCACTAATGTTTGGGGCAACAATATCCTCTACTAATGTCCCCATCTTATTAGCCAGTTCTCCCCAGCGTTTGTTCATCTCTCTTTTAAACTCACGCATCTCTTCTTTGAAAGCCCTCATCTCTTCTTTGAATTCGAGCATCTCAGTGGAAAGACGAGCTACTTCCCGCTGAGTTATCTTGGACTGCTCAGCCAGTTCTATCATTACCTGTTCAAGCCTGTCTACCCTCTGTGCTACTGTCTCCATATATAAACCTCCAGTACAATGTCTCCAGGTCTATTTTAACATAAGACAAGCTTAACTTAAAGGTCTGGACAGGGAGATGCTCGTCCTACCGGTAGTTATTTATTACTTCGTTTTAAGTAATAAAGCAAACTTCATAGATTGGGACCTAGCTATAACTATAGAACCATAAAAATAACACCGAGGGTAAGTTACTTAGCCTTGCCTCTCTTATCTTCTCATCGCTGGTTAATAAACCTGAATTAAAACATAGGGCGGTAGCTACAATCAATCTATCATGCATCTCTAAATCATATTCGAAGTTGCTGGCTATTCTAATAATGTATAAATCTAAAGGAATAATCTCAAACTTTTCACAGTCTTCTATCTCTTCTAAGGTCTCCTTAAAAGAAATCTTAACTTTACCTTTCTCTGAAATAAACATCATCTCAGCCAAAACTATTGTGGGTATAAGTATTATACTCTTACTAGCTGGTTCTTCAAAAATCTCTAAAGCCTTGTTACCTAGACGAGGGTCTTCAAGAAGATACCATACTATTGAATGAGTATCTGCAACATAATAACGCGTACTATTCATTACTTTTCATAAGAGAAGAGAGATTTCTTAGCTTCATCAAATAAAGAATCATTAATCTGACTTCCCTTCCAAAGTCCTTTTAGAGTAGGCTTTTCCTTATTTTTTGAGGAGCTAAATTCTTTAATAAGTGCATGTATTATTATATAAAACCTCGGTAATTTTTCAATAGGGATCTTTTCCATATCTTTCAGTATCTCCTCTTTATAATCTATAATTTTCATAGGTACGTTTAACCTCCTAATTAATCTAAGCACTCACCATAATTCACTAAGTACTATTTTATCACGATCTGTATTCACAAGTCTATTTTGCAGCATTCCTCGTAATTGTTTCAAAAATGGTGGACGAGTTTACAAAACCTACCCCCCCTTAGTGGTATACTTACTATAAAAACAAAGAAAGGAGAATTTAGCAGTTATGAATATAACAATTATAAAACCAAGAGTAAAGAATATTCTCTCATCTACTTGAATACTAAATTCTATCACTTCTCCTTGATAGGAATAATCTTTTCATTATCTAATCTATATTCATTTCCACAGTACTTACAAACCGCATAGTTATCTGCAAACTTTAGTGTAGTACCACATTTGCAGACCCAGCCCATCTGTCTCGCTGGTACTCCTACCACAAGTGCATAGGGAAGCACATCTCTTGTTACCACTGCACCTGCACCTACAAGCGCGTATTCACCTATAGTAACCCCGCAAACAATTGTGGCATTTGCTCCGATTGTTGCTCCTCTTTTAACTAAGGTCTTCTTAAACTCGTGTTTCCTCTCTATAAAAGCCCTTGGATTTATTACATTTGTAAATACCATACTTGGCCCACAGAAGACTTCATCTTCTAATTCTACCCCTTCATAGACACTCACATTGTTCTGAATCTTTACATTATTCCCAACTCTTACATTGGGACCTATCATTACATTCTGGCCTATAACACAGTTTTTTCCTATCGTAACATTCTTAAGGATATGGGAGAAATGCCAGATCTTTGTGCCTTAATCACTTATCTTTCTATATTTGTATCTTGAATTCTAATAAACCTTCGCTCTCCTTATACCATTTATTACACATAGGACAGAAAAACATATTCTCATTCCTTTCATCTTGCATTAATTTATTTCCACAAATACAAACCCATCCATTTTTATCATAACCCCATCTTTGCTTATAAAGATCAAAATTAGATTTTATAAACTCATCAATCCTCTCATCAGCTGGAGGATGATGTTTTAGATTTAGATCGTAGGGTATAGTATAATAATTCTGTGCACCCGTATCAATAAATGACGATATTACAGGTATTAGAGTTTTAAGTTGGCTCTCATAAATTCTTAGATTAATTTCTATTAAACTATCATCAATATAAGTTGGAACGATAAATTTTTTTATAATTTTTCCTGCATCTACTCGAGGATCGATTAAATGAACAGTCATCCCTTGAGGGATATCTAAAAAAATAGCCCACTTCACCGCATTTAATCCTCTATTTTCTGGAAGTAACCCAGGATGAAAATTTACTATCCCTAGGGGTACACTTTCAATAATATGTTTCTTTAATATTCGAGCCCCTGCTATTATACCCAATTCAATATTCATAGATTTTAAAATCACTGATACTTCTTTATCATTATGGAATCTTTCGATATATTCAATTCCTAGAATATTACATAATTCCTGTGGTAAAATCAAATCAAAATGTCTATATTTATCTCTTAAATAACTTTTCGGAAGATTAATCTCCAGAGGAGGAGAAGCGATAACAACTCTAGGTTTAAAGCCAAAATTAACTAATCTAAATAAAAAGTCTTGAGTCTTTTTGTGGGGAAAATTATAAGCAAAAAGAGCTATATTCATTGACAAATCCCTCCTACCAATAATTTTGATAAAATCCTTTTACAAAATCACACTTCTCATCTATATAAGAACTCTCGTGTACAAAATATTTCTTGGTTTCATTCATAGTTTTTCAACCCTTTCATCTATATTTATCCCTCTCTTTCTTAAGGCATTCCTTGTATCTACAATTCTTTTGGCATATCTATAGATGAGATGGTAATCTATACCATCATGGTCGGTAACAATAAGTACACAATCTGAGGACTTAACCCTTTCCTCTGTAAGTTCACAGGTTTTGCGTATCTTTTCAATCTTACTGATTTCATCTTTAATCTTAATCTCCCCTATATATGGGTCAAAGTATTCTACCACTGCCCCTAGCCTTTCAAGTTCCGGAATAATCTTTAGGGCTGGAGACTCTCTGGGGTCGGCAACATTTGGCTTGTATGCTACTCCTATGATAAAAACCTTAGAGCCATTTACCGATTTCTTATCTTTATTTAAAGCCTCCATAACAAGCTGAACAACATATTTAGGCATACTATCATTTATCTCACCGGCAAGTTCTATGAATCTTACGTCAAAGTCGTACTCTCTAGCCTTCCAGGAAAGATAGAATGGATCTATAGGGATGCAATGGCCTCCAAGACCAGGGCCAGGATAAAAGGGCATAAATCCATAGGGCTTTGTAGAGGCAGATTCGATTACTTCCCAGATATCTATGTCCATCTTTTTACAGAGAATTGCCAGCTCATTTATAAATGAGATATTTACAAGACGAAATATATTCTCTAGGAGCTTTTCCATCTCTGCTACTCTTGGAGAGGAAACCCTGTGGACTTTATTTGTTATTAAAGAGTAAAGTTCTGAAGCCTTCTCTGTAGAATCCCTGTCGATGCCTCCAACTACCTTTGGTACGTCTCTGGTGGTGAATTTTTTATTCCCAGGGTCAACCCTCTCCGGAGAAAAGGCAAGGTAAAAATCTTTTCCCGCTTTAAGTCCACTTTTTTCTAATATTGGGAGTACGACTTCTTCGGTAGTTCCAGGATATGTGGTACTCTCAAGAACTATTAGATGCCCCTTTTTTAAATACTTTGCTATTTCTGTAGTTACATTTATAATGTACGAGATATCGGGCTCTTTATGTATGGTTAATGGAGTAGGAACACATATGATCACCGCATCAGAGTCTTTTATGGGGTAAAACTCTGTAAATGCCTTTAATTTTCCAGAAGAGACAACATTATAGAGTTCTTTACTGTCGACGTCTTCTATGTAGGACTCTCCTCTATTGACCTTTTCTACCTTAACTGAATTCTGTTCGATACCAAAGACTTTTAATCCTACTCTGGCAAACTCGACAGCTAAGGGAAGCCCCACATAGCCAAGACCAACTATAGAGATCTCTTCTAATCTCATATCAATTCCTCCCTCTAATTACTATCCATTATCTCTATATAACCTGAACCTTTTACTGGTATTGCCTCTTCAATCAGTGGATCCAGATTGAAAGGCTCATAATAGTATCTCGTAAGTTTCTCTCTAAGCAGGTCAATAGATGAACTCCTGCATAGTACCATTACACATCCTCCCAGCCCTGCCCCAGCCACCTGAGCACCCAAGACACCTTGGACTGACTTTGCTAAATCAACAATCATATCAATCTTATAGGTACTACAACCATAATCTCCACTCTGATACATAATTGAAAATCTCTTATCCTTTGATCTCTTAGATCCCTCTATAATTCTATTCAGATAATTTATAGAGACATCATTTATGTGTAATACCCTTTCTCCATACTCGTTGAGTCTGGTTACTCTGTCTCCATTATGGGAGATATTCATTAGCTCTCCCAGAGTATCTATTTCTTCTCTGTTCAGAAGGTCCAGGCATGCTTTACTTCTTGCACATTCTGATATACCGAAGAGGCATACGCCCCTTATAGGATAGCCTTCAAATGGTGCAGAATGGGTGGAGAATATACGGTCTAACATATACTTCTCCGAATCTTTTAATAATAATCTTAACTCCTCTCTGGTAATCCTTTCAGGTAGCACTTTCAACATCTCGTATATCTCATACTCTGGAACTCCTAAATTATCAGGGTTTATATCTCTTAAATGTCTTATTTTAGATGAGAACTCGGGGAAAGACTTCTTCAAGATCATAGTCCCAAGTTCGTAACAGGCAACCTTCTGATTGAATACATTTCTGGCATTCTCCGCCTTCTTTGCCTGTTCCTGAGAGTAGCAGAATACTATACTGTATCCCTTGGGTAAAGGAGCGCTTCCTACAAATTCAAACTCGAAGAATCTTATCTGACTGATGTTTCCTTTTATACCAAACTTTATTGCCGCATGATCCCCATAGCCTCCTCTGGTACCAACATACCATTCCCCTTCACCGCAGAGCTTAACAAACTCTTCTGGAGGGATATTAAGCTGATTAACTAAAGTGATAGCCTCGGCAGATGCTACGACCATACTGGAAGAAGAACTCAAACCGGAACCTATTGGGATATCACCCAAGACTACCGCATTCATACCAAATATTTTTCTATCTCTATATCTTTCCTGAATCTTTAATACTGATGCCTTGATATAGTTTGCCCAATCTCCGGAATTTTTATTGAGCTCTTCCCTGAGCCTATCACTGTTTATTGCATTAAGCCAGCTCGACCAGTCTAGTTTGGACATCTCCTCAGAGATAGAGAACTCCCTAGGGGGAAATCTGTCTTCCTGTATATTGTAGAGCCTAACTATATCGTCTTCTCTGGGTTCAACAACCATTATGATCTCTTTATCGATAGCTATGATGTTTACTGAGCCACCCCTATGGTCTATGTGACGCCCCATAATGTTTAATCTCCCTGGAGATCTTATAATAGAAACATTTCTATCTGGCCCAAATCTTCTGGAAAATTCATCCAGAACCCTGAGATACATCCTTATCTTCCTATCGATTACAGATATGTCATCTCTGTAGATATCTCTGAAGAAGTTTATTAGATTGGGGTCTTTCTTACTGAAAATCTCTATCCATTCTGATACCCTTTTAAAATTACCGGGATTCCTCAGATTTCCATCTAACTCTCTCAATCTTATCCTCTGGAAATACATCTCTACCTCTAGGAGTTCCTGAGGAGTATTAAAACTCAAGACCTTAGATTCATCTCTAATGATAAAAGTCTCTATTTTAGCGTTTTCTTTAGCAAGGATACTCACTATATCGGTCAGATATTCTTCCTTTTGTACGTTATCTCTTTTTATCTCCTTTATAGCCTTATAGAGAATTGGAGCCTTTATAAAATACAGGGATTGGTTTGTCTCATTGGACCTTCTAACCAACTCTAATATCTCTTCATCTTTCAGTTTCTCTATGTCTTTAGCTTCCAATATCCCCAAAATCTTACCATTACTATCCCTTATGACTTTACCAAATTCACCCTTATGAGTAATGCTTGTGGCGAAGAGTAGATCGAAGTCTCTAGATTCAAATAACTCTCTCATCTCTATAAGGATATTACCATCTACCAGCTTGTCTCCAGCGGATATAAAGACCTCTCCCTCATATCCAATTGACTCCAAATACCTGCATACGCATTTAACAGCATCACCAGTTCCTAACTGATGCTCTTGAAAAACAAAGTTTATATCATTGAAAATCCCTTCTACGGTAGAAATAACATCATCATATCTATATCCAACTACAACGATTATATCCTGAAATCCACAATGTTTGTATGTGCTTATGATTCTATTTATCACCGGGACACCAGCTACCGGATAACATACCTTATTTCTATTTGGGTCTTTCATCCTGGTCCCCTTACCACCTGCTAATATCACTGCTACCCTCTTACTTTTTGCTATATCAGTCCTGATTATGGGAAACTCCAAGGTCAGCACCTCCCAATAATAATCATCAGGGTGAGTAGGCAGTAAGCCGAGTTCTGTTTTAGATAACCATACATCTGGGGCAACTGTTACCAGTTGCCTCTAGCGGCCAACCCGGGGATGATAACGGTCAGGGCAACCCTCTCCCCCTATTAGGCCTTGCTCCAGGTGGGGTTTGCCAAGCCAAGAGGTCACCCTCTTGCTGGTGAGCTCTTACCTCACCTTTTCACCCTTACCTGTATATAACAGGCGGTATATTTTCTGTGGCACTTTCCTGGCGTCACCGCCACTGGGTATTACCCAGCACCTTGCCCTGTGGAGCTCGGACTTTCCTCAGATGGATCTAATCCATCCGCGGTTATCCACCTACTCACCCTATTAATATTATACTACTCTCTTTTTTAAGGCTACAAAGAGAAGTATGATGGCTCCACCCAGCTCGGACAGGGCTATCATTACTTCTAACAGGGTAAACCTTATTCTTGCCAGGGCTAGCGGGACATTGTGGAATGTAAAGAGGCAGAGAAGTTCAATGCCTGTTACCAGAAGAAATCTCTGGAGGAGGTCTCCTTTTTTGACCCCTGCTCTGTAGTAAGCCTCTATATAGATGACTATAGCCAACCAGAGGACAGCTATACCTACAAACAGGAACTTATCGAGTGCATTTCCAATCCATCTATCCCTGATGATGAATGCCATAACTTTCAGGTAGAACCCTCGCCCGGCTAGAAATAGCAAGAATGTTGTGGCGGTGCTTATTACCCACAATATGTAACAAAGTATATATCCCAATGCCTTCTTCATACCTTTTATTTTATCACATATTTGGCTAATATTCTATTCTATAGAGGTAAAGTCCATATGGAGGAGCGATACCTCTTATTAAGCCTCGCCTTTTGGCATTAATAATAGATTCAATCCCCTCTCTATCTATAGAACCGTACCCTGCATCGACAAGTACCCTCACTATGAGTCTGACCATCCCTCTGAGAAAGCCATTAGCCTTTGTATAAAATATGATAAAAGGGTTCTTTTCAAAGACTGAGATGTCATATATCTCCCTTATTGTTCCTTCTCCATCTGACTTGGAAAAACTGATAAAATCTTTTTCTCCTTTAAAGATATCTACCAGATCTGACATCTTCTGGATATCAGGCTTTTCTTTAAGGTACCAGGCATAGCTTCTTAAAAATGGAGAGGGAAATGGTGCACTATAGACCAGATAAATGTAGCTTCTGGACTTTGCTGAAAATCTGGCATGGAAATCGAGGGGTACCTCTTCCGCCTCTTTGACGACTATAGAATCGGGTAAAAGACTGTTAACGGCAATCAGTAATTTCTCTATGGGGATCCTGGAGTTTGTCTTAAAATTTACCACCTGATTTATGGCGTGAACGCCAGCATCAGTTCTTCCTGCACCTATGACTTCTATATTTTCCCCTGTAATCTCTGTCAGTACAGATTCCAATGTTCCCTGAATGGTTGGTACGTTCGGCTGGATCTGAAAGCCAAAAAAGGACGAACCGTCATAGGCGATTGTAAGTTTTATATTTCTCATATGATGATTGAAGCTATACCTACGGCTATAGAAGCTGCAAGGAAGAGGAGATCTCTGGAAGAAAGTGTATACTCTTTCATCTTTGTCCTCCCTTCTCCACCCCTATAACATCTGACTTCCATAGCCAGCGCCAGATCATCGGCCCTCTTAAATGTATTGATAAATAATGGTACAAGTATAGGGATAAGATTCTTTGCCCTATTTACTATTCCTCCACTCTCTATATCTGCCCCTCTGGCAACCTGTGCCTTTATGATCCTGTTTGTCTCTTCAACTAGTACCGGAATAAATCTTAAGGCTATACTCATCATCATTGCTATCTCATGGGAGGGAAATCCTATCCGTTTAAGAGGGGATAAAAGCGATTCCAGTGCATCTGTAAGCTCCAGGGGAGAACAGGTGAGTGTAAGAAGTGTACTGAAACTTATGAGAAGCATAAATCTGGCAACCATAAGTAATCCATTCCTCAATCCCTCGGCAGTACCCTTCAAGACCCACCACTGAAAAATAACTGTCCCCTGTGTTGTAAACAGGTGCAGCGCAAAGGTGAGAAGGATAAAGAATATAAGAGGTTTTAAGCCACGGAAGATATAGAGGGGAGGAACCTTAGAAAGTACTAAAAGAGTTATCAAGAAACATGCCAAGAGGGCATAACCAGTAAAGTCTTTTATTATAAAGACAAAGATTATACTTATAAGTGTAGCGAGGAGTTTGATCCTTGGGTCAAGCCTATGTATGGGAGAATTAAGGGGCAGGTATTGTCCGAAGCTTATCTCTATTGCCAAGGGACTTCCTCCATCTGACTATTATCTTAACCGCCTCATCCAGATTTAGGACATTGTAAGGTATATCTGCCCCTCTCTTATAGAGGGTATACAGTAATTCTACTATCTGGGGGACACCCAAGGATATCTCTATCAATTTTTCTACGTTTTTGAATATCTCCTCTGGTGGTCCATCCATTATTATGCTCCCATCGGATAGGACTACTATCCGATCGGCATATTTAGATACCTCACTGAGATCGTGGGAGACGATCACTACCGTCAGGGATTCCTCTCTATTCAGATAGTCTATCTCTCTAAGGAGTTCCTTACGACCTTGAGGATCAAGGTTTGCCAGAGGTTCATCCAAGACAAACACCTCCGGTTCCATAGCCAGTATACTGGCTATGGCGACTCTCCTCATCTCGCCCCCACTCAGGAGGAAAGGAGATTTATCAAGAGGTATGTAGTCTATCCCTAACTTTTTAGTTACCTCTTTTATCCTCTCCTCAATCTCATCTTCTGAATATCCATAGTTTCTTAGACCAAAGGCAAGTTCATCATATATGGTCTCAGAGAAGATCTGAGTCTCTGGATACTGGAAGACCATCCCCACCTTTTTCCTGATAGCCTTCAGGTCTTTTGTCTTTGAGATATCTATTCCATCTACTATAACTTCCCCTTTTGTTGGTTTTAGAAGACCGTTAAAATGCTGTATGAGGGTAGACTTACCAGACCCTGTTGGTCCTATAATCGAGACAAATTCTCCCTTTTCTATCCTGAGATTTATACCCTTTAATGCCCAGTAGGATAGGGGGGAATTTGGATTATACTGATACCAGACGTCTCTCAGCTCAATCAGAGAGGGCATTAACCATCTCCTCAACAGTAAGCGGGATCTTACTGAACTCGATATCAAATCTCCTGAGCCTTATAGCAATAGCAGGTATCTCAGGTATATCAAGCCCTATTCTCTTAAGAGTATCCTCATCGGTCAGGACATCTCTGGCTGACCCTTCCTTAAATATCTCACCTCTGTGCAAGAGTATTATCTTATCTGCATATACAAGTTCTTCCAGATGATGTGTGATATAGACAATACCCACTCCCTCCTCCTTCAACTGCAATACGGTTGAGAGTACCTCTTTTCTTCCGATAGGGTCAAGCATAGAGGTTGGCTCATCCAGTACTATGTACTTTGGTTTCATAGCCAAGATACCTGCTATAGCTACACGTTGCTTCTGTCCGCCAGAAAGGGTGGAGACCAACCTTTTTCTCTCATTAAGGAGCCCCACTCTCTCCAAGGCGTACTGTACCCTTTCTCTTATTATAGCTGAAGGGATACCGAGGTTCTCGGGTCCAAAAGCCACATCTTCTTCCACTACGCTTGCAACAAGCTGATTATCAGGATTCTGGAAAACAAGACCGACAGTCTGCCTGACTATCCACTGTTTTGACCTGTCGGATACCGATATCCCATCTACTATAACCTCTCCCTTAGTTGGGGAGAATATCCCATTCAGACACTTTGCCAGGGTAGACTTACCCGAGCCATTGGGTCCTGCTATACCTACAAACTCTCCACCTCTGACACAAAAAGTAATATCTTTTAATACGGGATTATTCTCATAACTAAAGGAGAGGTTTTTTACCTCAATTGACATTCTATTTTATAAGGGCAACTTTTACTAGGGGTGCTCCATCCCCCTGTCTTACCCCCAATTTGAAGATACGTATATGCCCACTCTCTCTTGAGAAGAGATGAGAAGAGGAGAAAAGTTTACTGGCTACCTCTTTTTCATATATTATTCCAGAAACTCTTCTTATAGCATTTATATCCTGTTTCTTTGCTATAGAGATCAGCCTTTCCGCAAGGGGAACAAGCTCCTTAGCCTTTGCCTCGGTAGTCACTATACTCTCATATTTAAAGAGAGCTGTAGCTAAACTCCTCAACAAAGCCTTCCTTTCAGCAGAGAAACGTCCTAACCTATTTCCCTTTTTACGATGTCGCATCTTTTTTCACCTCTTCTTCCTGTCTTAGACTATAACCGGCTTTTTGAAGTTTTTCTTTTATCTCCTCTACCATTTTATCGCCTATGTTCTTCAGGCTCTTCAATTCCTTGGGAGTCTTTCTGGTCAGAGCTTCTACGGTATGGATACCACTTCTCTTCAGTATATTAACTATCCTGAGAGCCAGACCGAGAGATTCTATAGGGGTACCTTCCTCAGCAGGGAAACTAGCAACTTCAGCGGCAGGAACCTCTTCCGGGACCTGTATACCCAGATCTTCTCTAAATATAAGTTGCTGGAGTTCGCTCTCTAATAGTCTGGTAAGTGTATCGTAGTTGTCTCTAAGTATTCTAGACGCCTGAAGTAGCGCCTCTCCTGGAGTTATTGCTCCATTTGTCCATATATCGAGTACCACTCTTTCGAAATCTGTAACCTGTCCGACCCTTGTATTCTCAACCTTGTAGCTTACCTGTCTCACCGGACTGAAGAAGGCATCCATAGGTATATAGCCTACTGAGGTAAATGTACCCTTAAGCTTCTCTGCAGTCATATACCCCTTACCTCTCTGAATAGCCAGGTCCATTCTGAGTACAGAGTCTTCATTATCCAGAGTTGCTATATAGAGGTCGGGGTTTATGATCTCCACATCACTATCGGGAACAAAATCTCCAGCGGTAACTACTCTTGGTCCTCTCTTTTCCAAGGAGATCGTCTTGAGCTCAGTATTATATAGCTTTACCACCAATCCTTTCAAGTTGAGTATTATATCTACTACATCCTCTTTGACTCCGGGGATGGTAGAGAATTCGTGTAATACTCCATCTATCCTTACCCCTATTGGGGCACAACCCTCTATAGAGGAAAGAAGAACCCTCCTTAAGGCATTACCGATGGTATGTCCATAGCCCCTCTCTAAAGGCTCAATATATAACTTCCCATATGTCTTCTCATGCTTTAACCATTCAACATGAAACATCAGTGTCCCCCCTATCTAGAGTAGAACTCTACTATTAACTGCTCATTTACAGGTATATCTATCTCCTGTCTGCCAGGTAGATTCCTTACTATTCCCTCTACTCTATCCGGATTAAGTTCTAACCAGCTTGGGACCTTAACCTCATTTATCCTTTCCCTGATAGTCTCCCCTAATGTTCCGGAGAGTATCTTCTCCTTCAGAGTTATCCTGTCTCCAGGTTTTACCAGGTAGGAAGGTATGTCGAGTTTCTCTCCGTTGACCAGGATATGCCCATGAGCTACAAGCTGTCTCGCCTGTGCCCTGGAGCTAGCAAATCCCAATCTATAAACAACATTATCGAGACGTCTCTCCAATAACTGCAGTAAAGTCTCTCCGGTTACACCCTTTCTCTTGGAGGCAAGCTCAAAGTAGTTTCTAAATTGAGTCTCTGAGATACCATATATACGGCGAGCCTTCTGCTTTTCTCTCAACCTCAATCTATACTCGGAGAATCTAGCCCTTACTGTACCATGTTGACCAGGAGCGGTCTTACGTTTCTCCAGTATGCACTTAACAGATTGACACTTCTCCCCCTTTAGGTAGAGTTTTACACCTTCTCTTCTACATAGTCTACACTTTGGTCCTGTATACCTTGCCATTATACTCTCCTCCGCTTAGGTGGACGACATCCATTGTGAGGTATTGGTGTAACATCTTTTATTAAGGTTATATCCAAACCTGCAGCCTGTAGAGACCTTATGGCAGCCTCTCTACCAGGTCCAGGTCCCTTAACATATACATCTACCTGCCTCATTCCCTGATCTATAGCCTTTTTAGCTGCAGATTCAGCTGCCAGCTGAGCGGCAAATGGTGTTCCCTTCTTGGTACCTTTAAAACCACATGTACCTGCACTAGCCCAGCTTATAACAGCACCGTTAGGATCTGTAATTGTGACTATAGTATTATTGAATGTAGAATGTATATGGGCTATTCCTTTTACTACTCCTTTTTTTTCTCTTCTACGAGTTCTCCTTCTTGCCATAATACCTCCTATCCTACTTCTTACTACGGGCTCCTACCGTCTTACGTGGACCCTTTCTTGTTCTAGCGTTTGTTCTGGTTCTCTGTCCTCTTACCGGTAGTCCATATCTGTGTCTAAGCCCTCTGTATGTACCAAGGTCTATGAGTCTTCTTATATTCTGTGATACCTCTCTTCTAAGATCCCCTTCGACCTTATAGTTGTTCTCTATGATCTCTCTGAGCTTAGCTATCTCCTCTTCTGTAAGATCGTTAGCCTTCTTATCAGGATTGATCCCTGCTTCCTGTAAGATCTTCTTACTTGTAGGGAAACCAATACCGTAGATATAAGTGAGAGCTACCTCTATCCTCTTATTCCTGGGTAGGTCTACTCCAGCTATTCTTGCCATAAGATTATCCCTGCCTCTGTTTATGTTTTGGATTTTCACAGATTACCATAAGTCTTCCATTTCTCCTTATAACCATACATTTACTGCATATCTTCTTGACTGAAGCACGTACTTTCATCTTTTCTATAACCTCCTTACAATACGTCCACGAGTAAGATCATAAGGGGAAAGTTCTAACTTTACCCTATCTCCAGGTAAGATACGAATAAAGTTCAACCTTATCTTACCCGATATGTGTGCCAAAACCCTATGACCATTATCAAGCTCTACCCTAAACATAGCATTGGGTAAAGCCTCTATAACTGTTCCCTCTACTTCAATAACATCTTTTTTATCTGGCAACTTTCACCACCCAATTATTAGAGTATACCAAATTCTACTCTTTTAGTCTAGTAGTGATTAATGGTTCACTATCCTGCACAATAATAGTGTGCTCAAAATGGCAGGAAGGCTTTCTATCCACTGTTATAACTGTCCAGCCATCCTCTAAGATTATGACATCCTCTGTCCCTAGATTTACCATCGGTTCTATGGCTAAAGCAAAACCTGGCTCAAGGATAGGACCCTGTCCAGGAGGACCAAAGTTAGGGATCTGAGGTTCTTCGTGAAGCTTTCGCCCTATTCCATGTCCTACAAAGCTCTTTACCACACTCATATTGTTGGATAACACGTAGGACTCTATCGCATGGGATATATCTGAGAGATGATTTCCAGGCTTTGCATAAGAGATACCTATCTCAAGAGCCTTTCTCCCAACATCTAAAAGTCTTCTAACTTCAGGGGAGACGATCCCTACAGGGATGGTAACTGCAGAGTCCGCATAGTAACCGTTATATTCTACACCAACATCTAGACTGACTATATCCCCTTCTCTAATCCTTACGGACCTTCTAGGTATGCCATGTATGACTTCTTCGTTAATAGAGACGCATATGCTCTTGGGAAATCCATTATAACCTTTAAATGCAGGTCTTCCACCTAGCTTACGGATAAGTGCCTCTGCCTCCTGGTCTAGATCCAGTGTGGAGATACCAGGTACGATGATGTCCTGTAGATGTCTAAGGACCTTAGCGACTATCTGCCCAGCCTGAAACATCATCTCTATCTCTCTCTGAGTCTTACGCCTTATCAATCAGGTGTTTCCTCCTTAAAACCTCAAGAACCAGATTATGTACCTCTTCTATAGAACCAGAACCATCTACTATCTCCAAAAGAGCCTTTTCTCTATAATAGTCTATAAGTGGAGCGGTCCTTTCCCTATAAACCCTGAGCCTTTCTTTTATGGTCTCTGGTTTATCATCGTCTCTCTGGACTAATTTTGTCCCATCGTTATCGCATATCTCGTCCTCTTTAGGAGGATCATATATAATATGATATCCCCTACCACAGGTAGGACAGTATCTCCTACCTGTAAGTCTTCTTATTATCTCCTCATCTTCTACATCTATAGCCAGCACTATGTTCAGTGTCTTGCCGTATCTTGGTAAGAAGTTATCCAGAAAGGTTGCCTGTCCTATAGTCCTTGGATATCCATCGAGTAAGAATCCATCTGTAAGATTCTTTATATAGTCTTCCATCAAGGCATTTATAATGTCATCTGAGACCAGTCCACCACTTTTCATTATCTCCTCTACCTGCAATCCTAAAGGGGTTCTCCTATTTACCGCATCCCTGAGTATATCCCCGGTAGATATATGTGTAAGATTAAACTTTCCCGCTAACAGTTTTGCCTGAGTTCCTTTTCCCACTCCAGGGGGACCAAGAAGTACACCGTAGATAGACATAAGATCACCTCTACTTCAAGAATCCTTCATAATGTCTCATAATGAGCTGAGCCTCAAGCTGTCTTATCGTTTCAACAGCTACCCCTACTACGATCAGTACCCCCGTGCCAAAAAATACAGAAGTAAAAGCACTCATCTGGGAAGAACGGAGAAAGGATGGAGCTACCGCCAGAGCGGCAAGAAATATAGCCCCGATAAAGTTTATCCTAGTGTTTATCTCATTTATATATTCAGAGGTATACTTCCCTGGCCTTATTCCAGGTATAAAGCCTCCATACTTCTTGATATTCTCGGCTATTTCGTCTGGGTTAAAGACTATGGAGCTATAGAAGTAGGTAAAGAAGATGATTAACAGCGCATAAAGAGAGATGTAAAGTAAAGAACCAGGAGAAAGTATATCGGCAAATCTCTTCATATTTGGTAAGAACTGAGAGAGGGTAGAGGGAAATAGAAGGACAGAACTCGCAAATATTATAGGTAACACCCCACCCTGATTTACCCTAAGTGGTAGATAAGAACTCTGTCCTCCATATACTCTTCTTCCAACAACCCTTCGAGCATACTGTATGGGAATCTTCCTCTGAGCCTCCTGCATATATATTACTGCCACGAAGACACCTATTCCAACTATCAAAAAGAGGATCAAGAAGAAAGGATTCATCTGTCCTACACTTATAAGTCTTCCGCTTTGAAGTAATGCACTCGGAATCCTGGCTATTATACCGGAGAAGATGATAAGTGATACACCATTACCGGCACCATACTCTGTGATAATCTCCCCTATCCACATAAGAAACAGGGAGCCAGCGGTAAGGGTAATGGATACATTCAACAGATAAAATGTACCAATCCCCTCTAAGACACCAAGATTCCTTAGCCAAGTGCTCATTCCAAACGCCTCTACGAAAGCCAGAACTACGGTAAGGTATCTGGTATACTGGGTAAGCTTACGTCTACCAGCTTCACCTTCCTCTTTGGAGAGTCTTTCTAGTGCAGGAATAACAACAGTGAGGAGCTGGATTATAATGGAGGCGTTTATATAAGGGATGACTCCCATTGCAAATATGGAGAAGCTTCTAAGCCCACCCCCTGCAAACAAGTCGAACATATTCAGCAGAGTTCCCTGTCCCATAAGAGCCTCTAGACTCTTCATATTTACTCCAGGGACAGGGATAAAGATCCCTATCCTATATATGGCTATCATAAGTAGGGTAAATAGGATCTTATTCCTCAATTCTGGTATTCTAAAGATATTAAAGAATCTAGAAGCAGAAGATTCTACCATCAGGCAATTACCTCCACAGTTCCTCCAGCAGAAATAATCTTCTCCTTAGCCTGTTCAGAAAACTTGTGAGCCCTGACAGTTAAAGGCTTCTCCAGAGTACCGTCTCCCAGAACCTTGAGTCCATCGTAAAGCTCCTTTATAATACCTCTCTCCAGTAGGAGCTCTGGTGATACTACTGTACCTTCTTCAAATATATTTAGTTGACCGACATTCACTATTGCATATACCTTTTTGAATCTATTCTTAAAGCCGGGCAGTCTAGGAAGTCTCCTCTGTAAAGGTGTCTGTCCACCTTCAAAACCTGGCATTACTCCATCGCCAGAACGAGAACCCTGCCCCTTTATACCTCTTCCAGAGGTCTTCCCTTTACCAGAACCATGACCTCTTCCTACTCTTATCCTTTCCTTTACTGCACCTTCAGGGGGGTACAGTTCAGAGAGTTTCATCATCACTAACCTCCTTAATCTCCAGCAGGTGTTTCACCTTATTGATCATACCGATAATACTTGGTGTAGCTTCAAACTCTCTTGTCTTATTCAGTTTATTTAGCCTCAATACCTTCAGTGTAGCCTTCTGATCTTCAGGATAGCCTATTGGGCTCTTCTTCAGGGTGACTCTCAGTTTCATAGCATCACCTCAATATATCTTTTACTTCTTTTCCCCTTATTCTAGCTACTTCTGCCGGGGTTCTTAACATCGAAAGAGCTTTTATAGTAGCTCTAGCCAGATTTATTGGATTGGTAGAACCAAGTGCCTTTGTAAGTATGTTCTTTATACCTGCAAGCTCCAGTATCGCTCTCACCGTTCCTCCAGCTATAACTCCTGTTCCCTCTGATGCAGGTCTAAGTACCAATTTAGAGGCACCAAAGTCTGCAACTACCTCATGAGGGATAGTTGTTCCTCTCATAGGAACAGTGATCATATTCTTTTTGGCTTTAGTTATAGCCTTTCTTATTGCATCTGGAGCCTCAGGGGCTTTACCTATAGCAATACCTACATGCCCCTGCATATCTCCAACAGCAACAAGAGCGCTGAAGCTAAATCTCTTTCCTCCTGCAACCACTTTGGCTACCCGCCTTACCGATATCACTCTTTCAGTAAACTCTAAGGTTTCCGGTACTTCCATCACATTATCTTCCATCTTAGAACTGCAACCCTCCCTCTCTAGCTCCTTCTGCTAATGCTCTTATTCTGCCATGATATTTATATCCGCCTCTATCAAAGACCACCTTTGTTATACCCTGGGCAATGGCTCTTTCAGCAAGGATCTTCCCAACGATCTTAGCCCTCTCTGTCTTATTCAAGCCTTTGATCTTTTCACGGATATCCGGTTCTATCGTGGATGCCGAGACCAAGGTATGTCCCTTTGTATCATCTATAATCTGAGCATATATATGCTTTAAACTCCTGTAGACATTAAGTCTAAGTCTATCTGGAGTTCCAAAGATCCTCTTTCTTATACGTTCATGCCTTATCTTTCTACGGAGACCTCTGTCGATCATTCCATTCCTCCTTACTTCTTACCGCCAACTTTTCCTGCTTTACCTAGCTTTCTCCTTACCACTTCATTCACATACTTTATCCCTTTACCTGTATAGGGATTAACAGGTCTAGTAGCCCTTATTTCAGCAGCCATAGCTCCAACTTTTTCCTTATCTATACCTCTTACAGTAATATGAGTTGGATCCGGTACTTCAAATGTTACCCCATTGGGTTCAAAGACTACCGGATTACTGTAACCTATATTCAGGACCAATCTTTCTCCCTGCTTCTGTGCCCTATAACCGGTACCTATGAGCTCCAACGTCTTTGTAAATCCTTTAGTAACACCCTCGACCATATTAGCTACCACGGTCCTTACGGTACCGTGTAAAGCCTTATATAGTTTTTCGTCGCTCTGTCTCTCTACTATAAGGGTACTGTCACTCTTTCTGACAGTAATGCCTGATGGGATGGATTTTTCCAGCGTTCCCAAAGGACCCTTTACCAATATACTATTTCCCCTTATTTCTACATCTACCCCAGAAGGGATAGGAATAGGTCTTCTTCCAATCCTCGACATATATTATCTCCTCCTACCAGACAAAGCAGAGAATCTCTCCACCTAGACCTTCCCTGCGAGCCTTTTTATCGGTCATAATACCACTAGAGGTAGAAACTATAGCTATGCCTAATCCACCCAGGACTCTAGGCAGTTCATTTCTCTTCGCATATATCCTCAGTCCGGGTCTACTTACCCTTCTTATACCCATAATAGCAGGGGTCTTTTTGTCTACATATTTAAGGTAGACTCTTATAAACGGAAACTTCTCCGTCTCTATCTCCTTATAGTCAAGTATATAGCCCTCTTCTTTTAATATTCTCAGTATCTCCAGTTTCAACTTGGAAACAGGAGATATATCTACGGTCTCAAGACGAGCTCTACTTGCGTTCCTTATTTTGGTCAACATATCAGCAATAGGATCAGTGGACATATCTGCTAACCTCCTACCAACTAGCCTTAATAATTCCAGGGATAAGCCCTCTATGGGCTAACTCCCTAAAACATATCCTGCAAAGGCCAAAGTCCCTGATATATCCTCTTGGTCTACCGCATCTACTACATCTATTTCTTGCTCTCACTTTATACTTTGGTGGTAATTTACTTCTCTCAATCTTTGCCTTACGTGCCATACTATTTCCTCCTAATTAGCCTCTAAACGGCATCCCTAGAGCCTTTAGAAGCTCATAAGCTTCTTCATCTGTTTTAGCAGTAGTAACAATAGTTATATCCATACCTCTTACCTTGACTACCTTATCGTACTCTATCTCTGGAAATATAAGCTGTTCTTTTATACCCAGAGTATAATTTCCTCTTCCATCAAAAGATTTAGGGCTTACACCTCTGAAATCTCTGATCCTGAACAGGGCTACATTTAGTAGTTTGTCCAAAAATTCGTACATCCTGTTCCCCCTGAGGGTAACCATACATCCTATACTCATACCCTTACGGAGTTTAAAGTTCGATATGGACTTTTTAGCCCTAGTAACAACAGGTTTCTGCCCAGAGATAACCATCAGGTCATTAACTGCAGCCTTCAGAAGGTCTGGATTCTGTATAGCATCTCCTACCCCCATATTTATAACCACTTTCTCTATCTTGGGGACAGCCATAATGTTTTTGTAATTAAATCTCTTCATAAGATATGGTACAACTGTCTCTTTATAATAATCCTTTAACCTAGGCATATATTCCACCTCTACTAAGTTTCATCTATGATCTCACCGCACTTCTTACAAACTCTGACTTTTCCCTCAGAGAGGACCCTTATCCCTATCCTTGTTGGCCTGTTACAGTGGGGACAGACCAGCATAACCTTACTCCAGTGTAACGGAGCCTCTCTAACTATGATCCCCCCTGTAGGAAGCTGAGGGTTTGGTCTCATATGTTTTTTTACTCTATTTATACCTTCAACCAAGACCAACTGCTCCTTTGAATTAACCTCCAGGACTTTACCTCTTTTAAACTTATCCTTACCAGCTATAACTTCTACAGTATCCCCTTTCTTGAAGTGACTGAGCGTCATCTTACACCACCTCTGGAGCTAGAGATATTATTCTCATAAAATCTTTATCCCTCAGTTCTTTGGCAACTGGACCAAATATTCTTGTCCCCCTAGGGTTCTTCTGATCATCTATGATTACTGCTGCATTCTCATCAAACCTGACAACTGTACCGTCTGGTCTCTTTATAGCATTTTTTGTACGCACTATAACCGCCTTTACTATGTCGCTCTTCTTTATATTAGAATTAGGGGTGGCCTCTTTTACCGTAGCCACAATAATATCTCCAATATATCCATACTTCTGATTTCCACTTCCCAGTACACGTATACAGAGTATCTCTTTAGCTCCTGTGTTATCAGCTACCTTCAGTCGAGACATCGGTCGTATCATACTCTTCCCCTTCCTTCCTTCCAATAATTCTTACAACTCTCCATCTCTTTTCTTTACTAAGAGGACGAGTCTCTCTGATGAGAACAATATCTCCTATCTGACATTTATTCTCTTCATCATGGGCTTTATACTTCTTTATACTCTTGACTACCTTTTTATATAACGGATGAGGAAATCTCCTCTCCACTGCTACCACTACCGTCTTGTCCATCTTATTACTTACAACTACTCCTATAAGTTCATTCCTAGCCATAGCTCCTCCTTATCTATTTCCCAAACGTCTGAGATGCATAATAGTAAGAATTCTAGCTATATCTTTCTTTACCTCTTTGATCCTAGCAGTATTCTTAAGCTGGCCTGTAGTCTTTTGAAATCTCAAGTTGAAAAGTTCCTCTTTAAGTTCTCTCAATCTGTTCTCCAACTCTATATCGGTCATATCTCTTATAACAGAAGGCTTCATAGCTTCTCACCACCCATAAGACGATTTCTTGATATCAGCTGTGTTTTGATAGGAAGCTTAGAGCTAGCCAGTTTAAATACCTCTAATACAACGTCTTTGGGAAGTCCTGCTATTTCGAATAGAACCTTACCTGGCTTAACTACTGCTACCCAGTGTTCCGGAGAACCCTTACCTCCACCCATTCTTGTCTCAGCTGGTTTTGCAGTAACTGGTTTATCAGCAACGACTCTTACCCACATCTTTCCGCCTCTTCTCAGGACTCTATTGAGTACGATTCTAGCTGCTTCAAGTTGTTCACTCGTTATCCACGCTGGTTCTAAAGCCTGAAGCCCGTATTCCCCAAAGGCAACATAATTTCCATCTATAGCTATACCTTTCATCCTACCCCTCTGCTGTTTTCTGTACTTTACTCTAGTAGGTATCAGTGCCATCTACTGTAACACCTTCCTCTTCTGGTAATGGTTCTTCTTCAACGGTCTCTTTCTTTTCTAACAACACATCTCCCCGATATATCCATACCTTTATCCCTATCTTACCGTAAGTGGTCATAGCCTCAGCAAATCCATAATCTATATCTGCTCTGAGTCTCTGAAGAGGAACGCTTCCCTCTCTATACCATTCGCTTCTTGCAATCTCAGCTCCAGCCAACCTACCACTGCAAGCCACCTTAACCCCTTTAGCTCCTGCTTTTAATGCTCTGGCAACCACATGCTTCATAGCTCTCCTGTAAGCTACCCTTTTCTCTATCTGAAAGGCAACATTCTCAGCCAAAAGTTGAGCTTCAAGGTCAGGATTCTTTACCTCCTGTATGGTTATAGAGATGGTCTTTCCGGTAAGGTCAGCCAGAGTCTTTCTTAGCTCTTCTATACCGGTTCCCCCTCTACCTATTATAATACCTGGTCTAGAAGCATGGACTATTATCCTTACTCTACCAGGTAGACGTTCTATCTCCACCTTGGGAATACCAGCATGATAGTACTTCTGTTTTACTGTCTCCCTTATCTTAATATCCTCTAAGAAGTAATCCTTATACTCTCTGGTTGCAAACCACTTAGCATCCCAGGTCTTATTTATTCCTAACCTTAATCCAATAGGATTTACTTTATGCCCCATCTATTCACTCCTTCTCCTGAAGAATAATATATAAATGGCTAGTATATCTCTTTCTTGGATTTACCCTACCCAGAGACCCTACCTTATACCTCTTTAGTACTGGTCCTTTATCCGCATAAGCCTTGGCAACATAGAGATCATCCTCTACGAGCTCAAAATTATTCACAGCATTAGCGACTGCAGAGTTTAAGACCTTTTCCACAAGTTTAGGAGCCCTTCCGGGGGTAAACTTCAGTATAGCTCTAGCTTCTTCTATGCTTTTACCTCTTATAAGAGCCATTACTCTATTAGCCTTTCTAGGAGAGATCCTCACATATCTTGCTATTGCCCGTGCCTCCATACAAAACCCTCCTACTTAAGCTCTCTCGAACGTCTAGTAATCTCTCCATGTCCCCTAAATGTTCTCGTCGGTACAAATTCTCCAAGTCTGTAACCAACCATATTTTCTGTTATGTATATAGGGACATGCTTTCTCCCATTGTGAACCGCTATAGTATGACCAATCATCTCTGGAATAATCATAGAGCTCCTAGACCAAGTCTTTATGACCTTTTTCTCATTATTCTTATTCATCTCAAGTATCTTCTTTAGAAGCTTCGGGTGGACATAAGGTCCCTTCTTACTGGAACGTCCCATTACTTCCTCCTCCTGACTATAAACTTATCGGAAACCTTATTCTTTCTAGTCTTATAACCAAGGGTAGGCTTACCCCACGGAGTAACAGGACCAGGTAATCCTATAGGTGCCTTACCCTCACCACCACCATGAGGATGGTCTACCGGATTCATAGCAGAACCCCTGACAGTCGGTCTCCAGCCAAGCCAACGAGACCTTCCTGCCTTACCCAGGTCGATATTTTCGTGGTCCAGATTTCCTACCTGACCTATGGTAGCTCTACATCTTATATGTATCCTCCGTAATTCGCCAGATGGAAGTCTAAGGAGAGCATATTCTCCTTCCTTTGCCATTATCTGTGCTCCAGCTCCGGCAGCTCTGGCTATCTGTCCCCCTTTACCAGGAACAAGTTCAACATTATGAACAATCGTCCCTATAGGGATATTGGCTAGCGGCATACAATTCCCAGGAGCAACATCGACCTGTTCCCCAGAGATGACAGTATCTCCAACTGAAAGTCCAAGTGGAGCGATTATATATCTCTTCTCTCCATCTGCATAGGATAATAGTGCAATCCTTGCAGACCTATTTGGATCATACTCTATAGCAACGACCTTAGCAGGAATGTTATCTTTATCCCTTTTAAAGTCTATTATTCTGTACTTCCTTTTGTTGCCCCCTCCTCTATGTCTGGTGGTTATGCGACCATGTAAGTTACGTCCTGCATTCTTCTTTAATGGAACAACCAAACTAGGTTCCGGTTCTTCCTTTGTAATCTCACTGAAATCTGATACAGTATAGAACCTTCTACCCGGAGATGTCGGCTTAAATGTTTTTATCCCCATACTTTCACTCCTTACAGTCCCTCAAAGAAGGGTATTGAATGTCCCTCTGCCAGTGTGACTACAGCCTTCTTATATCCAGAGGTCCTTCCTTCAAAGATTCCCATTCTCTTTTTCTTACCCTTCTGCCTGATAATATTTACCTTCTCGACCTTTACACCGAATATATCTTCTATAGCGTTTTTTATCTCTATCTTATTAGCAAAAGGAGATACTACAAATTCATACTTACGGAATTCCCTTAAAACAGAAGACTTCTCGCTTATAACAGGTGTTATAATTATATCTCTAGGGTCAGTCAACTGATATCACCCTTTCTTTGAGCCTTTCAAGAATTGATGTGGTGGTCAGCAGGTAGTTATGCCTTAATATTTCGTAAGGAGATACCTCATCGATAGAGACCACATCAACATAAGGTATATTCCTACTTGCCAGGACAAAATTTGTGTTTATATCTTCCAGTACAACCAGGCACGAAGAATTTATCCCCAGATTATCCAGTATCTCCACAGCATTCTTGGTTTTAGGCTCATCAATATTTAGATCTTCCACTAGGATCAACTGATTATTGTCTATCTTATCTATCAAAGCAGAAGCAAGTGCAGACCTCTTTACCTTTTTAGGTAGAGAAAGTCTCACATCTCTTGGATGGGGACCAAAAACAATCCCGCCACCCTTCCATATAGGAGACCTTATACTTCCATGTCTGGCTCTGCCAGTACCCTTCTGTCTCCATGGCTTTCTTCCCCCTCCTCTTACCATACCTCTAGTCTTGGTAGAAGCAGTCTTGGGATACATATTGTAAAGGTGGACTCTCACTGTATAGTAAAGGACGTCTCTATTTACATCTGAATCCACAAAAGGGAATGTTCCAACCTCTTCGCCTAGCAGGTTGTAAACTTTAATATCTCTACTCATTTACCTCGACTCCTTTTTTAACCTTTTTAGAGTCCTTTATTACCAGAAGACTGTTTCTAGCACCAGGAACAGCCCCTTTTATAAGCATTAGACCTTCGTCTTCTATAATCCTTACAACTTCCAGAGCCTTAACAGTCACAGTCTTACCACCCATACGTCCAGGGAAATGGTGACCCTTAAAGACCCTGGATGGGTAAGAGCTTGCCCCAATGGATCCCGGAGCTCTATGGAACATAGAGCCATGACTGGCTCCTCCCCCACCATAGTGCCATCTCTTGACTCCACCGGCAAAGCCCTTTCCCTTGGAGGTACCTGTAACATCAACTATATCTCCTGGTTTGAAAATACCCACGGTAATGTTATCTCCCACTTTAAGTTCATCGGTTATTTTATCTACCCTTATCTCCTTAAGGATCCTATAGAAGGGCATCCCTAACTTCCTAAAGAATCCCTGCAGCGGCTTATTAAGTTTGGACTCCTTAGTCTCCTCGAAACCTAAAAGTAGAGCGTTATAACCATCCTTATCTACCGTCTTTTTTTCAAGAATCTTGCAACCTTCAGTCTTTACAACGGTAACAGGAATTTTATTCCCCTGATCATCGAACACCTGCGTCATTCCAATCTTTCTGGCTAGAATACCTTTTATGACCATATTCCTCACTTCCTATAGTTTAATCTCTATATCTACACCAGAGGGTAGATTGAGCTTCATAAGTGCATTTATAGTCCTAGGAGTAGGATCCAGTATATCTATCAACCTCTTGTGAATCTTCAGGAAAAACTGCTCTCGTGAATCCTTATCTATGTTTGTTGAACGTAGAATACAGTAGAGCCTCTTCTCTACCGGTAGAGGAACAGGACCAGAAACTTCTGCCCCAGTCCTCTTTGCTGTAGCTATAATCTTTTTTGCTGATTGATCTATTAGATCTACATCATAAGCCTTTAGTTTTATTCTCATTCGCTGTCTCATCTCTATTCTATAAGCTGGGTAATAACTCCAGCTCCTACTGTCCTACCTCCTTCCCTGATAGCAAATCTTAACCCTTCTTCCAACGCTACCGGTACTATAAGCTCTACTTCCATATTTA
>Ga0080004_1115962_pt1 | contig 30226 bp, 36 predicted proteins | sample WasSprMetagenome_FD_69207 | JGI IMG/M metagenome (GOLD analysis project Ga0080004, IMG submission 69207) | Sulfidic aquatic microbial communities from Washburn Spring, Yellowstone National Park, USA - WS (SPADES assembly) (version 2) | ecosystem: Environmental > Aquatic > Thermal springs > Hot... | reverse complement strand
CTTACCCTTTCACAGCCCCTCATGGATGCTAAAGCTTTGAATATTCTTTCCCATACGCCTCCTTTTTGCCAACGCTTAAGCCTCTTCCAAGCAGTCTTATATGAGCCATAGCGTATAGGCATATCCATCCATCCAGCGACAACCAGTCGTTAAAACGTATAGGATTCCGTTTAAAACAAGCCTATCGTCAGCTCTAGGCCTACCAGTTCTAGCTTTAGGAGGCAAAAAGGGCTTAATAGCATCCCATTCCCCATCAGAAAGCTCACATAATTCCATAAGAAATTTATTCTAAGAAATCCTTAAATAGTTTAGAGATGAGTTCTTTATTAAGGGATCCTCTCAGTGCGCTCAGTCTCATGTTGGATAGGGTTCCTCGGCCAAGCTTAGCTTTTTAAAGTTATGCCTTTGAGTATATGGTTGGTGAATGCTGGGATGCATATCTCGTCTAGGAGGCTGTTCATCTCATGTATTTTCATGGCTTTGGTCTTCAAGGTTTTAGTCATGGCTGTATCAGCCTACAGCTATGATCTCCTGTACATGGTTAAGGGGAGCATCGTCACCCCGGGGAGGGGGATGAGGTTAGGCACCTACTGGACTTATCTCCTGGGCGGCCTGTATAGGTTCTGGCTCCTATTGCCTGTGGAGCATGTTGGGCTTGAGAATTGGTTTAGATCGAAGCCTTTCCCAATCGCGTTCGGGGACTTCCTTCTGATATCCATTTTGAAGCTTCCAATCCTGCTCTTGGATCTGGCTTGTGGATACATTATCTATAAGATTGCCCTTTTAGAGAGGGGTGAATCCTCTGCTTTGAGGGCGTTCACCATATGGATCTGCAACCCTCTCGTGACGTTGACGGCGGAGATGGATGGATCCAATGATATCCTAATCGCAACCCTGGCCTTAGCCACGGCTTACTTCTTCATAAGGGGTAGCCCAGGCTCCAGCAGCCTAGCATTGACCGCTGGGGTAGCGGCTAAACTTTATGCGATACTCGTAGCACCGGTCCTCATACTATTTTCTACTCGCAGGAGGGCCTTCGCCGTGGCTTCAGCCTCGATCTTGGGGGCAGCCATATACATTTTATGGACGACTAAGTCGGGTTTAGGATCCCTCCTATCTACACTGCTGAACTATACGCCCCTGACTTTCGCCGCCTCCGAGGCGCTTTTAACCCCCTACGACTCGAGGATAGGTTTAGCCACTTTCTCAGGTTTCCTATACTTCTACCTCGTATACCGCTTCTGGAGGGGGGAGACGTAATAGACGCCCTATTTGGCTTCCTGCTAGTATATATGGCGTTCCTTAACTGGTGGCCCCCATATCTCCTGCTCCTGCTTCCATTCATAACTTTGGAGCTCTCGAAGGGGAGAGGGGGCAAGGTTTATATGATTTTAATCCTCGTAACCATCTCCCTCTACATATTATGCCAGGCTAACGAGTTCGGCTTAGTCGGTGGGAATGCATTCTTTTACATTTGGAACTATCATCCATGGATGGAGAAGGCATCGGAGCATCTCATAAGGTTCAGCTCTGACGTAACCGTTAAACTCGTCGTGGCGCCGATCCTGCGATCCGCCTATACAGCGTTGAGCATCATTTACGGTTTACGCCTACTCCTCTGGAACTCTCCGGAGTTGAAGGCCCTATTTGCGAGGATGAAGATCTCCCCAGGTAGGCTTGTCCCGTCGCTGCGAGCTGCCTCGTTTAAGACGGCTATCGAGGGTGGAGATGTCCATCCCGTTGCTCATGGGGAGGGGATGGAGACGAAGGATGGACAGCCCCGGACCAGCTTGACCAGCGTATGAGCTGGAGTTTAGATGGCCTCTGACCGGAGATGGAAATAATATTAATAATCGGATCAGGTTAGGAGGGTTAGTTTAGGAGGGGAATCCTATTTGCTTGGGGTATTTACCCTTCATGACTTGGCCGCCTTACTCTTCTGCCTTACCGTGAGCCTCCTCGTCTTAACGTTTAAGAGGATTAGGGGGTTAGGACCGGCATGGATTGTCGCCGGCTTAATATTCTTCCGTGTAGGTTACATGGCTTTACGTTTCATTTCAGGTAAGCCTCTATTCGATCAGGATGTGGCCTTGTATTATAAGTATGGATCATCGATCCTGAGGGGTGAGCCTGTAGCAGCCGAGTATCCGGAACTGGCGTTGCTGATATTCTCTTTAGCAGCGCTCCCATCCCGATCCCTCATGGAGTTTAGGATAGTATTCCCGCTGATGACGCTACCCTTTGGGTGCTTAGCCACGTACATGATCTATAGGCTGGGCTTAATTTTAAGCGATAAGGAGACGGCTTCGGCTTTCGCGATGATATATGCCCTATCCCCCTTCACGGCCATATTCTGGATGTTCAAGTTCGATGAAGTAGCCGTTACATTCGCCCTGCTGGGCATCTACTTCATGGCTTCAGGGAGGAGGCTTCTCCTAGGCTCCGCTACGGCTCTAGGTTTCCTAGTTAAATGGTTTCCCATACTCGTCCTGCCCGCGGGCATCATCCACTACTTCAAATCCAATCGGAAAGGCGTCTTAGAAGTCATCGGGGCGTTCGCGGCCTCGGCGGCTCCCATCTTACTCCTATTCCACTACTTTGTCAAGGGCAGCTGGCTCCACGCCTATATCTTCCATGGTTCTCGCCCCATCAATGGGGAATCCCTATACTACCTGATCGAATATGCCTTAACGGGTAAGCTGATAAGGCCCTCCAGCGGAGCAAACCCCGTCTACATAACTAACGATGTGGTTTTAATAGTGGCTTCAGCCGCGGTGATTCTATGGCTGATCTACTTAGCAGCCACGGTTAAAGGGGATAACCTAATATTTCTTTCAGCCCTAACCATAATGTTCGCTGTCATGTTCAATAAGGTGTATTCGACCCAGTTCATAATTTGGCTTATACCGGCAATTCTAATCTGTGCAGCCCAGCTCCCCTCAAGGATTCGACTGGCATATGGAGGCTTAACAGCCACCGCCCTTCAAATCCTGAATTACCTGAAGATGCCGATGCTCTCAGATACGCCATGGTGGGTAATACCATCCCTATTCTTCTGGACGATCAATATCGCATCCGTAGCGGTGTTGGCTTGGAGGGTGTGTAGAATGACCGCCACTATTCCAGAGCTAAGCCGGCGCCCTGGATGGCTCGGATGCGGGTTCCCCTTTAGGGATGGGGGATGAGGTATGAAGCCTAATATTCGTCGGGGAACATTGATCCTAGCTGCGGCGGCTTCCATCTTTAAGTTTGCCCTTGCGCTTATAACCCCATTGAGCACGGACTTCGTAAACATAGCGGGTTTAGGAGCCTTCAATGATTTGGGGGTTAGGTTTCTAGGACCGTATACTTTCACAGCCTATTTTATGAGCATTTTCTATAGGCTTTGGCTTATCCTGCCGTTAGAGCATCCGCCTATAGAGAGTTTCCTGAGGTATGACCTGTTCAAGCCATGCATGGAATCTTTCACCTTCATAGCTTTGATGAAGCTTCCCTTTTTAATCTTCGATCTGTTTACGGGTTTCCTCATCTACAGGATTGTGAGGGAGGTTTCTCCTAACCCTGAGGTGCCACAGGTGGCCTTCACATTATGGATGCTGAACCCTTACACTACGATCCTCGTGGAGGTTGATGGGACCATAGATATCGTAAGTACCTGCCTCACGGTTCTGAGCGTGTACGCCTTCATGAGATGCAGGTTTATAGTGAGCGGGGTCGTCTTAGCGGTGGCCACGGCTGCCAGGTTCTGGCCTCTAATAATTGTCCCGGTATATCTGGTACTCCTCCTAAAGCGTGGTGAGGGCAGGCTTAAAGGCGTTGGGAAGCTTATATTCGGCTTCTCCTCGGTCACAGCCTTAGCGGTCCTCCCATTCGTGGTCCGGTACGGGTCCACTTTCATCGGGGAGCTATGGCTCATGCCGTCTAGGGGGCAGAGCGTACCGGAGTTCACGTGGTTCTTAGGCCATCAGGCCAGTTCGCCGGCTCTCCCCTTAATGTCCATTTCGATCGTAGCCATAGCGTATATTGTTCATCTATTCGTCATATGTTCATTTTGGCGTATAAAGGGTGGCTCGATTTTGGACGGCGTAGAGGTGCCTTTACTGGTGTTCCTAGCCTTCTCTCATTGGAACCGCTACTATAGCGTGTGGGTTCTCCCATTCCTGACCGTGGACTATGCGGTGAACCGGGAGGAGGCGGGCCGTCGAGTATACGGGATCCTGCTAGCCGTCTACTTCGCATGCGCCATGATATACGCGGGTAGATGGATTTTTAATGGCGCATTCTTCATCGCTCCCCTGACACCCCAGGTAGCCCGGTTCAAAGAGGCTTTCTCGACGACTTGGATGGCCATATCCAATTCGAAGTTGATAACGCCGACCCCCGGGGAACGCCTACTGGAGAACTTCGCCAGATCCATAATGGCGGGGATAACGGTGATCCTCGCGGGCTTCACCATCCTGAGAAACTCGGTTGAAACCCCGATAAGCCTCACCCGTCTAAAGTCGATCTTCCCACTCGAGGCGGGGAGAGGAGACAGAGGGGCGTAAGTTAAAAGTCAAAATAACCGTGGCTCGCATGTGAGGAAAGCTAGAGAGCGGACGGGCGGGGTCAGGGGACCCCTACGTGGAGGCAGGGCTGGAGAGTGCGCTGCCACGCTTCTAGCGTGTAGGCGAAAACTATATGTAAGGGAGTAAGATGTCCCTTTTTTTCTGATTCCATTTTCATTCCAAGCCTTAATCATAAATCTATTTTAGAGCATTCCTAACGGGTGATAGATATGTAGTTATATGGGTGTTCAAGGGTTCCTATAAACGCTTGATGAGCTTAGTTATATGAGCTTTTCAGCAGTTCACGGAGACATCCCGGGGACCCTGGATTCACCTTCTATCCAGCAGGTTCTTTGGATAGTAGTGGGGTATGCGCCGACCAAGCCTACAGGGCTAGTAGGGCTTCAGCCTTTTTAAGTTGTTTTGTTATGGGGTCGACTTCGAGTCCCAGGCCCTCCAACGCGTCTAAGCCGAGGGCTTCCGCGTCCTTTTCGGTGGCGAAGACCACCATCCTCGTAGCCCTCTCACCCATATACTCGATTACTGCTTCGCCGACCCTTCTCTCGAGGGGCCTCCCATCCACGGTCTTAAACCTTCTCGTGGTCCTGGCCTCTAACCCCAGCTCTTCCAGTAGGCCGCCTGAAACCCACGTGTAGGTGGAATCTGTGTCCACCGGTAATTCGAGCTTTCGGGAGTTGCTCATATCGGGGCTGTAGAGCGTCACTTTGGCTGCCGCATGGCCCAAAACTCGGGCGGCTACGCCTTAATGGTTTTGAGGCTATGTAAGTTTTCGTGTCCACCGCAAATGAATGATCCGTATGATTTCAGTTTGAAATCGTTATTCTCTTGATTCCTTCGGTTAGATCGATTTCAGGTTTGTAGCCTAAATGCTTCATCGCCTTCGATATGTCTGCTTGGCTGTGCCTTATATCTCCACTTCTTTCGGGCATGTGGATGGGCTTTTCATGGGCGTCGAGGGCCTCCATTACGATCTCCGCGAGCTGATTTATCGTTGTGGGCTTCCCGGAGCCTATATTGTATATTTTCTCTTCGAGGTTCCTAGCCTCCACTGCCAGTTTTACGGCCTTTACGACGTCTTCTATGTAGATGAAGTCCCTGGTCTGGAAGCCATCCCCGTAGATTATTAGGGGTTCTCTCCTCCTCGCTCTTTCGATGAATTTGGAGATTACGCCTGCGTATTCTCCTCTTTGTCCTTTCCCGTAAACGTTGAAGAGCCTTAATATTGTGTAGTCTATTCCGTGGAGGTTGCCGTAGGCCTTTATCCAGTATTCGGCGGAGAGCTTCGATGCTCCGTAGGGGTTTATCGGGTTTAGCTCATGTGCTTCATCTATGGGTAGGCGCTTCGGGTTCCCGTAGACGGCTGCTGAGCTTAGGTATATTATTTTTTCAGCGATTTTAGAGGTTGCCTTGAGCAGGTTCACGGTGGAGGCTACGTTGTTCTCCAGGTATTCCAGGGGCCTTCCTATGGATTCCTCTGCGCTCGTGTATGCGGCGGCGTGGACTATTACGCTCTCCCTGGCATGCTTTACGAGATTTCTTAAATTTTTCCTGAGGTCAAGCTTCTCCACGGCTATACCCTCTAAGAGGCTATTCGCATCCTCCATCGACCTCTCAAAGCTGTCGAAGACCGTTACGTTGTAGCCTTCCCGCTTCAAGTACTTTGCAAGATGGCTTCCTATGAAGCCTGCCCCGCCGGTGATTAAGACCTTCATCACTGGGATGCATCCGTGAATTGCCTTAAATAAATCTTCGTCCTTACCGGAGAAACGCTTCTGCCGATGCTTCCTAAGGTTAAAGTCACATAGGCACGCGCTTATTAGACATGTTGTTGGATTGCTGAGAGGCCGTAGGATATCGCATGCCAAGTTTACCTATGGGAGGGTCCCTTTACGTCTAAACTTTCAGGGATTGCGACGTCAAGTATGGGTTCTTGGGAATCCATTACGGCTATTTGAGAAACCCCTCCCTGTCCATGAGCTTAAAGTCCTCGCTTTCAAGTTCATCTATAACTTTGCCTGCGGCTTCTCCCTCGTTGAGCGTGGACGGGGCTGCCATAGCTTCCCTTTTACTTGTGGGCCGCGTCCAGGATCCTGCCTAAATATTTCTCCACGGCTTCATGGCTGAGCTTCTCGTATCGCTCGAGGGAGGCCAGGTCGTACCAGAAGCCGGAGTGGATGTAGGCGTGTACGCGTCTTCCCTCATGGATGAGGTGGGGTATGAAGTCGCCCATTATGTCGAGTCTATTCCGGCTTTTCCCCAAGGATTTGAATTCTTCGAGGAGGTGTCCCTCGATCGAGGCTACGCCTATGGTCACGTAGGCGGGGATCATAGGCTTCTCCGTGAGCCCCTTCACAACTCCGCCTTCAACTTCGGCTATCCCGACGGGCGCCTGATATCCTGAGGCTAGGGCCAGTGTGGCGTCCGCTCCAGCCCTGGCGTGCTCCTCGAGCATCCCGGTTAAATTCAAGTTGGAGAGGATGTCCCCATAATATACGAGGAGGAGCTCATCTTGACTTATGGCTCCCCGCTCATAGGCGTTCAACAGAGCCCAGCCGTTCCCCATCCTATCGCCTCTATCCTCCACGTAGGCCACTTCGACGTTGAACCTTGATCCGTCGTCGAAGTAGTTCATTATCTGCCGGGCCTTATATCCCACGAGCATGACTATGCGCCTAAGGCCATGGTAGGCTAGGAGCCTCACAATATACTCTAATAGGGGCTTCTCCCACCGCCCAACAGGGATCATCGTCTTCTGAAAATAATAGGTTAAAGGCCTAAGCCTGGTCCCCTCCCCGCCGCAGAGTATAACCGCCTTAACCTTATCGGGATTCAAAGCGCGGCAACCCAAAATTTAATTATATTACTATTAATTATTAATTATTTTATTTTTAAGCTTCTCCACGGATTTTCTGGTGTCGTTTACAGTGGGCTTAACTTCTCTAGCCGGCGTCCAGTTTCCATAGGTTTTTAGAGGGAGAGAGTTTTGCCTTATCCTTTCGCGACCTCGCTGAGCCCGCTAAGGTTTAGGAGCTTCTCTGGGGGCGTCCATTACCTCCAATGTATCGGTTTAAATGGATAATTCCTACCGGTTAGATCCGGCTTAGATCCTTCATATGGAGAGGGGTATCCTTAGTTTCTCTGAAACCTTGTATGATTCAAAGTTTGAATGGTTATGGAAGATGAGGGGTTGAACATTAAAGGTTTCACAGGGATTGAGGGGTATTCCTCCAATTGTCTTTTACGATTTTTTGGAGGGGTACCCCCCCTCCCCCCTCGGTGAGCAGGGGGCCGTGAGGGGTCCTACCGTAAGGACGGTGAAAAAGAATGAGGGTGGAGGCCTTGGGATCGAGGCTTCGGAATCCCAGCTTCAACCGTGGAAACTCGGATGTATTGATTCGTATTGACCATGGGTGTCTTTATGGATGGAGGGGTCATGGTGGGGGTAGGTCTAAGGCTGGTCGGTGGCTTATCAATTATTTAGTTGGTTGGCTTTTAATTAATTCCCTTGACGCGTGAATTATCCTTATTCTATCTTTCTGGGTTTGGATGGATCGATGGACGTGGAGGATGAGGGGTCTATGGCGGATAGGCCTGGGGAGGTGAACCCCAGGGTGTATATCCGCTAAGCCGCTTATCCTATAGGATTATATATATCCACTCGTAGGTGGCCGGTTTTTGGAAATCCCCTATGGGGTGGACTGGCCCCTATGATATATCCTATGGAATCCCTTTTATAGGAGTTAAAATGGGAGGGCCTGGATTCTCATCGTATCCATGGGTCTCCTTCCGCTTGGCTGCCTCTTTAAGGCGGCTGGGCTCCTGAAGGATGCGGGGAGGGGAGGGTTCATTGGCTGGGATGTACCCCGGTGGTTTCGGATGGGGTCATAAATAATGTTTAATATGAAGGCGTATTTGAAAATATTTATTTCATTATACTCGTTAGTTTCTTTTTATCATCTTATATTAATGTAGATTGTTTAAAGCTTTGGAGAAAATTTGCTGAAATTTCTATCTTTCCATGCGCATCGTCTTGGAACGTCGTTTATGAAGAGCTCCGCGGCTGGAAGGCCCCTCGAAGGGTAGGCCCTCATAGGCGGGATCTCGCCCCCGTCAACGGGCATCGCAGCATGATTAAATCTGATATTCTAGGCCGTTAACTTTAATGCGGGCCTCATCGAAGGCTATGAGCCCCTCATCGGGGCTTCACGTCTCCCTTTCCGAAGGAACCTCGATCCTATCACCACGTCGGCTTTTCCCTCAAGGATCGGCTTCACTAAATTTGGAATTTCATTCGGATCATGTTGACCATCCGTGTCCAGCGTTACTACAACCTTCGGGTTTAACTTCAAAGCGTGCTCGAAGCCCGATCTTAATGCAGCACCATAACCGATATTACGTTTATGCCTTATCACAGTTGCCCCAAGCCTCTCAGCTACTTCCGCCGTTAAGTCGGATGAACCATCGTCCACAACTACAACTCTATCCACATTCTTTTCAGTTTTCAAGATCACTTCAGCTATCGTCCTTTGCTCATTAAAGGCTGGAAGGACGGCTACTATTCCCTCTCCACTCATAGACGTACCCCGTTGAAAGCCTTCAGATACAGGTCAAAACACCTTTTTTAACCATTCTAGAAGGGAGCCCATGAGGCCAATCCCTCGATCTCGCGATGATCATCGAAACGTTTTCAGACGTTATAGGCCGATTTTCCATCTTCAATTTTAAGCATGCCCACAAAATCTCTTCAAAATCTTCAAAATCTTCAAAATAACTCTCACTTAAGGCAAGCTCCAAGAGTAGTTCTCCTACCTCCGAGTACTTCTTCCGTCTTACCGCCAAAAGCCGCGATCACCATGAGTCCAAAGTCAAGCAACGCCTGAATTACGAGTTGAACGAGCCTCTCTACTCCCCTCTGACGCTATAGCTACGAAATGTTGACCCCGCCTCTCCCTTTAAGATAGGCTGTAGCTTCAGCGATCAACTTTTCAGCTATTACTCTAAGTTTTTCCGATGCTTTCCATACCTCTTCATAATTTACGCTTCGATACCTATGTACCAGAGAATGCCGTATTGGTATGATTCTCCGCATTTCCTCTGCCGTATCGCCTGATATAACCCCGGCCTTTTCAGCGTAATCCACATAATCCCTATAGTATATGGCGACTCCAAGGTTTAATCCTGCTACGATGCGTCTCAGCAGATCGATTAGGGACTCCGTTAAAGTTTGCAGAGTTCTTTCAAAGGATTTTCTTAAATGCTTATCCCTCATAACCCTCTCATGCTCAAGCATCAGAATTTCCTTCAAATCCTCTACGTCCTCATTTATCCTCGCGATTATCTCCCTTACAACCCTTACATCTACGGGATTTCCTTTCAGCCAGCTCTTACACGTTACCTCTTCAAGCTCATGAACCTCAACGATCTCCCCATCGGTTGAGAGTACGTGGCTTAAGTCTAGGCCTCTATTAACGAGTTCCAAACCTTCCCTAACGATCTTCAAGCGCGATAAAGGGTCTAAAAGCTTCAAATCCATTAAGGAAACCTTTTCCTCAGGAACATTAAGCTCCCTAGAAATCTCCGCTGAAATATCGAGCAAGACCCCCCTTTCATCTGAAACTACAGCTATGTCTATATCGCTTATAGGGGTTTGCCTACCCGTAGAGTAGCTACCGTAAAGATAAGCGGCCGAAACCCGGCTATGCCCAGCAAAAATATCTTTAAGCTTCCGTATTAACCCATCCTCAACCATAACGGTTTCCCCTTAATAAATCAACTGCACGCGCCCTCTTCAATGGAACTCCAAGATTAAAAACAGTTACTTGAAGGTGGTTAAAAGCAGTAACGCTCCCCCAGAATGGAGGGCCAACCGTAACCAGTATTACGGCTGTGAAGAGAGGAAGACCTGAAATCATGAAGGTAACCGTTAGAAGCGCGAACGGAATTGAAATATACCTCTTAACTAGGTAAAGCTTCACGGCCGTGAATCCTACCGCTAACCCGATTCCTAGAGAAATTATTCCAGATACCTGCATCCAAGCCCACCATCACCTCAGCCTCCAACTCCCTCGCCCTCTTAAACAAGCTCCTAAGCACACCCCTTCCCCAACCTCCTTCCATGCCTAATCACCTCAGCCCCCAACCGTTCAGCCATCTCACCCGTATAATCGCTCGAGCCATCATCGCATACAATAACCTTATCCGCATATTTTTTCGCTTGAATAATTACTTTCGCTATCGTCGCTTCCTCGTTGTAAGCCGGTATGCAAGCGATTATAAAGGGCTTATTTACGCTCATATTTAACCTTCATTAAGTTTCCTTTATACCTATCTTTTCGCTATCCTTCACGAATGCTTTGGGCTGAAAATAAACTGCATTTTAATATCCAATGATTTTGAAGCCATAAAGCTACTTGGAAAGCAAAAATTTTGCAACATTACTTTTCGATTTCGTTAGCTCCGTTAAAGCGTTCAAAAGGCCCTTTTTCGAGGCGTCCAGCACCTCTATGGAAACAAGATTTTTATCGCTATTATAACCCAATATTATATCGTTATCAAGCAACTCTTCATCGGCTAAAGCTCCTTCCTTAATCTTAATCGTTAAAACATCAGCTTCTGGATCGTACTTTACAATTAGATCCATCTTCCAGACCTCTTCCTTCTTTGAACTATATCTTCAAGCATGTTACTGTATAAAGCGGTTATAATAAATATTTCCTCATCGCTCTTTTCGTATATAATAGCCAACTTTTGTTTCATCCTTAAAGCAACATATCTTTCGGTGACAGTATCGTAAAGCACTTCATCAGGCTTCTTAATTACTTCCTCAAGCAACTCCTTGGTTATGTCCTTCCTTAAAAGCATTGTAGCAAGTTTATCTATAACATGATGGCTGAATTTTATTCTCAAATAAATGGCCTTAAATTACATTAGCTTAATTTCGCTTGCTTACAATCGACAGCCTTTCGCCGTAAAGCGTATTCATGCTTTTAAGCGTTCAAGCCAACGTGGCATCCGATACCCCTCTCCCTAAGGTATAGCATATTTTAAGCCCGCTAGGTCAAGCGTTAAGAAGCCTGATTAACTTGAAGCAGCTTTTCCATCAACTTCACGGCTTCATCCGCTTTCCTTAAAGCGGCGGAGGCCTCAGGTTCGCCGTAAAGCTCCCATGGAGCTAAGCCCTCGCTCGGCTTACCGTAGGTAACGATGCCATGCTCAGGCGCTAGTTCGCGTGCTAACCTTGCTAGCTCCATAGCCAAGCCTTTACAGCTTTCGGGCAATGCGTTAATCAAGTCCATTAACTCATCTGAAGGGTCATGGCTCCAGCTTGGGATCCCTATTAACGCTATTATGGCCTTCGCCGCGTTTTCCACAGCAAGCTGGGAGGCCTCAACGCACTCCCTATAATCGCCTGTGGAAAGGAATCTCCTCGCCCTTTCCAAGTATCCTTTAGCGAGCTTAGCCCTATACTTGGCCTCGAATCTAGGGTTTATCTTTACGCTAAACTTCGATCACCTCAAGCCGCCCTTTCGCAGGCTTCCACCCGTATTTCCCATCCTTAGTTTTATACCTGATGAGCTTAGCCCTCCTTACAGCCGTCTTTATGCTTTCAAAAAGCTTTGTAAGCTTGCCCGTCGGATCGTAAAGGATAAGGGCATCCCACGCTACGTTAAGGAGGAATGAGTCCACGGTTAACTCCTTCCTAAAAATCTTCGCTTCATCAATGTCCAATATCGTTATATCGCGTTTAAGGATCCTCCTAAGCGGATCATAAATCCTAAATCTCCTGTCGATACCGTGCATATCCCTTACAACTACTAGAAAGTCGAAGTCGCTTCGCTCTTGAGAGTCGCCTCTAGCCTGGCTGCCAAACAACGCTACAGCCGCGACCTTATCCCCCAACTCCTCAACAAGCTTTTTAACCGCTCTTTCCACCAAGGATTCGTTCAACGGCATCCTAACCCCATCAATTTCTCTTAAGAATTAGTTTAGGGGATCCTGAGAATGCCTCATGGATTACTGCTATAGAGCGCAAGCTTTGCACGTACATCCTGTATGTCTAGCATCTCCATAAATGCCTTAACTTTAAGCTCGAATAGAACGTAGTCATCTTCCGCGTATATAGGCTTGCCGTCAAGCGCTTCCAGCACTATCTCAGGGCTCGCCGAGTCCAAAGTGACCACGTCAATTTCATCCTCATCCACTTTAAGGTTTTCAGCTATGTCCACCAGGAGTTCTCCCAGCTCATAGAGGTCGTAGGGCCTTCCAAAGTACACCGCTATATCGTAGTCCCCTTTCATAGAGTATCCCTTTGCCCTACCGCCGAATAACAATGCAGCCTTAACCCTGCCCTTAAACACCCTGCTTAAGTTGCCAAATAAGTCGGGTGTGGATGACGGATCAACCGCCTTACGCCCTACATAACTCCTTAAAGCCTCCACGATTCTAGAAGCATCGCTAGAAGCATCGGTGCCAAGTTTGCTCGCCGAATCGATCACAAAATCCCTTTTCACAGTCGCGTAAACTTGTACGAGAATGTTTCTCATACCGGCTAGGAATTTCAAAAGCTTCGCATCGCTTCCATCTAAAGCCTTAAAGTATGAAGCCCTACTCTTCATTTTTCGCGGCGATAACGTTTCAATGTCGCAGCGAGAAGACGACCCTTCCCCGCCTCCTTAACCTGAAGGTCCCCTCTTCTTCATCGTAGAAAACTCCGGATTTTTCCGCTTCATCCGGGATTTTCCTGAAGATTTCCTTTACGCCTCCGGCGTCGTAGGCGAACACGGCGTCCTTTACCATGTTCAGCGTCTGCCAGCTTGGAACCGTTGTCGGATAGTTAACATTTTATTGCTATCCGTTCCATCTCGGCCTTTAAGGCTTCATCAATGGCTTTCGCCGCCAACGGTAAAGGACGGCACATTGGGAGTTTGGCTATATTCCAAGCGGCTACCAAATGCCTATCCGCTTGGAAGCCGCATCTCTTACATTTGAAGGCGTGCCCATTCGGCTTATTCAATTCGCCACATATCGGGCATGTCTTAGAGGTATTTTTAGCAGGGACGTATTCGGGTTTGTAGCCTTTTTCCATAGATTTGTAGGAAATGCAAAGCTGGATTTTCCTGAAAGGTATGCTATGGAGCCTTCTATTCATCCTTCTACCATATCTAATCTTTCCCCTTATGCCATTCAACTCCTCCATAACGGGCTTAACGCCCTCTACAGCGGCTAGATCTGCTATTATTCTGGAGCATTTATGGATTACGGTATTCACCCGTCTCCTCTCTCTTCCAGAGTATTTGGCCAGTAGCTCAGCCTTAGTCTTTCCATTCGTCCTGCTTTGGATACTCTTCCTCTTCTTGAAGTATCTGTCCCTGATGTACTTCGCTTCGCTTATGTCTATCTTTACAAATTTAATCTTATCGGGCTTAACTATCGCCAAATCTATGCTCTTCTCATTTACATCTATCCCCATGACTCCCTCATGCTCTTTTTCCTCAAAAACTTTCTTGAAAGTTACATGAAGGTAGAATTCGCCGTTAAGCTTTACAATCCTTGAGCCTTTGACAGTCAAGTCTTTAAACTTCTCAGCATGTTTATGAACTTTAAACGGTATTGTCAAACGTCCCTCATGCGTAGCTAACTTTAATGCCCCCCAGCTGAACCAGAATAGGTGAGTGTCATCGAGGAGAATGACCTTCAGAACTTCTACGGATGGAGGCTTGATGCCTTTCCTCTTCCTCGAAAGCCCCCTATACGACTTGAATATTCCTAAGGCTGTAGTTACAGCGGTATAGATGTAGTGCGATGGATAATCAGCGTAAGTTGCTCTAAGCTCCTTATAGATTGACTTGTGTAGCTTTTTCCTCGATGTTATTCTTAGTTCTAGCGCCCTCTCTAAGCATTTCCTAACCATGTCACTGTAGGTGGCGAAGAGCCTTTCGAGTATCAGCCTCTGTTCTCCGCTAGGCTCAAGCTTGAACTTGCATGTCTCACTCAGCAATAAGTTGCTTGACACCTTCAACCACCTTTTCGTACTTGTGGCTTCTCAACCCGTAGAGCTTTCCAGCAAAACTCGATACTAAAGCTATTAAATCCTCTAAGAGTTCTTGATAGGCATCCTTAGGCTGCTCCCCATTAACGATCTCGATTCTAACACCGTAAGATGAGAAGTATCGCTCTAAATATCTAAAACCAAACCTGGTTAGCCTATCTTTAAAAGCTACTACAACAACTCCTATTTTTCGCCCCTCAACGATATCGAAGAGTTTATTTAGCGATTTCCTGTTCTCGTTAAGTCCACTGGCTACATCCTCCAATACGGCGAGAATATTATATCCTCTGGATTTGGCGTAATCCAGCAAGCTCTGCTTCTGTCTTTCTAAATCACCTTTCTGCTTCCGATCATGGGAAGAAACTCTAGCATAGATTACGGCGTTCTTTGAGACATCAGGTTTAATAAATCCCATCAAACGCTCAACTTCGCTCTCGGGTATCCTTCTCCTACCGCCAACGGTTCTAACAACTCTTAATTTTCCTTGTTTGTCCCACTTCCTAAGCGTATTAGGATGGATTCCTAACCTTCTACAGGCTTCTCGAAGCGTCAGCAATTTTTCAGACATCATGTAAAGAATTGTCAAAAAATGTTATATAAAGTTAACTATTTAAGAACTGCTGGATACCCTCTTCAAACTCTTCACATCGTATATGAGGACCGTGACGTCCCTTCCAAACCTCTGTATCAGCTCGCTGAACGCGTAGTAAAACTGATCCTGCTCCTTTATCCCCAACTCCTTCTCCGTGACGACGAAGACGTCGATGTCGCTTCTCTCGTGAAAATCTCCCCTTGCCATGGAGCCGAACAGCCCCGCCGCTAAAACATCCTTCCTCCCTAAATCCTTTACAATCCTCCCTATCTCATCTACGATTTCCTCTCTCATCTCCAAAACCTTTCTATAAATCTTTTCGCCGCCTCCACGGATTCCCCCGCTCCTTGAAGCAATCGCACAGCTTCTCCCTCGGTGCATAGTTCTGATGGACTCCTCCACCTCCCATCCTTTAAGCCCCCGTATGTGGAGCGGCCATGCCACGGCGCCGCCTCTCTAACATAAGTCGCGATCTTCAACGCTTCTTCCCCTAAAAATCCCTTTCCAACAAGCTTCTTCAACTGCTCCGATGGATCATAAGTCCAATTGTAAGCTTCAAAGCATGAAATCATAGCTTTCGCAGATTTTTCGATGGCGAGTTGCGCGTAATGAACGACTGTAACCCAATCCTTAAACCCCGCATATCTCTCGGCCCTTCCAAAGTCCTCCTCAGCCTCCTTAAGCAGCCTCAACGATTCCTCCCTATTGTCCATATATCCTGCTCCTCGATCTCTCCACACTTTTTATATTTTAAGCCAACGGCGTAAAAACAAAGGTTTTCCATATAAAGCTGACCATCTTTTAGCGCTTCTTAGCCTCGGCGTCCTGAACGAATTCTTATAGACCCTCAATAGCTTATTTAATACTTCATCGAAAGAGCATTAAAAAAGCTTTTCATCGAATGAATAGCCTTATCAGCATCGTTATAATCGCTATTAATATAGGTAAATTGAAGCCTATTAAAAGCTTTTCAATTAAGCCTACTCGCTTATCGATATAATGCGTTAAATCCTCGAAGCGCCTGTTCATATCCTCAAAACGATTATTTATATCTTCAAAACGCCTATTTATATCTTCAAATCTTTTGTCGCTGTAGGCTTTTAATTCCTCAAATCTCTTGTCGCTATAGGCTCTTAATTCCTCAAAGCGTTTATTAATGTCTTCAAACCGTTTATCTGAATAGCTTATTAAATCTTCAAATCGCTTATCTATGGCTTCAAATCGCTTATCTATGGCTTCAAATCGCTTATTGATTAAGTCTATAAGCATTTTAATATCTTCTTTAGTTGCGAATCTATCCCAAGGCGCTAGCCTAACCATTAGGCTTGTTAAAAGCTCCGGTTTGCTTTCTAAAGCCTCCGCTATAGCCTCTGGATGACGCCTTATTACAGCCAATATTTCATCTTCACTCAATTGAATTCAACCAACTAGATTGAAAATGTTTAACTCTCCTTTAGAAATTATGCTTAATATTCTTAATGGATCTAACTTTAAAGCTATTTTTTAAAGCCTCCCCAACTCCGTAAGAACGCTTTTTCCTTTTCGTAAATCTCGTATATAATCCTGTATTTTCCAATCCTTAACCTCCATAAACCTTTAAGGGGGCAATCAACGGAGCGCCGATGTAAGGGTTTATAAGCAAATTCCTTAACGCCTCAACCACCCTGGATTTAACGTCGCTGGGTAACTTTTTCTCCTTTTTAAGAAACATTTTAGAGAATCTAGCGTTGTAACGCTTCCTCCCCCATCCCACCGGCTGACCCGTCGTCGACGATAATGATCTCATAACCCTCCAAGCCTTCAAGCTCCCTCGACAGCCTTTAAACCACATCCGCGATCCTTCCCTCATCGTTTCCACCATGATGATAGGGAGATTAACGCATGAAACTTTTCAAAGCTCTTCAGGGCCTATTACCTCAACCGCCGTTATCTCCCCGGTGTCCTTATCCCTATACAGGTGTATTCTTGGATGCAGGGGTTCCCCTAGCTCTGCCTCCCTCGGCTCCCTAAACCTCATGTGGAGAACGCCCTCCCCCGGCACGATAGAAGTTTCGATCACCTCTGAAGGCACCTTCACGCCCGTCAGCGTCTCCATCTTAGAGAGTATCTGCTTAAGGTTCAGGTCTAGTAGGGACGCCGCACCCACTTCCTCTCCCTCAACCTATGGTACGTCTTGGAGCCTATTAAGTACGCCGTTTTCACCGTATCATTAACAACTATAACATTAACGTAAAGCTCATTTATTTTCTTCAGAAAATATTTTATGTCAAATAAATCCACGTAAACTTCATCAGGGATTTCAACGACATCGGCTATAACCCTTCTTAACTCTTCAACGCTTTCCACACCCAAAATTCTGGCGAAGTCGCGGTGTCTGCGTAAGACGTGTTTGAGGACATCGTCGGAAATATTAGCCATATCCGATAAGGTCTTTATCCCTAAGCGCATTTTCATACATGCCTTCTGTACATGAATGTCCTCGGAAGCGTTTTACCGAAGTTCACCGAGAAAGCTCCTTATCTCAATCGTGAGGGTGAATCGAAGTTTCGAGCGAACCGTTCGCATGTATTCTGGATTTTCTAAAGACCAAGACCGGAGCTCTCTGTCTTGAGCACGGCATCTTAATCATGAATTTCCATTAAAACCCTGCTTAAAGCCTAATGTTCAACCGGTTGAGAACTCTTTCCGTTATCTTTCCAGCTTTTCTTCCCTTTTCCAAGGCGTTTGAAGCGTGGTCCTCCCCGTATATATCGCCTGGAACCAATCCCGCGCCGGGTTCGCCGTAGGTTGATCTGCCATGCTCCGGAGCCAGCTCCCTTGCTAAACCGGCAAGTTCTTTAAGGTCGTCTTTTACATCGCCGGGAAACCTCTCCGCTAAACTGTTCAGTTGATTCGAAGGATCATGGCTCCATGTCGGGACCTCGAAGACCGCTATGACCGCTTTCGCAAAGCTCTCCACAGCCATTTGAGACGCCGAGACTGCGCCAACCCAGTCCTTTAACGAGAAAAACCTTTCAGCTCTTTCTAAATGCTCAACTGCCAGCCTATACCTGTACTTAACCTCGCTTAAGGGGTTGAAGCTCATAGAATTTTTATCTCCATCATCGGCTTCGGCAGAGTCCAGCGGTATGCTCTTCCATCCCTAACCCTTTTCAACCCGCTCTTCACAATTTTCCTTCTGACATGCTTCAAAAAGTCGCGTAGTGTTCCAGTCCTATCGTAAACCACCACAGCGTCCCAGTAGATGTTCAAGAGCAACGCGGTGACCTCCATCGGCTTAAGAAAGCGTTCAAGCTCCATATCGAGGACCGTGATATCCTCAACGTATTCCCCGACAGCCTCCTTCAAACAATTATATAGGTGCCTCCTCCTCAAAACGGGATCTCGAATCCCGCAACCTTCATGGAGGACGAGTAAATCCACGTCGCTTCTCTCCTCGGATTCACCCCTAGCCCTGGAGCCGAACATCACCACAGCCTTTACGCATGGCTCAACGAGGCCGGCGAATCTACTCCTCAGCAACTCCGCATCCTTAACGGCTTCCATACCCCATCGCGGTAAACTTGACATTCAACGCTTAGGCTTCCTCTTCGGGAGCGCCCTGCCCGCTGGTTTCCAAGCCTCCTCGTCTCCGCTACAACTGTTAGCAAAGCTAGAGAGGCCTGTTTTAGAAAGGGATGAGAGTTTCTTTCCTCGCAGCTTTGCTTGTACCAGGTGGTCCTTAGGCTTCCTCTGCCTTCTCCAGGTCCTCTATGGGCTTTGGGGGCGGCGTGGTGGCCATGGTCCATCCTATCCATGCGAGGATCCCCAGGACCGCCGCGACCGCTATGAAGGCCGTGGCCTGGAGGGCTATAACCGGGAAGGAGTATAGGATGTAGCCGTAGGCGGCTATGCCCGCCAGGCTTCCGAAGAGTATTCCAACCCCTACGAGCTGATCCCTGTTCAAAGCCCTATACGCCCCTAAACCGATTCCCTAAGCCCAGGCCTAAGCCTAGCTGGAGCATATACTCGTCGCTGAGGAGCCACTCCCTCAGCCTTGAAGCCCATCCGAATATCCCCCTCGCCTCGTAAAACCTGAGGAGCCTCCACCTCTCAGCCAATCCTAGGCACCTCAACCTTAAACCCGGCGAAGAAAGGAGCTTCAAAAGGATCGAGTAGACCCTAGCCATAAGGTTCACGTTCACGATCCTCCTACCAGATCTAACCATGGATAGGACGCACATGTAGAGACCCTTCTCGCTCCTGCTGAGCCCACGCCATGAGCCGCATCGCAGACTCTTCAACATTGAGCCCCTGAGGCTGCTAAAACTTAGAGACCTGAGGTGAACCAATGAAACAGTCATTTAAGTCCACCCGTAAGGACCTTATAAAATTAGTTTTCGAGCATTATTTAAAGCTAATGCTTACACCGTGGAATAGGTTAACTCTGTCGACACGGGGGTCCCCGCTGAAGATGGAGGGCTGAATGCTGGAACACCTATTTTTTCTCCCCTTGGAATCTCTATATGCCCCTACCTTGAGGTGTGGGGTCGGGATGCGTATCATCTTTACCCTGAGCCTTGCGTCCCGTAAAGTTGGAGGAGCTTTGATCGGACGGCGATGCGGGGATGAGACGGCCTCAAACCAACTATCCATAGAGGCTTGGATCCAAGAGAGATGATTCACAGCCGCCCTCTTAAAGATAAGCCTTTAGGCCTCTCCCCTCGAGGGCTTGAGGGAACCGCCGTCTATCCGTTGAACGGGGGATCATCCCGTCCTGGACCCGCTCTAAGCGGGCGTTCACCTGGTCGACGTCATCTCCGTCGACACGGTGGTGTTAGCCGTGGTTGTGGCGGCTGTGAGGGTGATGGTGGCCGTCTCATATAATAGGTTATATCCCGCGGCCTCTGGACGTGACTGGATGACCTCCCAGCCCTCCTCCACCGTTAAGGTCTGGGGCTCCACCGTGGCCATCAGGGTTCTCGCCCGAGCCGTTGAAGGCTCCACCGTCGCCACGGTGACTTCCACCCCTCCGGGGCCTAGGGGTGGGACGCCCCCCTCATGACCGGAATACTTAAACTCCTCAAGTAAAACTGGAGATAATATGAGGATGATCACTCCTACTAGGGCTACGGAGGACCAGAACCCTGCCTTAGACAGGTTCATCCCATTAACCCCCAATTGGGCAATCGAAGTATATGGATTTATAGGCTATTCAACCTATAATAAGCTTGTTAGGCATATGCGTGGAAATGGTCGGGGCTATGTGCCTCCACCGCCTCAAACTGGGTGATGATCACCCGCTTCTCTTTCATCTCCCTTTAAAGGGGGGTCTAGATAGGGGGATGGAGAATCCTACGTTCCTGAGGGTTATGTAGCAGATGTATAGAGTGGATACCGCTGCTAATATGGACCTATTGAAGGTTTCGAGCAGTTGTCCCTGCGATGCCGTCTTCCAAACGCCTATTAAAGCATCCCTTACAGATCTCAGGGGCTCATTATATGGGGGGATGTACGAGGCTCCTAGGTGGCTCCATAGGCTTCCATATATGTAGCTGCATATGAAGAATGTTACGAACAGCATAGTGTAGAGTTTTTCTCCAGCCGTCTCCCGGTTAACGCCGTACTCTAAGGTTATGAAGGGTACGATCCATACGCTGTGATACTTGTTCCAGAAGGCGAATCCAAAGTATGTCAACAGCGCTATGAAGATACTGTCACATATTAGTCTCCTCTCCCTGTTCCACAAACTCCTGATAGCGATAATATGGAAGATGTACATGGCTAGGACGAAGGATACCCCTAAATCGTTTGGGTATACCCCTCCTTTAGCTATGTAGCCGAAGAACCATAGGAACTCCTCCTCCGTCACATATTCGGCTCCTCTAACCGGTATACGCCAGATCATGTATGGAAGAGCCGCCCCGAGCTTGAGGTAGAGGACAGATATAGCTGTCAAGATCGGTGTGCAAGCGCCCACCAGAAATTTAAGCTTACCGGCTCTTCCATCCCTTAAGAGTAGTAGGAAGAGGGGTATAAGGATGAGCGGGTAGAACCTGGCGATTACCCCTACTCCTATGGATAAGCCGGCTAGCAGGTATCTTCCCCTTAGAAATAGAAGAGCACCCAGTACTACTAGGCATGTGCTGACCACATCTATTTGAGCGGTTATCTCAACCTCCGCGATCACGTAAGGGTTGAAGAGCCATAAAGCCATGACTAGGTAGCTTTTCTCCCCAGAACCTGAAAGGGCTGAAGCCAGTTTGTAGAGCAGTACTCCTACAGCCAAGTCGAACAGGATGAGTGGGGCCTTCATGAACCCTCTAAATATCAGGAAATCCCCTGACATTAGGGGTTTATTTAGGACCTCCTCGACGGGGGGATGGCTTATAGGGGCTAGTAACCATAACCTATAGAAAAGGTTCATCAAGTAGAATGAGAACGTGTACCATCCATGGTATCTGAGCGTCCAATCTGTGAAGGCTGCTCCACGGCATAGGTTGAAGAAGTCTATACTACCCGGTGTGGCCAAGCCCACTAAAATCTTAACTATGAAAGCCGATAACAGGGATAGCCCCATCATCAATCTATTATTACCGCTATTATGAGATCCTAGAGCATTAAATAGCTTCATCCCCCTCATTTGTCGACCTCCCTCCGAGGAATTTTGAGAGCCGAGAGTTCTCCACCAATAATTTAGCGGCATAATATATACTCAGACAGGCGTAGATTGATCTTAGAACAGGCTGTAATACTAGTTTCGCAACCACGTCCGTCGATAGGCGTTGCAACACGGCTGAGGCCTCCCTCATCCATCCATAATAATTAGTGATGTAGAAGAGATGGATCTCACCCGATAGGTTGAAGGATAGTAGGCTTATGAAAAAGGCTGTTATGGTTATGGTCGAGGAGTATAGCAGCCACCGTTTATTACATCCAGCCTTCAAGGCCATAAAGGGCATGATCATAAGTAAATATTGCGGCCACCAATTTGCGAAGGCGAAGTAGGCTAAAAGGAATGTTAGGATCGCGTTAACGGTCTCGCCGCTATTCCAGAACCTGTAGATCAGATAGAGGAATAGAATTGATGAAAAGGTAGCTAACCCTATATTTAGGTCACTGCGTGGAGATATTAATAACTCTGAGACATGATAGGTTAAGGGCGAATACTCGAGCAAGGTTAAATGAAAGTTAGAGCCCAGAGACCTCCAGACCCAGTAGAAGTAGGCTACTACACCAGCTGAGGATGACACCAGAATAACAGCGGCCCTCCTAGCCTCTCGGACGTGGATAGCCAGTACAGGTATTATCAGGAGGGGATAAAACTTCGAGGCTACCGAGGCGAAGGCGGATAGGGATGACTTCACCCACTCCCTACGTATAACCAAGAGCACCGTTAGAAGGGTCAACGCCGTTGGAAACAGGTCGTTTGTCCCCATCATCTCAGCGGTTAATGTGACGTAGGGGTTCCAGATCCAGAGGTAGAGACTTCTCCGCGCGGTGGATTCATCTGATCCAGTCAGGGCTATGCCATAAACGAGGAGGCCGCATACGGCGTCCAGCAGAAGTATTGGAAGCTTAAGCATAAAGGTGAGCAGACAGAAATCCCATGTAAGAGGGAAGACTTTAAGCCCCATCCAGCTCGTCAAGTCTGTATGCTCGATCGGAAGGCGAAGCCACAGCCGATACAGAAGCTGGTTGATGTAAACCCAGTAGGTCTTAGACGCAGGCAATGGATGAGGATATAAGATGGCCTTCACCGTATAGAGGAAGTCGAAGCCCCATATGGATATGGATGATATAAAGCCTTTAACGGCTAGGGCTAAGCCCACCGTGAGGATGGGCGCCAGCTTCCCGACGCGGCTTACAGGCTGACCACTCCTCGCCATATCTGATAGTAAACCTTTTTATCTCTTTAAAGACTTTCCCCTAAGCATCCTACCTGAACTCCCCCGGGGGAGATCCAATATGGCCACTCTGAAGCCCGACAAACCTATGTTATATAAAGTTACGTTGATGTCCCTTCCAGCGGCCCTATCCGTCGTATTAGTCTTCTGGAATCTTAAAGGCCTAGGCCTCTGCCACTGGGACGAGTATAATTATATAATCACAGCGAAGTGGTTCCTAGGTGGCAGAGACGGCGTGTTCACCATCTATGAGCCGCCAGGCTTCCCCTTCCTAGTCTCCCTATTCTTCAAGATGTTCGGGGTCGAAGATTACGTGGCGATAGCCTCATCGGGCGTCTTCGCCGTACTGACCGTAATATTGGTAACCATTATAGGATTTAAGATGTTCAGCTTCGAGGTCGGGTTTGGAGCACCGCTACTGCTAACGACCTCAGCTTTATTCCTGTTCTACTCTAGGATGGCCCTCACGGACATAGCCTTCACCTTCTTCTTCACGGCCGCCACAATATCTCTCTACAAGGCATTTAGATCAGGAAGGATTAGAGACACCGTCTATGCCGGGCTAATCTCAGCGGGCTGTATGGCTATAAAATATAACGGGTTCATGCCCCTAATCGTAGCCGCCTCCTATGCGCCTATAATGGTGCGCGGAGCGCGCGATCACGAGAAGCCCCGGCAATTGATCAAATATCTCACTCAGCTCCTCGTCGCCTCCCTACCAACCCTAGCTTTCATCGTATTATTTCTCTCCCTCCTCGGAGTAGGGGGTGGTATAGGCGGGATTGCATCCATGAGAACCGTTAAAATCCTCGCATCAAGCTTTCCAGACCTAATCTCGAAGGGTTATGCCAGGTTCCACGTCGCCATCGAAGCCCACCGGGGGCAGCTCAGGCCTATACCGCTAATTGAAGCTCCATTCTACATCCGCGTCCTGGTGAAGTGGGTTCCCCTACCAACCCTCCTATTCACCCTGATAGGCCTAGCCTCATGCGACTTCAAGAAGGTCGACGAATCCTTCGCATCCTACTGGCTCCTACTAACTTTCGCGTTGATATCTTCCATACCCGCCCGTTATTCAAGGGCGATCCTACCGGCCCTGCCACCGCTATCCCTCACTTCAGCCCTGGGCATAGCCAAGCTTCCAACGATGCTACGGCCGTTCCTGAAAAGGCTGGTTAGACCGGAGTTGTGGATGAATCCCCATAAGAAGCCTATGCTCGCCTTGACGATATTGCTCCTGATAGCCGTTTCAAGCCTACCCTCCGTGAAAGATACGGTGGCGATGAGCCATAACGCCTATCGGGATGCAGGGCAGATCCTGAAGAGTCGGACACAGGGCTACACGGTGATAGCTGAAACCCAGCGTATAATAGCCTTCTATCACCCCGTGGACTTCTGGAGAATTAAGGGCGATAACTTGCCCGAAGAGGGATTCATAGTGGTGGACCATATAGCTGCGGTGTATGGAGACCATGAAGTGGTGAGGAAGCTTGAAGTGGAGGGGAGGATCGAACTGGTCGCCGCCATCGTGAACGATTCCCCGGACATCGTATATCTCGACACCGTGAGCTTCGACGAGCTCCCGAAGATAAAAGAGGATTTAAACTATACGACTATAAGAATATATAAAATAAAATAGGGTGAAGCCTAATAGGAGGATACGTTCAGCTATAGGAAAAAGCACTCCGGAGATCGAGCCATTACATCGAAACCCAATATTGGCTACCATCTTTGAGTATTCTTCGGATAAAGCATCGATTGCCTTAACAATAAAAGAGTTTATCACACGGCCCCCTATGGACAATTCAAAAATCGACGTCGTCAAGATGAAATCCTCTTCAATATGGATTCCACCTGGGCCGCTATCTTATCCCAGCTGAACGTGCTGGAAACCCACCTCCTCCCCTCTCTACCCATCCATCTCCTAAGCCTCTCATCCTCGGTGAGCAGCTCGATTCTGTCGATCCAAAGTCCGGTATCGCCGTTCCTCACGGTCCATCCGGTCCTACCCTCGACGACTATCTCGGGCACCCCTCCCACGCGGCTGGCCAATACGGGCCTCTCCATGAGGGAGGCCTCCAAAACGGTCGTTGGACAGCAATCGAGCCCCGACGCCAAAACGTAAATGTCGCAGGCTGAGAGGAGCCTCCTGACGCCCACAGGCCAAGGCACATCCTCTAAGAAGTGGACGTTCTCTAAGGATCCCAGCTCATTTCTAACCAATGGAAAATATGACCGGCCCAGTTTTTCCCCGGACGCCACGTAGAAGTGGATGTGGGGCAACTTCTCGATAACCTCCTTAAACGCGATTAGACCTAGCACTTTCGGATATATCGTATGGTTCTGTATAATGGCTACGGCCGGGTGCTCTAGCTCGAATCCATATTCCCTATAGAAAAGGCTGGGGTCTACGCCCTGGTAGACCACTTCCGTCCTTTTCCATGGGAGGTGGTGCCTCACCCTTCCCTCAAGCCACCGGCATATAGGCGTTATGAGCGTCGAGCTTGCCAAGGCAAACCAGTTGCCGAGGTAAGACGATGTATTCCATATCCTCTTAGGCCACGGGGCGGTTCGATACCATGCCCAGTATTCCGTCCACCAGTCGCCCCTCAGATGCACTATAAGCGGAACCTTGAGTCTGAGTAGATACGATGTTATCTTAGCCTGACTACCGTATAACGCGTTGTCCGTGTAGACCACATCAGGCCTGAAGCTTTTCACGGCCTTTATGAGCTTGCTTCCACCTAAAACCCTCTCAGTTATCTTCTCTCTCAGGCTTCTCCTGAGCCTCCTGGTTGGAGGATAGTCTGGAACCACGATCTTCCAGGAGACTTCATCCGAGAAGAACTCGGCCATCTGCTCTATGAACCGGGACTTGAACGGCGCCGCCAGGAATAGGACCCTAACCAAGCCTTCCGACCAGCTAGGTTGCCCCTCTCCCTTTAAGCCATCCCGCGTCCCCGGCCACGTGGTATTCTATCCCGAGGGGTTTGAAGTCGAACCGCCTCCAGGCCTCCTCCACATTATCCAGGATCAGCCTGCAGTTCCTCAGGTTCCTTAGGAGCAGGGCTTCGGGTATGGCCTTGTAGATCCGATGCCCCGCAGTTATCACTATAGTATCGAACTCCCCTAGTCCTTCAGGGAACTTGAAAGCGTCCACCCCTGTTATCTCCTTTATCTCCTCCTCCGAGTAGTATGGGTCGTGGACCTTCACGTGGATCCCTTTCTCCCTGAGCCTCTCCACGATCCTCAGCGTAGGGCTTAGGATGTGAACCTTAAGGTCGCCCTTATAGGATAGCCCTAATATGCCCACCTTCTCCGCCCCCCTCTCCACGAGGGAATCCGCCACGGCGTAGGGCATCCCCCTATCATACTCCACCGTAGCCTCCAGTATGGACAGCTGCTCCCTCCGCTTCGTCCCCGATAAAAGGTACTGGGACGCCAATGGGATGCAGTATCCCCCGGTCCCGAAGCTCGGATGGTATGTTCCGATGTTCCATTTGGTCCCCACGAGCTTCAGCACCTCGACCATGTCTATCTCCGGGTATGCTAGGGAGAGCTGGTTCGCCAGGGTTATCTCCACATGCCTGTAAGCGTTCTCTATGCTCTTAACGATCTCGGCATGTCTATGGTCCGGGGCGGGAAGGAGCTTATCGCATACCAGTGAGAGAACATCCACCATGAGCCCGGTCGTCTCAGGGGTGGTTCCACCGACCACCCGGGGGAGGCTCTTAAGGTTCTTATCCGGGCTTATGAACCAGTCCCTCCTAGGCGCCACGCCTACGAGTATATCCTCCCCCACCTTGAGGCCTGCGGACTCGAGGATCGGTATAACGAGCTCATCGGTCTTACCGGGGGTGAGCGTGGACTCTATTATCATGAGCGGGGGGTTTCCAGGATCCGGATCTATCCCCGCTATCTTCCCCGTGACGTCTCTAAGCGCCCCATCCCAGGGCCTATCGCCCCTCTCGGTCGGCACGGCGACCATATGGACCGCGACGTCCCTCTCTAGGAGCCTACGCCACTCCGTCGTAGCCTCGAACATCCCCATCTCAGCCAGAGGTTTAGGGTTGAATCCAAGCCAGAACTCCAAGTTTGGTATAGGTATCTCCCCTTGATTTATGGCCTCCACGAGGGTTGGGTTGACGTCGACCCCTATACATTTGACGCCGGCGGCCGCGAAGTTCACCATAGTCGAATAGCCTATGTAGCCTGTGCCCCAAACCCCAATCCTACGTTCGCCGCTCAGGAGCGTACGCTTCAAGCTCAAGCCATCCATGGCATCCCCCACCTGACCATATCCACATGTATCCATACCGGAATTTAGGTTGATCAATCCCATAGATATCCATCAACGATTATAACATTTACTCCAACCTTCCTCTACTACCGTTTATTTATCCTATAGGAGACCTTGATAGGATCTTGGAGAGCTCCTCACAGAACTTTTCAGCGAATACTTCCGGATGCCTTTCAGGGGGGATCTCCCTCACCTCCTCGCCGTTATAGATGACTTCTAAGCCGCAGAGCAGGGCCTCATCCACCATCCTAGGCTTCCCATCCTCGCTCGTCATGCGGATTAGCCTCCTATGCCTCGCGTAGACCTCGCCCATCTCCTCGTAGGGCACATAGGGGATGACCTCGACGTTTGATAGGTCGAATCTATAGTCCGCGGGGTGCGCCGGGCTTCCAATGATGGTTATCTTCTCCTCGGGGTGTCTCCGCGCATAATCCCTGATCCAATCCAGCCTATATATCCTCGCGTTCTCGCCGCCGCTTGGACAGTAGTAGAGTATATCCCTCTCAGGCCTCCTCTCCCCCCTAAATCTCTCGAATAAACCAACGTTTATAGGGAAGGGAAGGACTACGCCCGGCCTATTCACGAGCCCCTTAAGGTGGGGTGAAACGTAAAGGATCAGGTCGCATGCCCGAACTATGCCTCTCCAGTATAGTTTACGCAGCCCCTTCTCCCGGGCGTATCTGTAGGCGTCGCTCCCCACGAAGTGAATTATGGTCCTCTTGCCTAGGAGCTCCGCGGCGGCTAAGTAGCGGCTGCAGGTTTGGAGATATACGCCGTAGACGACGTCGAATTTCCTTAGCCGCCGCAGATCGGGCACCTTAACCCTCTCCACGTACTCGACTTGTAACCCCCTCCTCCTCAACGCCTCCACGGCGACCTCGTTGTTGGATCCCCTGCTCCCCACCATCAGTATCCGCACCATGTTCAACCATCCTCCCTAGAAGCCTTCTCGAACAATCCTCCATACCATTCGAATAGCTCCTTAAGATCTCTCCTCAGATCGGTTCTAGGCCTGTAGCCTAGGATCTCCTCAGCCTTCCCTATATCCGCTAAACTATGCGCTACATCCCCCTCTCTAGGGGGTGCGTGAACCGGAGATGGGATATCGAAGCCGCATATCTCTCGGAGCATACTGGAAAGCTCCATTATGCTCGTTGATCTACCGGAGCCCACGTTGAAGGTCTCCCCTACAGCCTCCTCCTTCATGAGGGCGAGGATGTTCGCTTCAACCACATCCCTCACATTTACGAAGTCCCTCGTCTGCCCCCCATCCCCATATATGATCATGGGCTCTCCTTTGAGTATGCACCCTATGAACGCGGGTATCACGCTTGCATAGCCGTCAAGCCTCTGCCTGGGCCCGAAGACGTTGAAGTATCTCAGACATACTATAGGCACCCCCCTGGCCGCGTGGAAAGCCCTGCAATACGCCTCCCCCGCCACCTTAGAGGCCGCATATGGAGATAGGGGATTCAAAGGGGAATCCTCAGCCACGGGCAAGCGTTCAGGATCCCCATACACGGAGGATGAGGAGGCGAAGATGAACCTTTGAACCCCCGCCTCGGAAGCCGCCACAAGAAGGTTTAACGTCCCTCTAACATTGACCTCATCCGTATAAATGGGATCCCTTAGGGAGGCCGGCACGCTCACCTGAGCAGCCTCATGGAAGACAACTTCAACACCCCTCATAATCCTCCTGAGAAGCTTTAAATCCCGTATATCCCCCCTCAGAAGCTCTATAGAATCCCTGCTTAGATGCTCCTCCAAATTTGAAACAGTCGATCTCGAGAAATTATCTAATACCTTAACCTCATAACCCTCCGATACGCATCTATCCACTAAATGGCTTCCAATGAAGCCAGCCCCCCCAGTCACTAGAACCCTCAACTGACAACCCCCAAATGAATCCAGTCATCCCCCCACCCTACTAGTATACCTCCCCCCAATCCCAGCCCATGCATTAAAGATACAAACTGACTTTTAATTAAGGACCACGACGAATCAATATATAGCCATTAACCACGCCAGATCAAAGGAGTGAACCCACCCCTCCCTAAAAATCAGAGTAAAGTTAAATTATTTATCGATTCCCATAACGCTTGGGGTAAACCCCTCGATTCCCCTCAGTTTCGAAGGGGGTCCCTCGCCTAGCTTAACTTAATGTGTTCCTCTTCTAAGGGGTGAGGGACGACCTCCCATTCCAAGAGAGGTTTGAAGGTGAACCACCCTCAAAGGATCGCCGATGCGGATGGCCCAGGGAGGCCCAAAACCTATACGATAGGCGTATAAGTCGAAACCGCTCCTTCCACGACGCCCATTCCGCGCTTCCCTACTCTCCTCGACGAGGTCTCTAACCAACTTTAAGTATGAGTTCGCTAACTAAGCCTATAAACGGGAGGTTATGGAATTGAAGCTGAATCTCTCCTTCAGGTTTCTAACCCGCCTCTGGTACTACTTCCGTTTAGGCTACTCGACCTACCTAACGTTCCTCATAGGCGCGTTGAATACTTTAACCGTCGTGTATTACCTCCTCATCCGAAACGTCCCCGCCCTCCAAACAATATTTCCTAGATTCCTACTCTTCGCCGTTATAGCGGTCGGATTAGGCGTACCCCTAGGGGTGTTCACCGGCTGGCTTCACCTTAAGGCTACCCCCGCGTGGATGAGCGAGGTGGATATAGGCGTTGAGGCGAACCCCTACTATTATAAGCTGCCGCCCGGCCATCAAAGGGAGGTCTTCACACCCGCCTCCCTGGAGATGCTCCGCCTCGTGAGGCGGTTGGCCGAGCGGGAAGGCCTGTTGAAACCCGAGGAGGAGGCCAGGATAATCGA
>Ga0080004_1091155_pt1 | contig 30240 bp, 28 predicted proteins | sample WasSprMetagenome_FD_69207 | JGI IMG/M metagenome (GOLD analysis project Ga0080004, IMG submission 69207) | Sulfidic aquatic microbial communities from Washburn Spring, Yellowstone National Park, USA - WS (SPADES assembly) (version 2) | ecosystem: Environmental > Aquatic > Thermal springs > Hot... | reverse complement strand
TGGCAGCAGCGCGACGAGCACCACGAGGGCGATGAGCACGAGTGCTGCCGCCACATAGACTGGAAACGGCGCGAGGCCACCTCATCCCGACCTGGAAACCAGCTTCCGCCTAAACTTCCGCCCACCTCCCACATGCCCATCGAGAGGTCGTGGGCACCGCGGTTTATATCCCTGTCGTTAGCGCGCGCTATTAGCGCGCGCCTAGCTGCTTAAAGGTGAATTATCTCTCTTCTGTCCCCAGAGATTAGAAGTGCAGCGGGGGAAATTCCGTAAAATCTACAGCTAAAGACTGTTGCCAACCTATTGTTAAACATGTATCTAACTCCATCCTCAACCGGCTCGTGCCCCCGCACAAGCAACTCTAATCTGCTCCTGGACATGAAATCTTCGAAGACTTTTTTCCCGAAGAGGTAGATCCCCCACCCTCGCGGGCTGTCTGCGTAATCCTCGATATCCTCGCTGGGGTCATTCCACAATAACTGAAGCGCTAGATCGCTTCTTTCCAAGTCCTCGTCCTTTAGATGCTTAGGAATTTCATCAATCTCGTCAACAGATTCTAGTCCTAGAGGGATCCCCCCATGCACCGCTAACACTTTGCCGTTCAGGAGTAAGGCTAAGCTGAGGCTTGCAAATACCTCTTCAAAACTGCTGTAGAGCTCGTCGCCATACCTCAGCCTAACAGCCCTTAGAAAGCCATACCACTCATTCATTCTCCTTGATTCGTGGTTCCCCCTCAGCAGATAGATCCACCCTGGGAAGAGCCGCTTCAACTCCAGCAAGACCGATATGTTTCCAAGCTGGAAGGGACCCCTATCAACGTAGTCCCCCAGAAATACCACCTTCTCAGCTGTCAATTCCAGGGCCCTACGCAGAGCGCTTAGCGTACTCTCCAGGTCTCCATGAGTATCTCCAATGAAAAGAACCTTGGACGCTTCTACCCGAAGAAGCGTGTGCTCTCTCGACAAGGTTTGCCTTGATTCTTCTAAAAGCTCTTCGAGCTCACTTCTTTCGACGGGGAAAATCCTGTCTGGATAGCTATACTTTTCTTCCAGTTCTCTTAGCGCCTCTACAATCTCCATGGCTAGCGCTACAGCGGGCTCCCTCTACAATACACCCTTCCTCTAACTCTTCTAACAAAGTTTCTGCAATTGTAGCATTGGAGAAAAGGTACTTGCTTTCCGAGAATGGGGCACTCCACGGCCTCCCTCCTCATTTCCGCGATCATCTTTCTCGAAAGCCTCGCCTGTTTCAAGTCTTCGAGCAGCTCTGCATTAATCTTCAAGGCTTTGTCAAGCTTGACTACTTCTACCTCAAACTTGTAATCCCTTTCCGCCACAGAGCACGAAGAGCCCTTTAATGCTAATATCCTTTTCGCGTAAGCCTAGCGTTGCCACCTCTTCATGCCCACGCAGAGGAGGAGATTAATCGGCTGATTTTGCCTCTCGGAGATATTTCGAGAAACCATTTCTCCGCAGCTCAGAAAGGAACCTCGCCAACCCCATCTCTCCCAAGTCTGTCAGGATAAGCTCCCAGTTAATTAATGACAGCAAAACCATCACGACTACAAAGAGCGCAATGGATAAAACCAGCTCGCCGAGGAAGTTCTCCCTAAGCACATGTGCTACGGTTTTACCAGCATACGCCGTTGCTATGCTGATGAGGATTTTTCCCAAAGTAACAGCTAAGAAGAATTTTAGCGGATCATACTTCATGAATCCCAGAGGGATGATTATCGCATCGTCAGGAGAAGGAGTGGCAGCAAAGAGGAAGACGAAGAGCGCTCCATAATTCCCCAGGAGTCTCCCAATCCTCTCGTACCTGCGCCTTGAAGCTTCACTAAGAACCACAAGCGCGCTCTCGCGACTAGCCAAGTAGACAATGAGCTTTCCGACTCCCGCCCCAACACCACTTATAACTCCGATGAGGAGGGGGTTGGAGCCCGGTATGAACGTAGCGTAAAGGTATACTGCCACCAAGTAGGGTATTGGTATGAAGGGTATCAGGTTGCCGAGAATAGAAATGACGAAGATGCCTAGGTATCCCCCAACTCCCTTTGCTATCTCAAGTAACCACGTAATTAACGGGTGCATAGCTCTTAAAGGGCGTGGCGTACCTATTAAAGATTACAGTGACCCTTAAGCATCAGCGCGCGCTTTTCCGAGTTTTCTGTAAAGGTTACTTTCCCCAGCATTGCCAGGAAACTATGCATACCTGTATTTGTGAGCTTTCTTGTGCCCTCTTGAGAACGTTAAACGAATTACTCGCGCGCCTGATCTTAAGAGTGGTAACGGGACATTTACAGGCGAGTATACACCCTTCCTCTACAAGTCCTCGGGCAAAACTGCTTGCTCTTTCTGTCGTATAGCTCGCAAGGTCTGATAATGGGTGAGCGAAGTCGTCGTCGATCATCCCCAGCTACAGAAATCCCCCTAAAGTCTCATAATATTAAGCGCGAGATAGGCTTTTAGAATTAGCGCGCATCGTTTTTCACGGAGCATGTCTTCTGCGCAGCTGCCCAGCCTAGATTCCCATTCCCTAAAAGTAAGGAGAGCTGAAGGCCTAGTTAAGCTCTCGCTACGCGCTCGGGGTGTAGCCTTTATAAGTACTCAAGTAGAATTAGCACTCATGATAAGGACAAAGATTGTGGCAACCCTCGGTCCAGCCTCCTGGAGCGAGGAGGTAGTCAGGCGCCTGGTATTTGAGGGTGTCAGGGTCTTCAGACTCAATTTTTCCCATGCGAACTACGAAAAGTACGCAGAAATAGTCAAGATGCTGAGAACGCTTGAGACTCCCACAAGGCCCATTATGCTCTTGGGAGACCTTCAGGGACCAGTAATCCGCCTAGGAAATTTCAACCCTTTTAAGGTTAGTCCAGGAGACGAGGTTACCATTATGAATGAGGAGGAAGTAGGTGAAGCGGGGAGAGTGCCCGTTCCTGAACACACTTTCTTTGAGATCGTAAGGGAGGGTGATGAGATACTTATTGAAGGCGGGTTACTTGCCTTTAGGGTAACCAAAGTTTTGAGCAGCGGGGTTGCATGCCGGGCCTTGATTGAGGGCGAAGTAAAGCCCAGGAAAACGGTTACCATTAGAGGAAAGGATGTACCGCTACCGACGATCACGGAGAAGGATATGAAGGACATAGAATATGCTGTGAAAACAGGCTTCGATGCTGTGGCCTTAAGCTTCGTTAGGGGACCGCAAGATGTTCAGCAGCTAAGGGACGTGCTCTTCGACCTGGGGGCTGAGGATATCAAGGTAGTAGCAAAAATTGAGACGAAGAGCGGGGTCGAGTCTTTAGGAGCAATTCTCCAGCTAAGCGATGCAGTCCTTGTGGCGCGTGGAGATCTAGCTAACTACTACGAGCTACAAGAAATTTACAGGCTACAGGGCTTCATTATTAGGGAGGCTAGAAGACATGGTAAACCGAGCATCGTCGCCACACAGCTTCTTGAATCAATGATAAGCAACCCTACCCCAACGAGGAGCGAGGTCGTGGACGTAATAACCGCAGTGAGGATGGGTGCGGATTCGCTCCTGCTAGCAGGGGAGACTGCGGCGGGAAAATACCCCGTGGACTCGGTTGTCTGGCTGAAGAAGATAATTAGTGAAGCTGAGAAGCTTCCAGGAGAACCCTTGGATATCAAGCCCGACAGCTCCGAGCTCTACGAGTCGATGGCTGAAGGCGTGGTGCTGCTCTCAAGAGCAATAAATGCAAAAATCGTAGCGTTTTCCGAGAAAGGGAACACTGCAAGGCGTCTCTCCAAGTTCAGGCCACACCTGCCAACAATCCTCTTCACAAGTGATGTTAGGACAGCACGTTACTCTAATCTCATGTATGGTGTGGTCCCCATATATGATAAGGACCTGCAGAAAACTGATCCAGACCTGTTCTCGAAGATGCTTACAAGGGCACTCGAAAATAACTTAGTAAACGCTGGTGAACTTGTGGTCTTCACCTCGGGGAGAAGGCGCGGCTCAACAGATCTCGTCTCTGTCGAGCGTGTAAAAGCCGGGGAGTAGGCTTCAGCGCGCCCGTTCAAAATTCTTATATCCATAGGCATACCTGCGCAATTGGGCTTGTAATGCTAAGCGCAGGCGCCGGCTAGCCCACTAAAACGTTGCGAATTGGCAGAGTCGTGTTTTCCGTGTTACTCCCGCTGCTTACATATGACGGACATCTCGGCGCGGAGTGAATTCGTACGCGGAGCTTAAGAGCGTAGATGCGGTGAGAAGCAAGAGGGCAGAGAAGAGCAAATCACCTGTGCGGGTGCGCGCAAATAGATGGGGGCACACCCTCTGCAATAAAGAGGTACTCGTCCTCCTCCAGCTCTTCGAGAATGTACTTTTTCTCTTCCTCAGAAATGAACGGAGCACCGCTCTTCAGGGGATAACGGTAGGGAAGAAATACTTCGAAGCCCTTGCCCCTCAATGTCAAACCATCGACTGTGGGGACCTCATCAATCCTTAGACCTCTATAGACTTCACTTGCCACATAGACGGCACCGTCTATTGTAAACTGTCCTGGACCGATATTTCTTGCCTCTCCTAGAGGTAGCTTGCTTGTTAACTCTCTACGGGTTCTGCCTGAAGGGGGGTGAGAACCCATTATGCCGCCCACGACCAGGAAGACCTTTCCCACAAAGTCTACAGGTGAGAGAGGCGTGGTGGCTTGCGGATCTAGCACAATGACTTCATCGTACTCGCGCAGCGCATCGTAGTCCTTCACACTCTCCCTTGCAACGTACCCGAAGTACTCCCTTAACACGGAAACCTCGCAGTCATCCTTCACATTGAAGATGCGTATGCACCCCCCGGGCACCACGCTCAGTAAGTGTTTAAGCTCGTAAAACATCCACCTACTTGTAAAGGGTTCTAACACCTCAACTGCCACTATGAATGGACAATCGTTCACAAAGGTGTGAGCATTAAACTTGTTAAAGAATCTTTAGCTCAGCGGGGTTCGATGCATCACGCCTTCAGACCTTACAAGGCTCGTCACAGCACCTATACGTGGTCACTAGACATATTTAAACATGTGCTAAATTTCTTCCATCTCTGTGATAAAGTACTTTTCATTCATTGTTGGTAGCCGGAGGGCGAGCCATGCCTTGATTTCTAAGCCTACCTGCTTGTCGACTGTTAATTCTACCCTCTTGCCTCCCAGCGTGTTTTCGCTTATTTTCACCTCTACGTTGTACTCGTTGAGCCTCCTCCTCAGCTCCTTCCTATAAAGCTGGTAGGGGAAGTTGAAGTAGATCCTATCGCCACTCTCGAGGATGAGTATTTCCTCATCCATCAAGGGCCAGCTGCTTGCAGCATCCACAGAGCTTTTCACCGAAAACCTCTTCAGCCAGTAGCTTTAAAAGATCAACACTTAAGATAGGGCGTGAAAATGAGCGAAGTAGATAAATAAGACCTCGAGAGGGCGCTTCTCGCGCGAAGCATTAAAAACTCCAGCGCTTAATGAATATGTCTCAAATGGGATTCAGCAAGCAAGGTGGGGAAATAAGCGCCGAAAGAGCAAATGCCTCACTAGCAGCTCTTGGGCTCATAAAAGATGGGATGATCATAGGCTTGGGCAGTGGGTCTACGGTAAAGCTGTTCATACGACTCTTAGCTGAGAAAGTAAAGAAAGAGGACATCGAGTTGTACATTGTTTCATCCTCTTTTGACACCAGCCTATTTGCCGCCTCCCTTGGACTAGTAGAGGTCCCGCTCTACCAGTTTACGCCGGATCTGAGCGTCGACGGCGCAGACGTGGTTTTTCCAGACAAGTCCCTGATTAAGGGCGGGGGTGGCTGCCTCCTTCGGGAGAAGCTGGTGGACTACTACGCGAGAGAGTACGTGATTATAGTGGACCACGGGAAACTCCGCCCAAGCTTTGAGGGCGAGCTCAGCATACCCGTCGAGGTACATCCACTAGCGTACAATCATGTTGAGAAAGAGATTTCCCGGATCTATGGTGCTCGTGTGGGCTTGCGACTACTCTCTGAGAAAAAGGTCGGACCCGTGATCACCGACAATGGAGGCTTCTTGATTGATGTTGTGCTGGAGTGGGGTGAAGATCTAGGCATACTTGAAGAAAAAATGAAGACGATTCCGGGAGTCCTAGAGACGGGGATTTTCTCCGTTAAGAAGCCTTCCAAGATCTTCGTCGGTTACCCAGAGGGTGTGCGCGTGCTAGCGTAGATCCTTAAAACTGCTAGCCGTGCGCGCTGTAGGCGTAGGAACACATGTGGAGGCAGATGTGTATAGCACAAAGAATTTAAACTTCTGGGAGTAAGGCTCGTGGACCCGCACCATGCCGGTAGAGTATGATGAGGAGTTGGTTAATGAGTTGAGGAAGACATTTACCCTGCTAGAGGCACCAGTGAGAATACGATGGTTCACAGACCCGGAAGCTGAATGCGCATACTGCGAGGACACCCAACAGATACTCGATCTAGTGCAGCGAAATTCAGGCAACAAGGTAAAGGTGATTAGGCACGTGAAAACCGACCCGGAAGCGCGGAAGTACAACATTGACATGTTCCCAGCCATACTTATACATGGTGCTGACGAGTGGAATGTCAGGTACTTTGGTACACCCGCTGGCTACGAGTTTGGAGCATTCGTGGAAGATATCGTAGATGCCTCAGCTGGAAAAGTGGATGTTTCCCTAGCGATAAGAGAGGTCCTGCTCAAATACGTTACTAAACCTACCCGAGTCATGATATTTGTAACACCGACGTGTCCTTACTGCCCGCTGGCTGTAAGAGCAGCTCACAGATTCGCGATGGTCAACAAGAACATATATGGAGACATGGTAGATGCGCTGGAATTCCCCGACCTAGCTGACAAGTACAGCGTGTACGCGGTACCAAAAAGCATAATCCAGGTAGACGGCGAAGATAGGCTAGAATTCGAAGGAGTTGCACCTGACCCCTACTTTGCTGCACAAATTCTTCAGGCACACGGTGTTGAGCCGCCGAGAAGCTTACAGGAGGAGTTAGCTGGTCTCGGCACATCACAAGAGCTTTAGGAAAGTAAGCATAGATAAGCCGGTAACTGTTCATGCAAGCACGCCCAGCGGGGCTGGGGTCTTAGCGCGGGGGGACGTATAGGGAGGCTGTTGTAGAGGCACTAGGGCTTATGTCCATGCTCTTCGCGTATGGCAGGGCGCCGACTTCTGCTTAAGGTTCCTGGACAGGCTTAGCAATGATTGCTCGAATCCATGCACCTCGCCGCCAGCTACGCGTGCAGGAGGGCGAGGGAGCTCCTCGGCGAGGAGGAGAGGGGCTGGGAGCGGCGATCTGCTTCACGGGCTTCATGGTCACGGTGGAGGAGATCGGCCACGAGAGGGGCCCGATACGCAGCATACCGCGGATGCGGGGGAGCACAACAGGATGCTGGAGGGGGCTGCAGCACCGAGGAGAGGCTCCTCATCGAGCGGGGAAAACTGTAACACGCCAAACGGAAACGCTCCGCCCGGGAAGGCTGAAGCCAGCTATAAGCGCGCGCGGTAAAGCAGTCGAAGAGCCTCGCCTCCTCGTGAAAGCTGGCTTCGTAGCTTTACCTGCAGTAGCTCATTGAGGGTTTAGCGCGCGCCGGGGCCATTGATAAACGTCGAGTTTTTCCCACGCACGGGGAAACGCGGCTGAAAATTCTTCAGCCAGGCTAGGGAAGAAGCTTAACGGGAAGGGCGCGCGAGCCATAAGCATACATCTACTGCACCACGGAAAATTTTCTGCTTATTCTGGAGGTCTCACCACGCGCTAAGCTTAAATTATCACCAAGCCCCTATTTTTCAGTATCCTTGGTGCATACACATGGCTGAATTCAGGCTACCAAAGGTATACGACTTCAAGCTTGTCGAAGAAAAATGGCAGAAAACATGGGAAGAAAAAGGCCTATACAGATTCAGACGTGAAGACAGGACAAGGCCCGTATACTCCATAGATACCCCGCCTCCTTACCCAAGCGGCGACCTCCACGTGGGTAATGCCCTAAATTTTTCCTACATAGACTTTGTCGCCAGGTACAAGAGGATGAGAGGCTACAATGTGTTCTTTCCGCAGGGCTGGGACTGCCACGGCTTGCCCACGGAGGTGAGAGTTGAACGTGCCATCGGTAAGAGAAGAAGCGAAGTGGATCAGTCAGAGTTTCTGCGACTGTGCAAGGAGTATACTCTAAAGTGGATCTCAGATATGCGTCAAGCGTTAAGGAAACTGGGCTTGAGCATCGATTGGAGCACTGAGTACATGACCATGGACCCCGACTATTGGCGGCGAACACAGCTAAGCTTCATTGAAATGTATAACAAGGGGCTGATTTATCGAGGAGAGCACCCTGTCATATGGTGTCCCAGGTGCGAGACTGCGATCGCAGAGGCAGAAGTAGAGTACGAGGAGAAAAGTCGCCCACTATATTACGTGAAGTTTAAGATTGAGGAGAGCGGAGAGGATCTCCTAGTAGCTACGACAAGACCTGAGCTACTAGCTTCCTGCGTCGCCGTTGCTGTTAACCCCACCGACGAGAGGTACAGAAACCTGCAGGGCAAGCACGTAGTTGTACCGATATATCGCCGCAGTGTGCCTGTGGTCCTTGACGAGGAAGTGGATAAAGCATTCGGAACAGGAGTAGTAATGGTATGCACTTACGGGGACAAGAGCGACGTAAAATGGCAGGCAAAACACAACTTGCCTGTCATCATCTCAATTTCCGACAACGGCACGATGAGTGAAAACGCCGGGCCAATTAGCGGATTAAGTGTGGAAGAGGCAAGAAGAAGGATCGCGGAAATCCTGAGGAGAGAGGGGCTGCTTACAAAAACCGAGATTATTCGCTCCACAGTTGGCACATGCTGGCGGTGCCACACTCCAGTAGAGATCCTCCCAAAGAAGCAGTGGTTCGTCAAATCTACGGCTCTAAACAGCAAGGTGCTTGAGGAAGGGAGGAAAATCAACTGGGTACCGCCCTACATGTACAAAAGGCTGGAAAATTGGGTCCTTAACTTGGACTGGGATTGGGTGATTTCAAGGCAGAGGCTCTTCGCGACGCCGATACCCATTTACTACTGCGGGGATTGCGGAGCGGAATTGGCTGTCCCCCCTGAGAAGCTGCCTCACGATCCTCGCTTCGACGACCCACCCTTTGAGAAGTGTCCAAGGTGCGGCTCTAGGAACATTTACCCGGAGAGGGACGTCATGGATACCTGGATGGACTCGAGCATAACTGCGGCTGTGCATGCGGGGTGGCCTGACAACCTTGATGAAAGGCTATTCCCTGCTGACCTACAGCCGAACGGCTACGACATTATAAGGACGTGGGACTACTACCTGATACTCAGGGGGGTAGCGCTCTTCGGCAAAACACAGTTTAAAACAGCCCTCATTAATGGGATGGTGCGTGGGACAGATGGCCGGATGATGCATAAAAGCTACGGCAACTACGTAGCCGTTACAGAGGTCCTTGAAAAGTACGGAGCCGACAGCTTCAGGTTATGGGTAGCTCTCTCAGCCTCCACCGGGCAGGACGTTAGATTCTCGTGGGAGGGTGTTGACTACGCCCACAGATTCCTCGTCAAGATCTGGAATGCAGCAAGGCTTGCCAGCCCCTTCATGGAGGAAGTAGACCTAAGTCCAGGGGCTGAACTGTCCTACGTGGATCAATGGATACTCAAAGAGCTCTCAGAGACAATACGCTACGTAACCTCTGCACTGGACGAGTACCAGTTTCAAGCCGCCTCCCAAAAGCTGGTAGACTTCGCTTGGCACAAGCTCTGCGACCACTACCTGGAGATAATCAAGTACCGATTATCGCAGGGAGACCCCACCGCTAAGTACGTGCTGAGAAAAGTTCTCTTATGCATGGTTCAGATGCTATCCGTATTCGCGCCACACGTTTCAGAAGAAATTTATCACAGCGTCCTCAAGGGGTCCGAAAACTGGGAGAGCATCACGCTCTCGCCGTGGCCTACACCGCCGGAGTACGACGAGGAGAAAGCAAAGGTAGGAGAAGTCGTCGTAGCAGTAATAGCTGAAGGTAGGCGCGCTAAGCACGACGCCAAGGTCCCCCTCAATAGGGAGATCTCCCTCCTCAGGATCCATACGGCTACTCACGTGGCTGAGCTGGAACGCGCAAAACAGGATATCGCTGGGACGCTTAGAGCGCTTAAAGTGGAAATTACGAGCGAGGGGGCGGGGGAGAGGAGAGTCCCGGAGTATCCCGAGATAACGATATCGCTCCAGCCATAGCACGCTACGTATGAGGGAAAAACACATACTTTTCTCCCAAAGGTACCTTGAGAAGCTACTATCCGGCGAGAAGAGGGCTACGATTAGGCTCAGGTGCCCCGGGCTGAGGCCAGGCGACAAGGCTCTCGTGCACTGCGGCGGGAGAATAATTGGCGAGGTAGAGGTCCTGGCAGTTTACAGGAAGAGGCTGCGAGACATCACTATTGACGAAGCTTTGCTCGACGGATTCGTAAGCCTCCACGAGCTACGTCTACACTTAAAGAAGCATTATCCGGGGGTGAGGGAAAATGCACACCTCTGTATTCTCATATTCAGGTGGATAAATGTGTACCCAGAAGCCATAAGTGATGCAGCGGCAGCATGGCCCTACAAAGCGACATTACAAGAAGTTGCACAAAAAGCCCTAGAGCACCTAGAGCTGAGCGAATTCGAGAAAAGTATACTAGGGCTGGTAGCAAAGACGGGGTCCATACGCAAAGCCGCCTACGAGATGGGAGGCTTAAGTCAAAGATTCATCATTAGGGACGTTTTAAGGAGGGCTGCACAGCTGCTCGAAAAGAAAGGAATGATTCAAAGGGGCAACTGAACGCTGGTTCCCGCCTAGAAGGCAGCCGGCACTGCCATTAATGCGGCGCCCGCCTCTACGCGGAGTTATGGGTATCGTCTTTTGCTGCGCTATAGGAGGCTTCTCGTTGTGATGCGCACTGGCAGCCTTGCTTCTAAACCCGAAGCTCACAGCAGCGGGGATAATGGCTTTGGAGAAGTACGAGGATGAACATACGCTGGTTTGAGCTGGCAGTCATCAATGCTCCAATCGTGAGGTGCACGAAGGTCTACAATATGAGTCAGCAATGCGCGCTAAGCAAGCGATCAAAGGAAACTAAAAATATGTGAGCACGCCAATCTTTGTTTATCCTTTTTAAAGCGCCTAGGCAAAGCCCACACACGCGACTAAGCGGAAAAAGATAAAAATCCTGGGGAGAGTAGATACTACCTGTTCGGTGATGCGCTTGGAAGGATACATAGTATCCTTCAAGCGCGGGATGAACAGGTACTATCCCAGGCAGGTACTAGTAGAGCTGAAGGGTATAAGCTACAGAGACGCCTTTAGAGTCATTGGAAGGAAGGTTGTCTGGACACACCCTGTGACAGGTAGAAAGTTCGTTGGAAGAATAGTAAGGATGCACGGTAGGAGAGGAAGGGTCATCGCCTACTTTGACCACCACTTGCCGGGGCAGGCCCTAGGGAGCAAGGTGCTCGTTGCCTAGGTATCAGCTACGGTTTTACTCAGAAGCGACGGCCATCGTCACGTCATCACGATCGGGTTCATCTCGTCATTGCACAGTTACATGTAGAGGATTAAGACTTAAATTTATCGCGTGGTCATCCGGCCTTGACTATTATCTTGCTCAACTGTCTTTTAAGTCTCCAGTAGTGGTACTCCATTGCGAAGACTATGAGGAGTAAGATAAGTGCAACTGTTCCAATGACGAGTAGGACGAAGTCCATTGTTCCGAGTACGATTTCGCCCATACCTAGTAAAAACTGGAAACTGTAATATATAAGTAAATTGCTTACATTCAGACTAGGCCATAGATGCGCGCATCCTCCTAGCGCCCGTCACTTGTTGGACGGGATGCTCCTCACCGCGCCCCGCGTGCTGCTCTGGGGCTTGGAGTGCCATGGGGTCTGCCGCCTCGCGGCGGCCCACTACCACCACAAATTTTCGGTCACAGAAAGGGGGTACAAGAAGATGTGGTTCTACCGCGGCGAGGGCATGCGCTTAGCGTAAAATAGCCAATGGTCTTAAATGCAATTGGGTGAGATGTAATGCTCTGTCTCTTATTGTATGTATGTCCGCGCCTGAACCGCTTGCCCTATAGAGGTTTACTGCTGGTATGCCATGTTTAACGCGCACGCAGTCTAAAAATATAATACAAGGTCGCAATGCTATTTTTAGCTGAGCCATAGATGGAGGGCAAGACGAGGAACGTGTTGATAGTTAGGCTGGGAGAAATAACCATTAAGGGGGAGAGGTCCAGAGATAGGTTCGAGAAGAAGCTCGTTGCAAACATGAAGGAAGCCTTAAGGCTTCATGGTTTCCAGGGCGAAGTTAGGAGGGGGTATGGACGCATATATGTTTATTCTTCCTCAGAGGCGATAGAGGTTCTACGCAGGGTCTTCGGAATTACGTCTATTTCCAACGCAGTGGAGTTCGAGTTTGAAACACTGGAGGAAATAGTGGAGACTGCGTACCACATGCTCTGTGACAAGGTAAAGGGCAAGACCTTTGCAGTAAGGGCTAGGAGGACGGGATCCCATACCTTTACCTCCATGGATGTGGCCAGAGAGGTCGGAGCAAGACTCTACCCGTGCTCCAGGGGGGTAGACTTGGAGAATCCAGAACTCACTGTCCACGTTGAGATTAGGGGGGACAAGGCGTACCTATTCACGGACGTGGTAAGAGCGTATGGCGGGCTTCCAGTGGGAACAGAGGGGAGGGTAGTGGCTCTTGTTTCGGGAGGCTTTGACTCCATCGTTGCTGCCTGGTTTATGCTTAAGAGGGGCGCGGAGGTTCACTACGTGTTTTGCAATATGGCAGGCGAGCTTACCGAGAAACTCGTAGCTTCTGTAGCAAAGATACTGGTGGACAACTGGAGCTACGGATATTCGCCGAAACTCTATGTCGCTGACTTTAAACCTCTACTCAAAGAGCTGAGAGGAAAAGTGGACCCAGGACTCATGGGCGTCCTGCTAAAAAGATACATGTATAGGACTGCCGAATATATTGCCAGGAAGATAAATGCTCTCGGAATAGTTACTGGCGAGAGCCTGGGACAGGTTTCTTCGCAGACACTGGAAAACCTCTACTCGTCTTCGGTTGCCGCCTCGATACCAATATATAGACCACTCATAGGGATGGACAAGGAGGAGATAATTTCCATTGCAAGGGAGATAGGCACGTATGAGGCTAGCGCCAGGGTCAAGGAGATCTGTGGAGTGTATTCGGTGCACCCACGTACGAGGAGCAGACTCGAGGAAGTTGTAAGAGAAGAGGAGAAGGTTGACAAGACAGTCTTCGACAAGGTGCTTTCCAGTATAAGGGAGATAGACCTGAGAATCTTCAGCCCCAAAGAAGAAAAACTGGAGGAGGATATAGAGGTAAGCATCATCAGTTCTGACAGCGTCGTTATCGACCTTAGACCCCCAGAGAAGTATTTAGAAGGGCATGTACCTGGAAGCATAAACATCGATTTTGCTGATCTGCCTTTAGCAGCTGTGAAGCTCGACCCCAGCAAGAAATACATCCTTATATGTGATGAGGGTGGGCTTAGCCGTGAGGCCGCCCACATGTTGAGGAAACTTGGATACAAGGCTTGGAGCCTTAAAGGCGGATACAGAGCTCTGTCTAAAAAGCTAGGCGCCCAGCCTTTTTGAAAAGTACTCCTCAACCCTCCTCCGTATATCTTCGGGAATTTCTCTCTCGAAGGGAATCTCTTCAGCGTTAAGGATTTCCTCTAGAAGAAGCATGGTAAAATAGCCTATGGTCTTGAAAGCTACTGGGTGCAGGTGCTTAGGCTCGTCCCTAACAGTGTGAATGTCTACGCCCGAGCCGCCGGCTCTGTACAGGTTGACTGCTGGTATGCCATGCTTAACGAAGGACGAGCCATCACTGCTCATTATGTCCTCAGAAATGCTGAGATTAACGCCAACACGCTTAGCTAGCCCCTCTACGTAGTACCTAAGGCTCTTAGCGCCGCTCACTATCGCAGACGATGTGCCAAAAATTCCTCCATGGACGTCAAGGTTTATCACCGCTTTTATCTTCTTCTTTTCGTCGTCGCTTAAAGAGTTCACATGGAAGAGTGAGCCACGTAAACCGAGCTCCTCTGCCCCGAAGAATGCAAATTGAATTGTTCTCTTGGGCTTAAAACCCAAGAGAGCCTTTGCAAGAGCCAGGACTAGGGCAGTGCCTCCAGCGTTATCGGTTGCACCTGGTACGCCCTGAACACTGTCGTAGTGTGATGTGAGGTATATTACCTCGTCGGGGTACTTATACCCCTCAAGTGTAGCAAATATGTTGCATGCTTCAACGTCCCTGTAGCTCTGAACAACCTTCAGCCTCACCTTTTTCGCGGACAACAACTCGTAAGCGTCATTGTACCTTACATAGACGCTTGGAAGCGAGCCGATCCTCTCCCTCCACTCATAGGGGACGGCGACTCTGCTAAGCTCCCTGTAGGGAGAACCCTCAACAATGATTAATCCTCGAGCTTTTCCAATCAGCTTTTTCCAGTGCTCTTTCGAGGGACGCTGAGAAACCAAGCCGATCCAGCCCACGCCCTCGGGGACGAGAACGCTGTCCACGTTCTCGATGTAGACTACATCCCCCTCAACCCCCTCTAATGGGGTTTCGCCGCTGAAACCAAGCACGCTGCACTCAAGCCTCTTGTAGTAGGGCTCAACAATCGAGAGCTCTGACTCCACGACGTCATAGGTCTTCACAGAGAATTTTTCCATGGATGGATGATAGCCGAATTTTTCAAGCTCCTGGGCAATTAACTCCCTTGAATGCCTCTCTCCATCAGTGCCAGTAAACCTGGGCTGCTTAGATAGGGTTACAGCCAGACTATAAGCGTAGGTGTAGTCAAATTTTTCCATGAAGGAAAAGGGCGCTCAACGAGATACATATGTTTTTCGTGTAATCATATCGGACAAAAAGTTTTCCCAGATGACCAGCGCATTACTTCTTTCACGGGAAACCTTAAGCCGTAGCTTATGCAAGGTAGCAAGCGTAGCGCGCGCCCAGCTACTACAATTGCTCTAAATTCCTGTCAAAGAGAAGAATGCCTCGCGGAAAGCTTATTTTCTTGGCAACGTGAACCCCCTAGAATGCATGCTCTGAGGATAAGAGTATCTGGGATCGTTCAAGGCGTTGGCTTTAGGCCTCATGTTTACAGGCTTGCAGAGAAGCACGGCCTCAAAGGGTATGTTGTGAATTTAGGAGGAAGCGAGGTTGAGATCTGGGTTGAGGGGGAGGGGACAAGTGTGGAGAACTTCCTTCACGAGCTAAAGACCAGTACTCCGAGGGCAGCAGAGCTGGAAGAAGTACATGTAGAGGAGAAAGAGCCGAAGGGGTATAAATCTTTCAGCATATTGAAGAGTGGCACGAGCATTACCAAGCTCTCGATGATCCCGCCTGACTTCGGCATTTGCGATGATTGCCTTAGAGAGGTTTTAGACCCCGCTTCAAGGTGGTATAAATACCCCTTTCACAGCTGTGCCTGGTGTGGGCCTAGGTTTACAGTGATCGAGAAAACCCCATACGACAGAGAAAACACCTCAATGAGGGACTTTCCACTGTGCAGGGAATGCACGAAGGAGTATACTGACCCAAGCAACCTGAGAAGGTTCCACATCCAGGGAATCTCGTGTCCAGCATGTGGTCCAAGAGTCTTCCTGGTAGACTCCAGTGGGGGGCAACTCGACGTCGAGGATCCAATACGGGAGGCAGCTAAATTGATTGACGAGGGGAAGATCGTGGCAGTGAAGGGAATAGGCGGATTCCACCTAGCGTGCCTAGCAACGGACGACGGGGTTCTGGCTAGGCTGCGCAAGTACAAAAAGCGCCCTACAAAGCCATTTGCATTAATGGCTCTAAGCCTAGAGGTGGCGGAAAGGATAGCCGAGTTGGACGCAAAAGCTAGGGAACTTCTAGCAAGCCCTGCAAGACCCATAGTTATTCTCCCGAGAAAGGCTGGGGCAGTATCAGAGCTCGTCGCTCCAAAGCTTAGAACAGTCGGCATCATGCTTCCGTACACGGCACTTCACTACATGCTACTAGTGGAAACAAGGGACAAATTCCTGGTAATGACTAGCGGTAATGAAAGTGGTGAACCGATAATCAAGGAAAACGGGGAGGCGCTTGAGAAGCTGAGGAACGTAGCAGACTACTTCCTCCTGCACAATAGGAGGATAGTCAACAGAGCTGACGATAGCGTTGTCAGGTTCACCGACGGGCAGCCAGTAATGATACGCAGGAGCCGAGGATATGCTCCGCGCTGGTTAACTCTACCGAGGAATGTTAAAAGTACGGCTATTGCCACTGGCGCCTATTTAATGAATACGGGAAGCATAGCCGTTGAAAAATACGTAGTTCCAACACAGCACATAGGGGATCTCGAGAACCTCGAGACGCTCGAATTCTTGAAGGAAGCTCTCTCCTTCCTCATTAGAACCTACGGCTTGAGAGAGTGCGAATCCCTAGTGATTACGGATAAGCACCCCTCCTACCCCTCCAGGCTCGTTGCGGAGGAGGTCGCTGCTAAGTGCTCTACGCAAGTCTTAGAGGTGCAACACCACGTTGCCCACATTTCGGCATTAATGCTTGAGAGACAAATGGCTGAGGGTTATGGTATAGCCATAGATGGCGTAGGCTACGGCGACGATGGCCAGGTGTGGGGTGGGGAAGTTCTGTGGGTCGGGCAGGGCACATATGACAGGCTAGGCCACCTAGAGTACCTGCCCCTACCGGGGGGCGATAGAGCGGCTTACTACCCCGCGAGAATACTTCTCGGAGTACTCGCAAGAGAACTGGGACCAGAAGAAGCCGTGAAGATCTTTCAAGAGAATAGCTTACAAAGGTATCTTCCAGGCGGTCTTCACGAAGCGATACTTGCAGCAAGACAGGCAAACAGCTGCGTAAAGTCTAGCAGTGCTGGCCGTTTTCTGGATGCAGTCTCAGCTGCGCTGGGAGTATCCTGGGAGAGAAGCTACGAGGGCGAGCCAGCCATCACGCTGGAGGAATACAGTTACGGTGGAAACCTTATCTCGGATAGCTTGTTAGAAGCTGAGGGGGGCGTGGTTCTAACAAGCGATTTTCTCATTAAGCTTCTTTTAGGCGAAATAGACAGCAGCCCCAGGGATGTAGCATACTCAGCGCAATTCCTCCTGGGGAGGAGATTAGCGGAGATAGCTAGGGAAGAAGGCGCCAGGAGTCTGCTTGTATCTGGAGGAGCAGCGGTAAACACGCCAATAATTAAGGGCATGAGGAGTGTATTTGGCGCAGAAGGCATCATACTGCCAAGGAAGCTACCCCCGGGTGATAATGGAATCTCCGCAGGACAAATCTACTACGCTTTTCTGCAAGGCTACATTTAGCGCTCGCCAGTCGCCGCCCCGCCTTTTGCCGCGGGGTGACCGCCAACTGCATGTTTAAGAGTTGAAGGTGAGGGGGTTCCAGTGTTGAATACTAAAGATTTTTATCTTTATGCCGTTTTCTCTCTGTATGACTGTTTACTCTCTTGAACACTCGAACGGGCTCGCCGCGCAGATAGCGAGAAATATCGGCGACGAATTAGTCTTCCTGGAGAAGAAGACTTTTCCAGACGGAGAAATCTACGTGAGGGTCCCCTCGAAGCCGAAAGGCTTAGCAGTACTCGTAGCCACAATGCTCCCTAGCCAGGAAAAGAGGTTCTTAGAGCTACTGCTAGCAGCCGAGGCTTTATCAGCCTACGCTGAGGGAAGCGTAATCGCAGTCATACCCTACCTGGCATACGCGAGGCAAGATAAACGCTTCCTTGAGGGAGAACCGATAAGCGTAAAGGTTGTTTTGAGGTCTCTAGAGACAGCGGGGGTCTCCGGGCTAGTCACGGTGGATTGCCACCAGCCACGAGTACTTAACGAATTCTTATCTGTCCCCTCCAGGAACGTGCTGCCATTTGAGGAATTTGCATCATACTTTAGGGGTAAAGTTGCTAATCCACTCATACTGGCGCCCGACCTTGGCGCGGTTGAGCGTGCCAGAAAAGTTGCTGAGTGCATGAATGCCGAGTTCGACTACCTAGTCAAGGAGAGGGATAAGGTGACCGGCGAGGTGAAAATCACCCCCAAGAGCATCGATGTGTCAGGCAAGGAAGTGATCATCGTGGACGACATTATAAGCACCGGCGGCACTATATCGCATGCGGCAAAAAGCGTGCTAAGTAGTGGTGCGAGGAGCGTTAAAGCTGCCTGCACACACGCAGTAATGGTTCAGGGAGCGCTGGACAGGCTCTACTACGCAGGTGTAGAGGAGGTTGTGGCAACGGATACCGTGCCCTCGCCCGTATCTAAGATCTCAGTGGCCCCCGCTCTAGCTAGAGGCATAAGAGAGTTAATCGATGAAATGATTTAAATCTCAGGAGGGAGCTAAAAGAGTGATGCGCCATGCCCCTTGACGTCGTTCAAGCGTTAAGCGAGCTTGTCAAGATACCGTCAGAGGTTTACTATCACGAGAATAGGGTGGTCAGGAAGAATTACCGTGAAGCCGCAGAAGCCACCGCCACGATAGCGGAGTCCAGCGGATTAAAGGTTGAAAAACTTGAGCTTGAGGGGGGTGAAATCCCAACCTTAATAGTTACTCTGCCAAGCGCTCCTAGAGGGAAGCCTTCAGTAGCCTTCGTCACCCACTATGACGTTGTGCCGGCGAGGGGGCCCTGGAGGATAAATGGAGAAGAAATCGACCCGTACACTCCTAGAGTTAGGGATGGAAAGCTGTATGGAAGAGGAGCAGCAGATGATAAGTCTGGAATTGTAGCGACGATCGCTGGTCTCGTGGACGCCAAGGAATCAGGCGTGGAGCTGGCCTACAACCCAGTAGTCATTGTTACGGGTGATGAGGAGGTTGGGGGAACGGGTGTCAGGAGGCTTTTGGAGGGTGGGGCTAGGTGGGACCACGTGATTATAGTTGACTCGGGCTCAGAGTACGTATCTATAGGGGCCTCCGGCGTCGTCGAGGGCTGGATCAAAGTTAGGGGTAGGTCTGGGCACGCCGGTTACCCACACGTGGCGAGGAACGCGGCGGAGGATCTTGTCAGAGTTCTGAGCGATCTGATGGAGTTTAAAGCTGTACGCGGTTCTAAGGTTTCAAAGCTCCCCTCGCCTCCGGGAAGCCCAGTACCGTACGTCTGGGGAAGATTTACAATAAACATCCTGAAGATGCCGCCAACAGAGCCTGAGAAGCACAACAGGATTCCCGGGGAAGCCTGGGCAGGCTTCGACATGAGGCTTCTCCCAGAGGAGGATATTGAAGAGGCTATCCGGGAACTCCTCGGAGCTATTTCCGCAGTAGCGATGAAGCGCGGAGTGGCACTAGAGGTAGAGTTGCTGAATAAGCAAAGAGGATGGTACACCAAAAACCAGTTCTTCATGCAGAAGGTTTTGTCGGCCGTGAGCAAGGTTAAGGGTAGGGAAGCCAGGGTGGCAGCAGAGCTAGGAGGCAACGATGGCACGTTTTTCGACGAGTACGGTATGGACGTTATCGCGTTTGGAACAATACGGGAGGGGACCAACATACACTCAGAGGGGGAGTTCGTGTATCTCGAGGACATTGAATGCTTCCGCAAATTCATGGTCGAGTTTCTCAAGGCGTGACAAGCCATGACGCTCAGGGTGAGAGTAAGGTACATTTCAATTGTCCGCGACAAGGTCGGCAAAGACTACGAGGAAATAATCTTTGAGAGTGATCAGGTGACACTTGGCGAGCTCTTAGAGACCCTTGACAGGAAGTACAACTTCTCCAGCATCTTAGGCGATGACCTCATAGTTTTAATTAATGGGAAACGTTTAGACCAGAACGAGTATTTGCCAGCTGAGTGCAGCGTAGTGATAGCGCCCCCAGTTTCCGGTGGTTGAAAAATGGGTGAAGAGAACAGGCTTTCCGCGGGATTCGTCGAGGAAGTGAACCCCGACGAGCTTCTCGGAAAGTTCCTGAATAGTCTTGGGGAGGATGCTGGTGCAGTTGCGATCTTTATTGGGCGGGTAAAGGGCAAAGTAGGGGTGTTCAGAGTTTTTAGCCTAAGCTACGAAACGGCCGAACCACACTCTACCCAAAGCCTCGAGAAAATCGCCAGGGAAGAACTTGAGAAAAATAGTCTCCAAGGGGTAATGATCTACCACAAGAGAGGCGAAGCTCTGCCAGGAGAACCAGTGCTATTCATAGCTGTTGCCTCTAAAGCGAGAAAGGAGGCGATAAGGGTACTTGAATCCACCCTTGAACGTGTGAAGCATGAAGCATACGTATGGAAGCTGGAGAAGAGAGAGGACGGAGAGTTCTGGATAGTAGGCGACGGGATGAGGGTGCCGAGGCAGAAAAGCAAGCAATGATGATTTTTACCTCTCCTCTTTCACCTTCTCGACAACCCTGATAGAGGAAATTTCCGTGTACGGGTACTGTCCACGCTCATCCTTCTCCAGCGCCTTAACCATGTCCCACACGGTAAGGAGTGCAACACTGGCGCCCGTTAATGCCTCCATCTCGACGCCTGTCCTTGCAGTTGTCCTCACATTCACGGTCACTTTAACAGCATCCTCCTGAAGCTCCACATTCACATCTACGAAGGTGATTGGTATGGGGTGGCAAAGGGGAATCATCTCCCATGTTTTTTTGACGGCGAGTATTGCTGCAGTCTTTGCAACGGAGACTACATCGCCTTTAGGAACTTCGCCCCGCTTAATCTTCTCTAGGGTCTCTCTACGCAGCCTGATTACCCCCTCGGCAGTCGCCTCCCTGTAAACTTCCTCTTTTTCTGTAATGTCAACCATCCTCACGTGTCCCGGCTTAGACATGCTTATCCCCCCGAGCCAGCGAGAGTACGTGCCCGCTTTCCGGCAAGATGAGTTTCTCTAATGCTAGCTTAACTGCGTTTGGGGACCCGGGGAGAAGGTATACAAGTTTCCCCGAAACTATTCCGGCAATAGTGCTCGACAGAAACGCTGGGGAACCAATCTCCTGGTAACTGAGATAGCGGAATACGTCACCAAAACCAACAAGGATTTTTTGGAGTAGGGGCTTAATTGTTTCAATTGTTATGTCGCTGGAGGAGGGACCGGTGCCACCGCTAAACACTATGACGTCTACGTCGCTCCTGCTGATAAGTTCAGAGAATGCTTCAAGAAGTAGCCTAGGATTGTCTGGGACTAAGATGTAGTCTACAAGGGTGTCGCCGTTCTCCTGGATTAATTTCCTGGCTATCTCAATCGACAAGTCTGGAATGAATGCCCCCCTGATTTTAGCCTCGTGACGAGAAGTGCTAACGGTTACAAAAGCATACCTGAGATTCTTGGTGGCCCTGGATTTATGCTCATGCACCCCGGCGGGGGCATGCTTGTCCATGCTTAAACTTCACCAGCATCATCTGCGTGGCAGGACTTTTATGTCTTTGCTGCATAGCGCGTTGTGAGCGCCATGGAAGCTGTCTCTGCTGCAGTGTGAGAAGTTTTATATCGTAGTGCCCGCGCCACCTGCACCCCCGGCCTTTTCGCAGGGTTGTAGGGTTTATGAGCATCGTTTTCATGGGTTGCTAGGAAGCTGAGTACTCTTACGCGCTCCGGTAGCCTCGCCTCTATGCTCAGTGCTTCCGCCGCGCGTTAGATTGCGGCTTAAAGCCACTTGATAAGTAGGGGCTGAAGCCGCTGCTAGCAGCAGCTAGTACAATGAGCCACGCTGCTCGCCCCCTCCTGGGGAGAATGACGCCGCATCCACTCTCCCAGCAAAGCGGAGGAGAAGAGAGGTGGAGACGATAGCTATTAGGGCTGAGACCGCTGCGTAAGCGAGGAGGAGCTGGGAGAGCGTGATGACGGGCCTTAAGATCTCCCGTAGCGATTCTGGGAGCGCGCTGCACTTTTATATCGCAACCACGCTTAACAATTCTCGTGGAGGAGGGAAAGATTCAGCAGGAACTCCAGAAAATCAGTGGTGAGGGGCTGCTAGCCGGAAATACCGTTGTAATTACGGACAGCGAGTTTGCATCAAAGCTAGCAGAAAGAGGTTACGGCATCAAAGTTAACTCCAAGCTTGAATTATCACTAGTCGAGGCAACATACCTAGTCCACAGGGGCATTTTAAAGGTGAGAAATGATAAGGGCGAAGAAATCCGCTTTAGCGATCTAGTCAGGTTAGCAGCGGGGCAGGATCTCGACTTTTGGCTCAGGCTAAATGTGTATGCTGACCTGAGAAATAGAGCCTTGATAGTGAGGCATGGCGTGCACCCGCACGAATTCGTTATCGACTGGAAGAAGAAGAATAAGCCGAGAAGGCTACTAGTACGAATACTTTGCGAAGGAACCAAGGTTGGCTTCCCGGAATTTGAGGAGATGTTCAGGAGAGCCCTTGAGAGCGACCGCGAATTAGTTGTAGCGATAGTCGATAAAGAGGGGGTGGTAACGTACTACCTTGTGGAGGGAGGCTCTTATGAGCAGGTCTCAAAGGGGGTTGAGGATAGCTTCGAGGTATCTTCTGAGTAAAAGAGACAGGAGGAAAGTGGAGGACGAAGTCATGAGGGAGGTTGGAGGTGAGTATGCCCAGAGAGCACGCGAGGCGGATAGGGTAGAGATAGCACTAGTAAAGCATTCTGAGGTCAGCGAGGCGTACTTCTTAGACGGCACGCTGGCTCTCGTCAGAACCATGGGGGCAGGGCTTATCCCGTCCCTGTACTTCATGTACAAGAATAACGTTTATCCCAGCTATCCATCAGTGTACGTTGATGCAGGCGCTGTCCCTAGGATCCTCAATGGAGCAGACGTCATGGTTCCAGGCATTAAAAAAGTGGAGGGGGAGTTCAGCCCTAACGCCAAGGTCTTGGTAAGAGAGCTTGAAAAAGGAAGGGTGATAGCTGTGGGCGTCTCCTTAATGAGCTCGCAAGAGATAAGGACCAGTGGAAAGGGGAAAGCCGTCAAATCATTGCATTACTTGGGAGACGAAATCTGGGAAGCCTCTGTAGAGGCTTGAAAATGCATCATACAAGCCGGACGCTTTCACCATTCTTAGGAGCGGCAACTTCAAAGCTGAGGTTTGCTCTTTTCCTGAACCACTCGCTCCCCAAGTACTTCATGAACTCCTCAATTTTACTGCTTTCACCATGGTTAAGTATTACTTTCCTCGGTGTCGGCTCCATCCTCCGTATAAATGCTTCAAGCTGCCTTCTGTCGCTGTGGCCCGAAAACCCCTCAACCCTGTAAACCTGCATCTTCAAGTCTTTAGTGATGACTTTACCTGAGGGATCAGAAAACGTTATCTTCCTCAGACCCTGAAGAATTCTTCTACCAAGTGTGCCCTCGACTTGGTAGCTAACGAAAACCAAGCTGCTGTTCTCATCATCAGCCAGCATCCTCAAATAGTCCAAGACGGGGCCGCCTGTAAGCATGCCGGAAGTTGCCAAGATAACAGCTGGTCTCTTATCTACGACATCCTCCCTGGCTTCTCCGCGAATGATGTGGATGTTCTCTGACGTGAACGGGTTCTCGTCCCGAAGGATCATCTCACGTACCGCGGCAGATAAGTACTCCGGGAAGGTCATATGCACTGCCGAGACCTCATCTATCATCCCCTCAATGAATATCGGTAGTTGAGGTACAGCTCGCTTCTTCATCAGATCCAGGAGCGCCAGTAGAACCTCCTGTGCCCTGCCGACAGCTAAAACTGGGATGAGAACAACCCCGTTGCGCTGAGCGGTCTCCAGCACTATTTTCCCGAGTTCCAGTTTCGCGTCATCCTCGCTTGGCAGGACGTCAGTTCTCGAGCCGTACGTACTTTCAATAATAAGCACCTCTGCTCTTGGAAACTTGTTGTACGCAGGGTCCAGCAGCATTGTCCTAGCATACTTGACATCCCCCGTGTATACGATGTTTATTAGCCCCTCCCCTATATGCAAGTGTATCATAGCGGATCCCAGGATGTGCCCAGCCCTGTAGAAAGTTAACCTTATTTCAGGGGCGATGTCAGTTACTTCGCCATAAGTCAACGTATAAGTGTGAAGGATCATCGAATTGATGTCTCTCATCGAATACAACGGGTCCTTACCTTCGCGCTCGGATACCTTAACGTAGTCCTCTAGAAGAAGCTTCGCCAAGTGCAGCGTCGGCTCAGTCATGTAGACCGGTCCCCTGTAGCCATGCTTGAAGAGCACAGGTAGGGCACCGATGTGATCTAGGTGTGCATGCGTAATAACGACCGCGTCCAGATCCTCCACTGCAAATTCCGGCAGATCGAAGAGCGGCAACTCATCCCCATCACCCGTAGGCTTTAGACCAGCATCCAGCAGTATGTTTGCTTCAGGGGTCTGAACTAGGACAGCGCTTCTACCCACTTCCTGGAAAGAGCCAAGCGAAACAACCCTGACCATCTGCGTCGGGAAAATGGGTCTCCTGTAAACCTTGTAGCCCAGCCTCTTTAGGAAGTCAATCCTGTCTTGCTTTGAAGACCTGTAGAGCTCTCTGATCTCGTTCACAGTTCTAGAGTGTATAGGAGGCTTCCGCAGTACACGGGGGGTCCATAAGGTTTCAAAGAAGATAGTGTTTAAACACCACTGGGAAACTTTCTCGGGGGAGAGAACCTCGATCTCCACCTCGCCCGTGATCTCATTGAAGTATATGTTTTTGAGACCAGCCTCGGGGGGCACAATTTTCTCAATTAGTTCCTCCGTCTCCTTCTCAGCTTTTCTTTTTTCAGGGTCGCCTCGAATTATCACCCTTTTCTTGATCGTCTTAGCAATTTTCTTTACAAGTTCTCCTTCGTTTTCAAAAAAGACCTGCGGGCGCCTAGTGTATATTGCTACCTTGGGCCCCTCGAAATCCACCTTAGTTATCTCGGTCTCCCTGGGTACTGTGCTGAATATCGCTTCTCGGATTTCTCTAGCAACTGCAACTATCGTCTCCAAGAACTTCACCTGGAAAAGCCCGACCAAATAACTAACTTAGACCAAGTATTTAAACTCTGAGCTAGCGCCTCATCAGCTTTACTCCATCACTTGTAACTGTGGCTACATCAACCCCCTCGCCGCTACCTGGATCCCTTGCAAGAGCAACGTTGACCGCCTTCACTGCCAAATTAACAGCCTCCTCGAGTGTCAGGTCCTCCCTATACTCGTGTTCAAGCAGCGACACTGCGTATGGTGACCCTGAACCCGTGGCTGTGAATTTCTCCTGGGTCACCGTGCCGAGCCAATCAACCGAGTACAGCGATGGCCGGTCGTCGTCCAGCCCCCCTAAAAGCATCTGCACGCTCAAGACTGGCCTGTAGCTGAAAAGGATGAGTGATGTGAGTGTTGCAAGGCTTTTTACAGGAATAGGTTCCCCAAGAGTTGTTCTGTAGTACCTAGCCTCTATTCTTAGCCTTTCAATCAGCTGTTGCGCATCCCCAACGGTTCCAGCGATTGTTGCGGCTACATGCGAGTCTATCTCAACTATCTTCCACACCTGCTTGTTTGCAATGTAGTACCCAGCGGTTGCCCTCCTATCTGCAGCTAGAACCACAAAGTTCTTTCCTAGGAGACCAACAGTAGTGGTCCCCCTCAGGATGCTGTGCTCCACTGACATGTCGAGTCCAACCAAAATAATGCGTGACATATAAATTCATTTTTATCTAGGGAGCCTGCGCCCAGCTAGCACTCAATTCCTCTGTGCTGCTGGCACGCCGTCTCTCAAGCCGCTAAAAATAAATGTCACAGCACCGAAGTGGTTTCCTGTGGATATGAGTATCGATGATTTAGCGGAGGCTGCAAGGAAGCAGCCACTAGTCAATATTGGAACTGCTGGTCATGTTGACCACGGAAAAACAACCCTAGTCGAAGCCCTCACCGGGGTGTGGGCGTCCCGCCACTCCGAGGAAATAAAAAGGGGGATAACTCTAAAAATAGGCTATGCAGATGCCGAGATATACAGGTGTCCCAATTGCCCACCCCCTCAAGCATATTACACGAACGCGACAATGCCTAAGAATGGTAGATGCAAGTACTGTGGTTCACAGCTAGAATTCGTTAGAAAGGTTTCCTTTGTGGACGTGCCGGGCCACGAGATGCTCATGTCCGTGATGCTCGCGGGGGCAGCCCTCATGGACGGCGCATTGCTAGTCATTGACGCAACGAAGGAATGCCCCCAGCCACAAACCCGGGAACACTTCACGGCGCTGTCAATTATAGGCGTAAAGAACCTAGTAATCGTACAGAACAAGGTGGATGTGGTCTCAAAGGAGAGAGCTAAGGAGAACTATGAGGAGATAAGGAAATTCATCGAGGGAACATTCGCCGAAAATGCACCCATAATTCCGGTGTCAGCGCTTCACAAAGTAAACATCGACGTGCTGGTCTGGGCTCTCGAAAAGTACATTCCCACGCCGACAAGGAACCTACACAAGCCTCCCAGAATGCTTGTAGTAAGGTCCTTCGATGTGAATAAGCCGGGCACAAGTATAAAGGACATGGTCGGCGGAGTGATAGGCGGCACGATAATCCAGGGCAAATTTGAGCTTGGACACGAAATCGAGGTTAGACCCGGTATTAAGTTAAAGAAGGAAGGGCAGGAGGTTTACGAACCCGTCTACACGACGATCACTTCACTAATGGCTGGAACACAACGACTTGAAAAAGCTTATCCCGGAGGTCTAATAGCCGTTGGAACAACTCTCGACCCCAGCCTCACGAAGGCAGACGCTCTGATTGGAAACGTTGTCGGATACCCGGACACGCTGCCCCCGACACTTTACGATGTTGAAATCGATGCGCACTTGCTTGAAAGGGTAGTGGGCATGGATCAACCAGTGAAGGTCGACCCAGTTAAAGCCGGGGAGATATTAATGATAAACGTCGGAACCTCTCTTTCAATAGGTCAAGCTACAAGCGTCAGGGACAACATAGTACACTTGAAGCTCAAAATTCCAGTAGTTGCTGAGACGGGAACTAGGGTGGCAATCTCCAGGCAAATAGCTGGAAAATGGCGACTAATAGCCTATGGTTACATCAGGTAACGTGTCACTTTAGCGGAAAACCCAAGTGGCGGAGAATGGGGAGGAGAGCAATCTCGATGGTGACGGAGCCGCTTGCAACTAGAGGATCAGTTTTCCAGCCTATTCTTTCTCCAAAGTGCATTGGCTGCGAATTCTTTTCCGTATGCATCGGCACCTTAAGGCCTCTTGTAAGCTACAGGGTATTAGCAACCCGGAAACACTTCAACCTGTGCCCAGCACTAGCCGAGAGGATGCAGGTCGTTGAGGTTGAAGAGCTGCCTTTCCGAGTCATTTTAGACATCCGTGTAGCTATACCCGGCGCCTCGGTTAGATACTCTAAGCCAGCCTGCGATGATGAAGCCAGGAAAAAGTACCCGCTGGAGTGCGACCCAGTCTACGTGGAGGAGGGTGAAAAGATAACAGTCCTTAGGCGCGTCTCAAAGGTTAGTGATAGGCTTTGCTTATGCGAAGTTGAAGCTATTGGACAACCCTCTCCTCGGCTTTGGATTCTTGCAAAGCACCTCCTTGCTCAGAGGAGGCCCCCTGAGGAGCCCCCTCCCCCTTAGGCCTCTCAATAGGAACCTTCTGAACGAGCTCGACAGAGGTTATTCCCTCGAAGTACTTCTCAACATCCCTGATAAAGCCGTTCAACAGCGTAGATGCGTTTTCGATGAGGTATATAGATGGGGGGACTTCAACCTTGATGACCTCGTTGGCAACCTCAGCCTTAACGCTCTCCCTCGGGATATTCCTAAACCAGCGGTGAAACAGCTCCCTCGCCTTCTCGCTACCATCTCTAAGGATCTTTTCAAGGAGCAATTCAACCTTAACTCTCTTACCTGCAAACGGATGATTAAAGTCGATAGTTACTCTTCCAGCGCCCACCCGGATAACCCGCCCTCTCCTGCCCTCAATCTCCACCTCCTCGCCGACCCTTGGAATAACACCCCTAGTTGAAAGCTCCCTGGCGGGTAGAATCACGATGTTCTTAGGGTCTCTCTCGCCGAAAGCCTGCGACGGCTCTAGTACAAACTCCCTCTTCTCTCCCTCGCTCATTTCAACGAGCCTCTCCTCGATGGGCTTGAGGAGGAACCCCTCGCCAATGATGACAAGCTCCGGCTCAAAAACTACGTTCTCAGCCTTCAGACCCGCTCTCTCCGCAACATCCCTGTATGTGGTCTCTATCACCCTCTCCTGGGAGTCCTCAATTATGCTCAACGTGTAGTTAACCAGTACGAATTCTCCCCTCTGCAAACCCATACCTCCGTCGCCTCTGTGACGAACCCCCCTTAGAATATTAACTTTTTCTTTACCTGTTCAATACGCGAAAGGCAAGTTTATAAGCGCATTTGAAACTTTGTTTTTAGGCTTCTGGTGAGCAGTTTGAGCAACGAGGAAAAACTCCCGGAAATAGAAATGAAAGTCCTAGAAGTGAGGCAGCACGAGGCGGGGAGGGGAAGGGTCAGGATCGATGAAGACGCCATGGAGGCTCTAGGGATCAGTGCTGGCGACGTCGTTGAAATAGAGGGGAAGAAGAAGACAGTAGCTGTAGCATGGCCGGGCTACGCTGAGGATAAGGGTAAGGGCATAATCAGGATGGACGGCTGGACCCGCAAGAATGCGGGGGTAAGCATCGGAGACAAGGTTAAAGTGCGCAAAGCAGAGGTTAAGCCGGCAACCTTCGTAAGGCTAGCACCAGTATCCATGACTCTAGCTGTCGATGAAAACTTCATAGCCTACGTGAAGAAGCGCCTGCTCGACAGGCCAATAATAGAGGGCGACGTGATACAAATACCAGTCCTGGGCCAAGTGATCCACTTCACCGTCACGAACATCAAGCCGAAGGGGGTAGTCGTCGTAACGGATAAGACGCAATTAAAAATTCTGGAGCGCCCAGTCGACACGGGGAAAATCCCCAGAGTTACATACGACGACATAGGGGATCTGGACGAGGCAAAGCAGAAGATTCGGGAGATGGTCGAGTTGCCCCTGAGGCATCCAGAGCTGTTCAAGCGCCTGGGTATTGACCCGCCTAAGGGTATCCTGCTCTACGGTCCACCCGGCACAGGCAAGACTCTGCTCGCGAAGGCAGTTGCCAACGAGACAGACGCGTACTTTATCGCGATTAATGGCCCGGAGATCATGAGTAAGTTTTATGGCGAGAGTGAGCAGAGGCTCAGGGAGATCTTCGAGGAGGCAAAGGAACACGCCCCAGCAATAATCTTTATTGATGAGATAGATGCGATTGCCCCTAAGAGGGAGGAGGTGACGGGGGAGGTAGAGAAGAGGGTAGTAGCACAACTACTAGCACTAATGGACGGGTTGGAGGCTCGCGGAGACGTGATAGTGATAGGCGCCACTAACAGACCCAACGCGATCGACCCAGCCCTCAGGAGGCCTGGGAGGTTTGACCGCGAGATAGAGATCGGGATTCCCGACAAGCGCGGGCGGCTTGAGATATTCAAGGTTCACACGAGGAGCATGCCACTAGCCAAAGACGTTGAACTCGAGAAGCTGGCGGAGATAACCCATGGGTACGTTGGCGCAGACATCGCGGCGCTGTGTAGAGAGGCTGCGATGAAGGCGTTAAGAAGGGTGCTCCCCAAAATAGACCTAGAGCGAGAAGAAATCCCCGTGGAAGTCCTAGAGACGATAGAGGTGACGATGGAGGACTTCATGAATGCCTACAGGGAAATAACCCCCAGCGCCCTGAGGGAGATAGAGGTCGAGGTCCCGGCAGTAAGGTGGGGCGACATCGGCGGGCTGGAGGATGTGAAGCAGCAATTGCGCGAGGCAGTCGAGTGGCCACTAAAATACCCGGACTCGTTCAAGCGCCTGGGTATTGACCCGCCTAAGGGTATCCTGCTCTACGGTCCACCTGGCACAGGCAAGACTCTGCTCGCGAAGGCAGTTGCGACCGAGAGCGAGGCGAACTTCGTGAGCATAAAGGGACCGGAGGTTTTCAGCAAGTGGGTGGGTGAGAGCGAGAGAGCAGTCAGGGAGCTATTCAGGAAGGCGAGGCAGGTGGCTCCAAGCATAATCTTCATAGATGAAATTGACGCGCTGGCACCAATGAGGGGGCTCATTTCAACCGACTCAGGCGTCAGTGAGCGGGTTGTAAGCCAGTTGCTTACTGAGATGGATGGTTTGGAGAGGCTTGAGGGTGTTGTTGTTATTGCTGCTACTAATAGGCCTGACATTATTGACCCGGCGTTGCTGAGGCCTGGGAGGTTTGACCGCTTG